>Ga0247832_1005303_pt1 | contig 15064 bp, 16 predicted proteins | sample LaCruzMarch2015__10_FD_192407 | JGI IMG/M metagenome (GOLD analysis project Ga0247832, IMG submission 192407) | Freshwater microbial communities from meromictic Lake La Cruz, Castile-La Mancha, Spain - LaCruzMarch2015_4m | ecosystem: Environmental > Aquatic > Freshwater > Lake | place: Spain... | reverse complement strand
ATTTGTCGTATTAGAGAATCTATAAATAAGGTTATCAAGAGATATTGGATTTTTATTAATTTGACCGCCCAAACGTGTATCATAGAGGTATTTTATGCCAAACTGAGCCACCATTTTATCAGATTCGTATTTCCAACGATTGACAAAATTCGCTTGCGTGTATTTGGGTAAGTCATAAAAATTATCGTTGTTTTTATCAATTATCGTTTGCATCGTAGAGCCATGAGTAAGTAAGGCTACTGACCACTTAGACTTAATTTCTGCTTTTTGCTTAAATATATGAGCTAAATTTAAATTTATTTCGCCACGACCTAAGCTATTAAAGTAGGTATTTAAGTAAACTTTCTCAGCTAAATCTGGTTTTTGAAGCTCAACATTGATTTGTCCTGTCATTGATTCATAACCATTCACAACCGAACCTGCACCTTTACCAATGTCAATCGACTGAATCCACGTGCCAGGAATATAATTTAGACCGAAAGTGGTTGCCAATCCTCTAATTGACGGGATATTTTCCACGTTAGTTTGAACATAAGTTCCTGCCAAACCCAAAAGTTGGATTTGCTTTGCACCCGTAACTGCATCGGCATAACTAACTGAAACTGAGGCGTTTGTCTCGAAGCTTTCAGAAAGATTACAACAAGCGGCCTTTGCCAAAGCCTTTGAAGTTAAGATTTCAGTATGAATCGGTGAAAGTCTATCCATCGAGGTAGAACTGCTACGAACTACTACTTCCTGCAATTGATTTTCGGATTGAAGATAAACTCTTAAATCGGTTTCATTACTAATATTGAGCGTATCAGATTTATAGCCTACAAAGCTGATAACCAGTTTCTTAGACTTGGTACGGGCAATCGAAAATTTTCCTTCAATATCGGTTGTTGTTGCTATTTTTGTGCCGAGCCAGTTTACTGTTGCTCCAATGATAGCTTCTTCTTTATTATTACTTTTATCTAAAACTATACCGTTTACGTTTTGGGCAAAGCTTTTACTTCCGAAGATAAGTAGAAGCACGAGGAATTGCCAATTTGTATTTTTTCGAAAGATATTCCTCATTTTATTGATTTTTTATGACGATTCCGTTTGGTTTTTGACCAACCTGAACGTCTTTGATTTTTGTATGATTAGTAGTATTAACTATTGAGACACTAAGGTTTTTTTGATTTGTTACATAAGCAAGTTTATCATCTTTCGAGAATGCGATCGCATGAGCGTCTAAATCAGTTTGTATGCTGCCAGCCTTTTTCCATTTATTGTTTTCTCGCACAAAATAATATACAAAACTTTGACCAGCGTTACTCACCCACATTTCGTTTAATAATTGATTATAAGCAACATAACCTGGTGTAAAACCTAAATCAACAGTTTCTGTAAGCTCTAATTTATCGACATTAATTACACTAACTGACTTTCCGACTTCATTATCGACATACATATTTCCATCTGCTCCAGTCCATGCTCCGACTGGTTCAACACCGACTGCTATTGTTTTAATAACTTTTTTTGTTTGAATATCTATTACCGAAACCGAATTACTACCACCATTAGCTGCAAAAGCATATTTTTCGTTGGCTGAAAATGTTAGTTCTGCTGGTTCTTTTCCGACGGCAATACTATTTTTTAACATCATTGTTGTGGCATCAAATACTAAAGTTTTACCATCATGTTCCATCGCCGTAGTCCAAATTTCAGTTCCATTCGGAGAGAATATAGAATTATGATTTGGTTTAGAAAGTTCTGTGGTTGAGAGCACTTTTCCAGTTTTAGCGTCAACAATCAAGATTTTTCCACCTGTTTCGTGTGTTCCTGTATGGCCTTCAGTTAAATCAACTCCCGGAACGCCTATACTCAATTTTGTTCCATCTGGAGAGAGATAGATATGGTGCGGAAATACAACATGGTCTTTCATATTATGAGTAGCGTGCTTACTTACAGACTGGTTGAGTTTGATTGTACTTGTTTGGTCACTACTTAAATCAATGACCGAAATTGTAGTGCTTTCGCCATTGATAACAAAGGCAGACGGAGACGTAATATTTAGTAGTGGCTGTGTCTCTTCAGTCGAACAAGAAAAAGCTACAACTATTAGGAATAAGGATATTATTATTTTTTTCATATTATATATTTTTTAATGAGCTGTAATCGTTTGATTATTAGTCGATTAAGTTTACATATTTTCAAAATCGAAGACGATGCTTAAATATTCCCAAGTCATCTTGATTGTGCCATTATTCTTATTTTTTGCAATCACTTCATAAGTAAGTGCCTCTGTTAACTCTTTATTTTTCTTTGGTTTTACCGTAATTCGGATAACATCATTTTCGGCTTTATAATCGTCAGCTAGGTGCATATCCCAAGTTTTGCTTAAAATAACCGTCCATTTATCTTTATTTGGAATAGTAAAGAAACCATACTTGCCTTTTGGTAGGTGTTTGCCTTCAATTATGACATCTTTCGAGAAATCAATCCAAGTGGCTTTGTGAGCTCCTGTTGACCAAACTTGGTCATATGCAACTAAACCATTCCAAATATTTCGACCACGAACACTAGGCGAGCCGTATTCAATATGAACGTGATTATCACCAATCATTTCCATTTTTACCATTTTTGGACTTTTTGGCTTCGCCGCTATTTTGTTGGTGTCAGCTTTTGGTTGATGATTTTCATGTTGAGCGAAAGAATTAGCTGCTGAAAGCAGACAAAAAGTCATTATTGATATTTTTTTCATCTTGTTTTAATTTTTATTTGAATTTGTCTTTCGACTGATAATAAACAGAGTAAAGCCACTCATAATAGTAAAAAGTCCGAAAATTGAAAAGGCTCTAAGTAGCCAATTAGATATATTATCACGACTCTGATAGTCCATTGTATGAAGCATCCACAAAAAATCGAAGATTCTCCATTTGTTATTTCTAAATTTTTGTACCGTTCCGAGTTCACTTGCCACATAAACAGTAGTATTTGTTGGATGTGAAAATGTAATAGCAAAAGCGGGTAGTGGTTGCTCTCGGTATTCATGGTGTCCATTTGTATTGGTTAAATACTCGACGGACTTTACTGGTGTCTCATTTATAAAATTTTTCTTGGCAATTTCAATTGCTTCTTCTTTGCTTAAAGCAGTTCGTAACTCGCCAGTTTTTGCATTGGCTAATTGTATTTTTTTACCTCTATCATGCTCTTTTGAATAGGCAATTTGATAAAATGGACGATTCAGAATTTGTATTAGTCGAATATCTAAAAGAAAATTTACCGAATCCTTTAACTTGATTTGGTCGATTATTTCTTTAGGATTTACAAGGGCTACATCTGCACTTATCGGGTGAATATGAGCTTTTTGATGGTCGCCATGCACTTCATCCATATTTGACCAACTAAAGTACAGTCCACCGATTGTCCATAAAAAGAATTGAATACCTAAGATTACACCCATCCAACGGTGTGTTTTTCTGATTTTTCTCTGAAATACTCCTTTTTTCATATTTTTTAAATTATAATCATCAAAATGGCCATTCCGACCATTAATAAATCCTCTATAATTGTAACCGTACTCATGGGTAAATTAAAAACTGTTCCCAAGCAAGCACATCTAATTTTTCGTTTATCGACAACACTTTGTATAACTCCAATCGAACCGAACCCCATAATTATTACCGTAGCCCAATTCGTAAATGCAGGTTGAAATGCTGTCAAATAAGCCAAACCCAAGCCTAATTCGATGAATGGATAAACGAATCCGTAAGTAGGAACTTTCATTGCAAATAAGTCATACATGGCATAACTTTCAGCAAATGCTTTTAGATTTAAAAACTTAAAAAATGAAAATACAATAAAAAATCCCGCCATGAAATTATTCATGAAGTGCATCCAACTGATATGTTCGAATTCAAAAATATTGTTATGAAAAGCTTTAATGATTGAAATTCCTGTGATAAACGAAAATATTAGAAGAAGTGGGCGATAGGTCGCAAACCAAGTTTTTGCAACTTCTTCTTCAATATATGATGGTGTTATTGATTTTTTACTTACCGAATATTTTGAATAGGGTTTTATAAGCTCTTGAAAATTAATTAACGGAATGTCTTTTTCCATTTCAAGCGTTGCCGTATTGGTTGTTTTATCAACTATTACAGATTTGACACCTTCAACTCCCGAAAATAAATGCTGAATTTTATATTCACAGGCTTCGCAAGTCATGCCTGTTACTTCAAATGATCGTGTCATATTAGTTTTTTTATAGATGAAGTTTTATGATTTTATGCTTACTTAGCCTGATAATTTCGTGGATGATTAAATCTGAGCATTAACTAAAGCCTAAAAGCGCAAAATTTAAAATCTTATCTGAAGTTCAGAAAAGAAAATTAAAAGATTTAGCTTAAAAAATTGCAATAAACTGAGAAATATATCTCAAATCAAGAAGGATTGGATGAAAATCAAGATGGTTCGACCATCAGAAGGGGGAGAAGATGAATTGTTTTTGGAAGAAATATTATCTAAAACTTCTTCTATGATTGCTTTAAAAAAAGAATTAACTACAGTTTTTACCCAATTTAAGCCAATTTGAACAAATTTAGCTACACTTTGAGAGGCTGATGAAGAATAATCAACATTTTCATATTTTTCTTTTTCAGAACAGCACTTAGATTTTTTTACGGTAGTTCTCTGCGGAGAAGAGTCTTTTTGAGACGTTTTGTTACAGCACGTACCTTCACTTTTATGTAAGGAAGTTTGTTTACCTTTTACTGTGCAAGTGTGTTCGACCAAACCAAAGCCAGTGCTGCTTAGTAGCACAACTGCTGCCATCCACACATTAAATATGCGAAATATAGCTTTTTTCATTGATTTGACTGAAATTATATAAAAACGTACAAATTAATAAACCAAATATTAAAGAAAAAAGTTCATGATTTTAAGCTAAAAGACTTCCGTTGGGTACTTTTTGTTGTGGTTCGGATAAAACCACTTCGCCATTTTCTAAAATAAAACCAGTAGTAAGTACTTCCGACATGAAATCGGCGATTTGACGTGGTGGAAAATTTGTCACACAAATTACTTGTTTACCAAGTAATTCTTGCTTTGTATAGAGTTTTGTAATTTGTGCAGAAGAGCGTTTGATTCCGATTTCGGTTCCGAAATCTATCATAAGTTTATAAGCTGGTTTATGTGCCTTTGGAAAGTCATTTACTTCGATGATTGTTCCAGCACGTAGTTCTACTTTTTCAAAATCCTGCCATCTGATAGTTTCGCTCATTATTATTGAAGTTATATGTATGAGTTTTGATGCTTGGAGAAACCAAAATTATATCATCAATTCTCGAACATAAATGATTTATTTCAAACTTCCGACCATTTCATCTGGTTTTACCCAAGCATCAAATTCTTCGGCTGATACATAACCCAAGTTGATGGCTGTTTCTTTCAAAGTTAAACCATTTTTATGGGCAGTTTGAGCAATTTCTGCTGATTTATAGTAACCAATTTTTGTGTTTAAAGCCGTTACAAGCATCAAAGAGTTATTTACATGCTTTTGGATGTTTTCTTCAATTGGAGCTAAACCAACTGCACATTTATCATTAAATGAAACACAACCTTCGCCAATCAAACGTGCAGAATGCAAAAAATTGAAAATCATTACAGGCTTAAAAACATTTAGTTCAAAGTGCCCCATTGCACCACCAAAATTGATGGCAACGTCATTTCCCATTACTTGTGCCGCAATCATTGTAAGGGCTTCGCACTGAGTTGGATTTACCTTTCCCGGCATTATTGACGAACCTGGTTCGTTGTCTGGAATAAACAATTCACCGATACCAGCTCGTGGGCCAGATGAAAGCATACGAACATCGTTAGCGATTTTCATCAAACTCGCTGCTACTGTTTTCAATGAACCGTGTGATTCTACAATAGCGTCATGAGCTGCTAAAGCCTCAAATTTATTTTCGGCTGTGATAAATGGAAGACCTGTTAAATCGGCAATTTTTTTTGCTACAACTTCTGAATAACCCTCGGGTGTATTGATTCCCGTCCCGACGGCAGTTCCACCGAGTGCTAATTCAGAAAGGTGTTCTAAGGTATTTTTGATGGCTTTCAAACCATGATTTAATTGGGAAACATATCCTGAAAACTCTTGTCCAACTGTCAAAGGTGTTGCATCCATGAAGTGAGTACGACCGATTTTTACAACTTGCATAAACTCAGCCGATTTTGCAGCCAAAGTATCACGTAGTTTTTCGATACCTGGAATAGTCGTTTCCATCAACATTTTATAGGCAGCAATGTGCATCGCTGTTGGGAAAGTATCATTCGAAGATTGTGATTTATTTACATCATCATTTGGGTGCAAATACTTCTGTTTGTCAGATAAATCTCCCCCTTGCAATACGTGACCTCGGTAAGCAATTACCTCATTGCAGTTCATATTTGATTGTGTTCCTGATCCAGTTTGCCAAACAACCAAAGGAAATTGGTCATCCAATTTTCCTTCCAAAATTTCAACACATACAGTTCCAATCAAATCGGATTTTTCTTTTGGTAAAACACCTAATTCGTTATTGGCCAAAGCAGCTCCGTGTTTTAAATAAGCAAATGCCTTGATAATTTCTTTTGGCATTTTATTAATATCCTGAGCTATTTTAAAGTTTTCGATTGAGCGTTGAGTTTGAGCTCCCCAATATACATCAGCAGGTACTTGTACCTCGCCCATCGTATCTTTTTCTATTCTGTACTGCATGATTTGTTGTTAATTATAAATAAGAGTGTTTTGAGAATTAATCAATGTTGCAAAATTAACTTAGAATTGAATATAGTTTTGAAAAACTATACTTTTTTTACGATTTATACAAAAAAAAGCACGGTTGAAGCCGTGCTTTGATTCGTGTATTTATTTTTAGTTTTGTCGGTAAGGAACAATCAAGTTAAATTCTGGAATTTCAACGAAAAACTGTTTTCCATCAATCATTCGCTCCATGAGGTAGCTGCCCATCCTTTTGCCAATTGTAGTTTTTAGATTGCAGCCTGAAACGTATTCATGGATTTCGCCAGGTTCTAAAACTGGCTGTACTCCAATAACGCCTTCGCCTTCTACTTCTCTTACAGTGCCATTCGTATCAAAAATGAACCATTGACGACGCAACAGTTGAATTGTGTTTTCACTGTTATTTTCTATACAAATTCGATATGTAAAAACAAAATGTTCTTGAAGCGGGTTTGAATACGAAGGCTGATATTCCGTTTTTACTGTTACTTTAACACCAGCAGTTACGGCAGTTGTTATCATGGTATTTTTATGTAAGTTTTTTAATTACTGGTTATTCAATTGCAATATAAAGATTAAATTATATTTAAATATACTAAATTTACCAAAATTTATTTAAAGGATTCGTAAAGCATATTTTTATTATCTTAATTAGGTAAAAATACAAAAAATATTTATGTCAACTTATTTTTTTATTGTATGGATGTGAAAATTGAAGAAAGCTGGAAAGTTAGATTAAGAAAAGAATTTGAAAAGCCTTATTTTGAAAGTTTATTGACTTTTGTAAAAGATGCCTATAAGACTACTTTATGTTATCCGCCAGGAAGTTTGATTTTCAACGCGTTCGATAAATGTTCATTTGAAAAAACTCGCATTGTTATTTTAGGTCAAGACCCTTATCATGGTCCTCGCCAAGCCAATGGTTTAAGTTTTTCAGTCAATGATGATGTTACTTTTCCACCATCACTAATCAATATTTTTAAAGAACTGAATGATGATTTAGGTGTGCCTTTTCCAAAAAGTGGTAATCTTGAGAGGTGGGCCGAGCAAGGAGTGCTTTTATTAAATTCAACGTTGACGGTGCAGGCATCGAGTGCAGGTTCACACCAAAATAAAGGCTGGGAGCAGTTTACCGATGCCGTTATCCAATGTATTAATGATGAAAAAGAAGGAGTAGTGTTTTTGCTTTGGGGAAAATATGCCCAAGACAAAGGTAAGATAATTGATACCTTTAAGCATTTTGTATTGAAGTCAAAGCATCCATCACCAATGGCGGCTAATTTTGGTGGTTGGTTTGGAAACAAACACTTTAGCCAGGCTAATAATTATTTGAGAAGTAAGGGATTTGCGGGAATTGAGTGGTAGGGAAAAAGGCACAAAGATGCGAAGGCACTAAGGCTCATAAACATTTTGGTTAAGAACTTCTTTGGAAATAAAAAAAAAGGCACATAGAAACATATTCTTTGTGCCTTTGCTACTTTGTATCTAAGTGCCTTATTTGATTATTGAAAACAATCTGCTCCAGCGTATTTTGTTTAACAAACTTCCTTCGCTGTCGATTGACATCCAAATAAATACTGCTTTTCCTACAATATGGTCTTCGGGTACAAAGCCCCAAAAACGAGAATCATCCGAACCATGACGGTTATCGCCCATCATAAAGAAATAATCTTGTTTGAAAGTATATGACGTGATTGTTTTGCCATCGAGTGTGATTTTACCATCAGCATATTTAGCATTGTCATTGCCATCAAAAGTTGTGATTACGCTTTTGTAGAGAGCAATGTTTTTCTCATCCAATGCGATAGTCATTCCTTTTTTCGGAATTGTGATTGGACCAAAATTGTCTCTATTAAATGGGAAAAGTTTTGGATTATGTGGAAATGTTGGATAACGCATATCTGCCGAATCGCTTTTGGGCATAATCATCGGTGTTACACTTTTTACGAAATCCAGATTTTTCATATCACTCACTGCTTTAGCCGATGCCGTAACATAATAAATAGTTTTATCAGTCATACGCATATCTTGCTCAAACTCAGTGATTTGGTATTTCTTGAAAACCTTTTCATTTACCTGTGTATTGGTTTCGATAGCATATTCCATTTGCATATTCTCAGGATTATCCGACATTTTACCATTGATAAAAACTTGGCCATCACGAACTTCGAGAAGATCGCCTGCAATACCTACACAACGTTTGATATAGTTGGTACGTAAATCAACTGGGTATTTGTCAAATCCACCAAATTCATCAGGTCTTTCAGGGCAACCCGGATAATTGAAAACTACCACATCATTATTTTTCACACTCGTAAACCCTGGTAAACGAAACTGCGGTAGTTGAATAAGCGTAGAATAGGAAGGTATTTCTGTAAACCAAATTTTTTGGTGCGTAAGTGGCATTTGTAGGATTGTTTTCGGCGTACGAGAACCGTAATGCAGTTTGCTTACAAAAAGAAAGTCATTGATTAACAGACTTTTTTCCATTGAAGCCGTTGGAATTGTATATGCTTCCAAAAACATCCATCTGATGAGTGTAGCAGCTACAACTGCAAATAATACCGAATCCCACCATTCTCTAAAAGCTGATTTTTGCTTTTTTGTTTTTTTATTAGTTTGTACTTCTGCCATTGATATAAATTTTAATACTTTAGAATCTGTTTATGGTTATTTTTAATAGTTATTTCAAACCCAAAAGCTCGTTCATTCCAAATATGCCTTGCTTGCCATTGAGCCATTCGGCTGCAATAACTGCTCCAAGTGCAAATCCTTGACGACTATTTGCAATGTGCGTGATTTCTATTTGATCAACGTCGGAAATATATTTTATAGTATGTGTTCCTGGAACTTTTCCTTCTCTTGAGGACCAAATTGGTACTTCATTTTCTGCCGCAATTTGGTTATTTACCCAAGTGTTTTTAACCGAAAGATTATCAATTATTCCTTCTGCCAATGTAATTGCAGTACCGCTTGGAGCATCTTTTTTCTCCGTATGGTGAGTCTCATTGCTAGAAACCTTAAATTCTTTGTATGGATTCATCAAACGAGCCAAAGTTTTGTTTAGCTCGAAAAAAAGATTTACGCCGATGCTATAGTTAGAGGCGTAGAAAAACGCTGACTTACCTTCAACGCAAAGTTTTTCGATTTCAGGTTTATGTTGAAGCCAACCCGTTGTACCACATACGGTCGGAATGCCGAACTCCATGCAATATTTTAAATTTCCGTATGCAGATTCTGGTGAACTAAACTCAATAACAACATCGGTGTTTTCACGGCTAAGTGAAAGGATTTCGGTACGGTTACTGATATCAATTTTTAATGAAATTTCGTGACCTCTTTCTAAAGCAATTTGTTCGATTACTTTACCCATTTTTCCATATCCTAAAAGTGCAATTCGCATACTTCCAGCGTATAATTTATTTGAAATATTAAAAGTTTAATCTAAGTTTTACGCCAGCGGATGTTCCGAATGATGAAGACTCTAATGCGGGTTCAAACTTCAACGAAATATCTTCTGTCATGTCGAAACCTTTTAAATGGGCAGAAACATTTGCTTGAATCGCCTGTAAAGTCCAACCAACCGCTAATCCTATCCAAGAAAGGTCTCGTTGGCGACGGTAGGCCTTAACCGCTGGTTCGATTTGTGTCTGCACAAATGGACCACGTAACTCACCTTTAACAGGAATATCAACTTCGGTTTTTTTATCAACAACAATTTGCGATAAATAACCTTTATAAAATTTATACTTATCATTATTCCACCAAATGGTATAAACTCCGCCTGCGGCGGCGGCATAAACAATCGGAATTACCCAATATTGTCTGTTGGTGGCTTGGCCCCAACCTGGAAGAACTAAAGAACGTAGCAAAACAGTTCGAGGTATATTTCTTTTGTTGGAAGAATCTGTATTGAGTACGTTTTTCAGAAAACTTAATTTCTTTGTTGTATCAACTAAAACTTTTGTTGTACTTAATATTTTGTTTGTATCAAGTTTTTGTGCAAAAGTAGTACCTGAAATCAAGAAAAAGGCGATTAAAATCCTTATCATTATGTTTTAAATTTTTGATTTTATAACGTTCACCATTGTGCGTAAGTATCATAAAATCAAGTATTTAACATTCCTTAACGAATCAATGGTTAACTTTGATTGCATTAAGAATTTTGTCAAGTTCTTCTTTAGAAGTAAACGGAATCTTAATTTCGCCTTTGTGTTTATCATCAGCTTTTACCAAAACTTTTGTTCCAAAATAACCTTGTAACCTGAATTGTAGAGAAGAAATCTCTTGTTTTATCGTCACTAGGCGAGTTGACTTTCCTTCTTCTGGAATTATCAAGGTTAATCTTCGTACTTCGTCTTCAACCTTTCGTACTGACCAATTTTCTTGAACAATCTTATTGAAAAGTTTAATCTGCGTTTCGTGATTATCAATATTAATCAATGCACGTGCATGACCCATCGAAATTTCACTATCTCTAACAGCCGCTTGAATCACATCGGGCAATTTCAAGAGCCTCAAATAATTATTTACTGTTGTACGGTTTTTTCCAACTCTATCACCTAATTCTTCTTGTTTTAATTGGAATTCACTTAATAAACGGTGATAACTTAGGGCAATCTCGATTGCATTCAAGTTTTCACGTTGAATGTTTTCGATGAGAGCCATTTCGAGCATTTGTTGGTCGTTGGCAGTTCGAATATAGGCTGGGATTTTGTTAAATCCTGCCAATTTCGACGCTTGTAAACGTCTCTCACCCGAAATAAGCGTATATTTCCCAGGACTTGATTCTTTAACAGTAATGGGCTGTATTATTCCCAAAACTTTTATCGACTCGGCTAATTCTTGTAATGCTTCTTGATCGAAGTGTGTACGTGGTTGAAATGGATTAGTTTCTACCGACTCAATCATGATTTCGTGCATCGAACTCATGGCTTCCATACGGCGAGGCACAGGCGTTTCAAAACTTTTTTCTGAGCCTTTTTCTGAGACCGAATCCGACAGTAATGCACCAAGGCCTCTTCCGAGCCCAGTCATGCTTTTTTTTGTATTTCCTATCCTAGGCTCCATATATCTATGTGAAAAGTAAAAATCAAAGTTACTTTTTACTCATCTTATTGTTGTTTGATAATAATTAGTTGTCAACTCCGAGTTTTCCATTTTTGATCAAAATTTCACGTGCCAGGTTCAGATAACTAATTGCACCTTTACTATCCGCATCTTGTGAAAGTGCGGGTACTCCATAACTCGGAGATTCTGATAGTCGGATATTTCGTGGAATTAGGGTTTGAAAAACCATATTTTTAAAGTGTGTCGTTACTTCATGTACAACTTGGTTTGATAATCGCACCCTCAAATCGTACATCGTCAGCAAGATTCCTTCAATCGTTAAGGCTGGATTTAGGCGTTGTTGAATAATTTTGATTGTATTCAATAACTTTCCAAGTCCTTCCAATGCAAAGTATTCGCACTGCACCGGTACAATAACTGAATCGGCAGCCGTAAGACTATTGATAACGATTAAACCTAACGATGGAGAACAATCAATAATGATAAAATCGTACATGTCTTTTACATCCTTGAGCGACTCTTTCATTTTTTCTTCGCGTTTCGGAAGGTTAATCATCTCAATTTCAGCACCAACTAAATCGATGTGCGATGGAAGCAAATCTAAATTGGGAAAATTGGTTTCGATAATAATATCTCGTGGACGAATGTCGTCCACCATACATTCATATATACTGTTTTCGACCTCTTTTGGATTAAAACCCAATCCAGAAGTGGCGTTAGCCTGAGGGTCTGCATCAATAATGAGCGTACGAAATTCGAGTGCAGCCAAACTGGCTGCAAGGTTAATTGTTGTTGTGGTTTTGCCTACACCACCTTTTTGATTGGCAATTGCTATTATTTTTCCCATTTCTTGAGGTTAGAGAAAATTACTAGTTCAAATATCAGACTTTTAATGTTAAGAAACAATTAAATGTTCCACGCTGTGGGTAAAATGTTCCACGATGTGGGTAATATCTTTCATAAATTTCCAATTAATTAATAAATATTTACGCGAAAAAATGGATTTAAATAACGTGTTTTATATTTATCTTTTTGATAGTCAAGTAGTTGTGTATTTTTGATATTTTAAAACTTAAATTTGTAATTAAACCTTCGATTTTTTCATTTTATAATGTTAAATCGTCATTCGTAAATCGTAAATTTGCAATATGCGTTATTTAATTGAATGTTCATACAGAGGGAGTTCGTTTCACGGTTGGCAGATTCAACCAAACGCAATTTCGGTACAAGAATGTATCGAAAAAGGATTGTCATTGATTCTCCAAGAAAAGATTAATATTACAGGTAGCAGCAGAACCGATACTGGCGTACACGCTGCCCAACAATTTGCTCATTTTGACCTTGATAAAGTTATTGAAAATCCCGATAGGATTGTGAATAGTCTAAATGGAATTTTGTCGAAAGATATTGCTATTCATCAAATAAAAAGAGTTTCAGATGAGTTTCATTCTAGATTTGATGCTATACATCGAAGATATATTTACAGAATTCAGCAGGAAAAAATGCCGTTTGATTACGATACTTCGTATTTTTTTAAATCTAAGCTAAATATTGATTTAATGAACCAAGCAGGAGAGTTAATGAAACAATATATTGATTTTCAGTCCTTTAGTAAGGTAAAAACCGATGTTCAAACTTTTAATTGTAAGATTGAGTTTGCATTTTGGGAACAACAAGATCAAACTTTGTTGTTTCATATAAAAGCTGATAGATTTTTGAGAGGAATGGTCAGAGCAATTGTCGGAACGATGATTGAAATTGGTGCTGGAAGATTGAGTTTAGCCGATTTTGAACAAATAATAGTTTCCAAAAATAGAAATTTTGCGGGTAGGGCAGTTCCTCCCGAAGGCTTGACATTGGTTGAGGTTGGGTATAAATTTTAAGGAATGAAAAAGATTGAAATAGAAAAAATAAGTAATGAACAAGATTTGGAAGATGTCAAACAACTTTTCCGAGAATATGTTGAGTTTTTGCAGGTAAATCTTGATTTTCAAGACTTTGAAAACGAATTGGCGAAATTACCAGCTAAATATGCTGAACCAGAAGGATCGATTTTCTTGGCCAAAGTAGGCGGTCAAGCAGCTGGTTGTATTGCACTTTGGAAACTTGAAGTTGGAGTTTGCGAAATGAAGCGTTTGTTTGTAAAATCTGAGTTTCAAGGTTTGGGACTTGGAAGAATGTTGGCTAATAAATTGATGGAAGAAGCAAAAAATAAAGGTTATTCAACCATAAAATTGGATACTTTAAGGCGGTTAGAATCAGCTAATCATCTTTATGCTTCTTTTGGTTTTATAGAAACGCAAGCGTATAATTTCAACCCCGAACCCGATATTGTTTATTTTGAAAAAAAATTAGTTTGATGGCAATAATAGGAAAAGATATAAAACAAGCAATTGATGTATTGATGGCTGGCGATGTGCTTGGTTTACCCACCGAAACTGTCTATGGATTGGCTGGAAATGCATATAATATAAAAGCAATCACCAAGATTTTTACTGTAAAAAATCGACCGACTTTCGACCCACTAATTGTGCATACATCGAGTCTTGAGCGAGTGCATGAATTTGTTAGGGAGATTTCTGAACAAGCACAGCTTTTAGCAAAGCATTTTATGCCGGGCCCTTTGACTTTACTTTTACCCAAAAAAGAAATCATTTCTGATTTAGTCACCTCTGGACTTGATATGGTTGCTGTAAGAATTCCAAATCATCCTTTGGCTTTAGAATTATTGCTAAATTTAGATTTTCCATTGGCTGCTCCGAGTGCCAATCCTTTTGGATATATTTCGCCAACTTCTGCTCATCATGTTGATAATCAGCTGGGTGATAAAATTAATTATATATTAGATGGCGGAGAATGTAAGGTCGGAATTGAATCTTCGATTATTGGATTTTTTGATGGCGAAATCGTTGTTCTTAGGAAAGGAGGTTTAGCGATCGAAGAAATTGAGGCGATTGTTGGGAAGGTGAGAATAGAAGAACATTCATCGTCAAACCCGAAAGCTCCTGGAATGCTAAAAAGTCATTATGCTCCACGTACAAAGTTACTGTTTGCTGCTGATTTGTTATTGTTGGAAGAGGATAAACAGAAAATTGGTTATTTGGGTTTTGATAAGATTCATCCAAATATTTCTCTCAAAAACCAACTTTTACTTTCACGAACTGGAGATTTGAGTGAGGCAGCCAAGAACTTATTTGCCTATATGCGTTTGCTAGATGCTCGTGGTTTAGATAAAATTTTTAC
>Ga0247832_1005298_pt1 | contig 15070 bp, 15 predicted proteins | sample LaCruzMarch2015__10_FD_192407 | JGI IMG/M metagenome (GOLD analysis project Ga0247832, IMG submission 192407) | Freshwater microbial communities from meromictic Lake La Cruz, Castile-La Mancha, Spain - LaCruzMarch2015_4m | ecosystem: Environmental > Aquatic > Freshwater > Lake | place: Spain... | reverse complement strand
AAAAAAAAAAAAAAAAAAAAAAAAATTTATAAAATAAAAAAAAAAAAAAAAAAAAAAAAAAAAAAGAATGAATATATTAAATTCTTAAAAGAATTAAATAAAAATTTAAATAATGATCAAAAAAAAATTACTAAAGATATTATTAATATAGATGACATAATATCTATTAAAAAATACTCTAATACAAAAAAAGAAATTCAAAATTCAATTACAAAGTTAGATATTATTAATCTAGAAAATAAAATGACAAAGTTGGATGAAAAGATAAATTATAATACAGATATTACAGGTTTGAAAACATTACAAAACAGCATATATAATAAATTAGAAATAGATAAAGAATCATATAACACAATAATTAGTAAAAAAATTTCTGAAACAGAAAAAGAACAAGAAAAAATATCTGAAAATTTAGGCACAGAAAAAAGTAATGCGGTTCATAAATCTAGGGAGAATAAAAAAGCACTATCAGAAATACAAAAAATAGAAAAAGAATTTAGTACAAAAATAGAACAAAAAAAAAAAGAAAAACTTAATGAATTAATTATTATTTTTAAAGAACTAACAGATGAATATATTGAAAAAAACTTAATTTATATTAAATCACAAATTAATGAAAAAAAAGATCAAAAAGAAAAATATGATGAGAAAATAAAAAATTTAGATGAAGAAGAAAAAGAAAAAATAACAAATAAAGAATTATTAGTATTGGAAGAGACTCATATTAGTACTTATATAAAAAAAATAGAAACTATGTTAAAAACTATTGAATCAGAAAAATTATCAAATAATAAAAAAATAGATGAATTAAACAAATTAGAAATATTATTTACCAATATATTTAATTATAATGATAATATAAATAAAAAATTTGAAGAAATGGAATTTAATAGTTATCAAAATAAAATATTATATTTTATTATTAAAGATAGTATATCAAAAATCATACCTGAAATAATGAATAAAACTAATAAAAATAGTAAAATATTAAATGAAATTAATGAATATTTTATAAAAAAAAAATATAATTTTTTAAAAGAAATACAAAAATATAATGATAATATTGAGTCTAATTATTTTTTTGAATCATATAATAAACATATTATAGAAATTGAAAATAAAATAAATAATTTATTATTATCAGTAAATTCAAATATAATTAATTATTCAAATAAAAATATTGATAAATTTAATAAAAATTTATCTAAAAAAATAGATTCAATTAAAAATCTTGAACCAAATATAGAAATTATTTTTGATAATAAATATAAATATAGAAAATTAAATAGAGATATAAAAAATAATAAAATAAATATTCCACCATACACAAATATTTATTTTATATATATTATATTTTTATTAATAATTGTTGATTATTTAACATTATTATATGAATAAATTAAAAATAATTGATTTATATTTAATAACAAATTTAAAGAATTATTTATATTAATATATTATGGAACATATACAAAAAGGCTATTTACATTTAATTATTGGACCAATGTATGCTGGCAAAAGTACAGAATTAATACGTATTATTAATCGATATAAGTGTTTAAATAAAAAAATAACTGTAATAAATCATAGTTATAATAATCGTTATGGATCAATTTTTTTAACTACACATAATAATGAAAAATTTAATGAATGTATTGTATTAGATAATTTATCAGATATTAGTTCTGAAGAATTAATGAATTCAGATGTAATAATTATTGAAGAATTACAATTTTTTAAAGATGCATTTAATAATGTAACTAAATGGTGTGATGATCATAATAAAATAGTAATTGCAGCAGGATTATCAGGTGATTTTATGAGAGAACCATTTGGTGATATTTTAAAATTAATTCCACATGCAGAAGAAGTAACAAAATTAAATGCATTATGTAAAAAATGTGGTGATGGAACTCTAGCACATTATTCTAAAAGAATAACATCTGATAGTGAGAAAACATTAGTTGGAAGCGATGATATATATGAAGCAGTTTGTAGATATCATTTAAAGAAAGAAACCTAGGTTTCTTTCAAACTTCCTCTTCTTTTAGTTTATTTTTAGTTTATTTTTAGTTTATTTTTAGGTTTATTTTTAGGTTTATTTTTAGTTTATTTTTAGTTTATTTTTAGTTTATTTTTAGTTTATTTTTAGGTTTATTTTTAGTTTATTTTTAGGTTTATTTTTAGTTTATTTTTAGGTTTATTTTTAGTTTATTTTTAGTTTATTTTTAGTTTATTTTTAGTTTATTTTTAGGTTTATTTTTAGTTTATTTTTAGTTTATTTTTATTTTATTTTTAGTTTATTTTTAGTTTATTTTTAGTTTATTTTTAGTTTATTTTTAGTTTATTTTTAGGTTTATTTTTAGTTTATTTTTAGTTTATTTTTAGTTTATTTTTAGGTTTATTTTTAGTTTATTTTTAGTTTATTTTTAGTTTATTTTTAGTTTATTTTTAATTATTTATTCGTTTTATTATAATTTTTATTTTATATAAAAACTATAATGAATATATTAGATTATGATTTATTTGTATTTGATTTTGATGGAACAATTATGGATACTGAGAAATATCATTGTAATGCATGGGGTAAAGCTTTATCAAATTATTTAAATAAAGAAATTATATTAGATTTAGAAGATTATCAAAAAATTTTTCATTCACTTGAAAAAAATTATTCAAAATATTATTTAAATATAGAATATAATATTGATTTTGAATTATATAATGAAATATATAATAATAAACAAGAAATATACACAAATATAATAAAAACAGAAAATATCAATTTAATAGATGGAATTGAAGATTTTTTATTTTTTTTAAAAAATAATAATAAAAAATGTATTATTGTAACAAATACATCAATCAATAATATTGAAATATTTTATGAAAAATTTTTTATTTTAAATATTTTTGATAAAATATATACAAAAGAGATGTTTAATAATAAAAAACCTAATTCAGAATGTTATCTAAAAATTGTAAATGATTATAAAAATTTAAAAATTATTGGTTTTGAAGATAGTTTACCAGGTATAGAAGCATTATATAAAGTATCTAATATATTACCAGTATTTATAAATAATAAATATTACTATAAAGATTATATTCTAGAAAAATATAAAAATATTATTTTATTAAATAATTATAATATTGATGATTTAAACATAAGTGTTAAAAAAATAGAATCTAGACTAGATTTTTTAAAAAATGATAATTTATTTATAGAAAATATTCTAAATAATAATATAAATGAATTAAAAAATAATTTTATTAATATGAAAAATATAATTAGTCAAATATCGACTTTATTAAAAAATATAGATCCTTCTATGATATATTTATCAGGTATGGGTAAATCTGGATATGTATGTAAAAAATCTGTATCAACATGGCAGAGTCTTTCTATAAAATGTTCTTATATAGATTTACCAAATTTACCCCATGGAGATTTTGGAATTTTTAAAGATAATGATGTTTTAATTTTAATTTCAAATAATGGTAATACTGATGAAGTGATATATATATTAAATTATTTAAAAAATCTTAATAAAAAAATTACTATAATAAGTATAATTGCAAATAAAAATAGTAAAATGGAAGAATTAAGTTCTTTTACATATATATTAAATAATATTAAAGAAGCAGATTCAATAAATATGACACCTAGTACATCAAGTTTAATTTTTATGTCACTTCTTGATGGAATTGGTATAAATATGCAAAAAAAAATCACTAAGTCTGAATTTAAATTATATCATCCCGGAGGAAGTTTAGGAAGATTATAACAGAAATTTAATAAATTATTTAGTGTTTTGTTAATATACTAAAATACTTTATATTTATTAATTTTTTTAAGATATAATCTATTATAGTAATTATAGATTTAATTAAAATTTTAGGATAAATTATGAAACATATTAATAATAAATTATTCATATAATTTTCATCTTGGCGATTTTCTTGTCCATACTTTGCCACTACCTCTTCAATAGTGAGGCATGAAGATTCTAGACCTCGACTGAAAACTTTACCATCATTTGAGTCACATAGGTCACAGAAGACCTGTTTATGATTCATGTTAAAGACTCCTTGCATACAAGTTTCTGTTTCAAATTTTTCATTAAAAAAATAAAACTCAGGAAATCTTCCTTGTCTTCCTTGTCTTGCAAGCCAAAAATCTTTTGGAATATCTCCATTAAAAGTAAGACATAGTCTATTACAACCCTTCACTGGGCATTGTCTTAATGTTGACTGTGACATTTTATTTGGTAAAGTCTCTTTCTTTTCTTATTCTTTAGAGACTTTTTTATATTAAATATATATAATTAATTTATGATATAAATAACCATCATTTTTTTAATATAATTTATATATAAAATTTATATATATATATCATATATGAATGAGTATTTAGTTATAGATTCTGATACAAATACTTATAATAGAAATAGTTATACTGAATTAAAAAAATTAAAAAAAACATTGTCTAATATATATAATTGTGATAATGTTTTGATAACTAGTTCAGGAATGCATTCTATAAGTACTTCTATTAATTTATTTATAAATTCAGAAATAAATTATAATATAATTTATAGTAATGAATTATATTTTGAATCAAGAAATTATTTAAATCATATAAAAAATAATAAATTTAAATTTGACATAAATAATTTAGAATCATTGACAAATATATTAACTAATTTAAAAGATTCTTATAATATTTTATATTTTGAAAGTTGTTCAAATCCTAATGGATATATATTTGATTTTAGAATAATTCAAGAATTAAGAAAAATATCAACTAATTTAATTATAATTATTGATAATTCATGGTTATCTAGTACTATTTTTAATCCATTTAATTATGATATAGATATTATAGCAATTTCTCTAACAAAATATTATAGTGCAGGTATGGCTATTGCAGGAGCATGTATTTTTAAAGATAAAAAATTATTTGAAAATGCAGAGAAAGAATTTCAAATAAATGGAATTCATATTAGTCCTGAAAATATAAGAATTATAAATAATAATATTGATTCTCAATTTAATAGAATAGTTGAAAGTTCTAATAAAACAATTAAAATCATTGATTATTTACAAGATGTATATTCTAAAATAATTAGAATTAATCATCCATATATTAATATACATCCTTCATATAATTTAGCTAAATTATTTTTTAATAAATTTAATGATATACTTTATCCACCAGTATTTATAATTATATTAAATATTGAATATATTGAATATAATGAATTAAAAAAAATATTAGAAAATAATAAATTTATTGAAAATAAAACATCATTTGGAACAAAATTTTCAAGGACAGATACATGGTATAATGAAAATTATACATTTGTTAGATTAACAATAGGATATGATGATTCTATAGATAATATTATTAATGGTATTAATGAAATTTTAATATAGATTTATTTAAATCTTATAATCTAATTAGGCCTGGCCCTGCTGGGCAAATTTTAAGCAATGATTATAAATTATTTTTATTTTATCGTTAAAAATATCAATAAAATAATATGTTAAATAATAAAAGTTATGAAATTTGCCATCCAGGGCCAGGCCTAAATCTAATACAGTAAAAATATAAATTAAAATTATTTATTAATAGTATTATTCATTATAAGAACTCAATCTAGAGTCTAGAGTCTAGCTTATCACATTCTTCACATATTACTTGCCTAAGACGTTGATTAAAAACTCCTTGTCTATATATGAGGGTTCGCGTGAACCCTATCCTACCTTCTTTTATATTCTGAAAAAAAAGTGTACCACTATAACAACAATTGTGAACATTATATCCTGAAGGGAGTTCACCAAAAAAAAGTTAAAACTCTCTTAGAACATAGTGTGCAATTACGTAAAGTAAACTTAGATCGTTTATCCATGTTAACTCTCTAAGATTTAAATATATAATAACATTTTATATTTTTATGTATAAATGACTATCACTTTTATATTTTATCTAGAAAATGGCTATTTTTATCTTCTATAGAAAAAGTCTATAAAACATATATAAATTATTAAATTAATAAATGAAATTTTAATATGATGAATTTAATATATATTTTTGTGTTTTAATTACATAATCTTTAATTTCATTCCATAATATAGGATTATAAATATCTTTTTTTTCTCTAATATTAATATTTGATGAATTTATCCATATCATTTTTTTAATTTCTTCTTTATTAATATCAACAAATTTTTTAGAAATATAATCTAAAAAATTTGAATTAGAATGATAATCAATTGCTGATAAATCCCAATTTTCTATATCTAAATCTTTTATAAATAATTTTATTGGTCTTATATTCATTGTATTTATTGATATAGTTTTATTGATAAATCTACTTTCCCATAATTCAGCAAATAATTTTAACATTTTTAAATCATTTTCTGTTCCTCCATATGAAATCCTTAAATATATTGAATATAATATTGAAAATTCATTTGTCTCTAAATTTTTATAACTATCGAGTTTTTCAACAATTTTTTTATTTATATCCAAATCTTTAGAATCATCTAAATTATCTTTTTTATCAATTTTACATAATACATAAATAATTCCAATTAACCATTCATATATATATTGTTTAAATTTAAATTTTTTATTTGAACTTACAACCATTAACCAAATTATTGTTGTAAAAGATTCGTGTAAAAAAGTATCTTCAAACATAATAATAGGTAGTCTTCTTAATAATTCATTTTTATCTAATTTTAATAAATGATATGCAGTTGGAATTGCTAATATATCATCTCCTTTACGAATTGATTTTTGTAAATGTGATTTTAAATATGAAATATTTTTATAAATTTTTTCTTTTGATAAAATATATTCTTTATCATCAATATCTGAAAAATATCCACATAAATAAAAATAATAACCTTTTTTAAAACTATTACAATTTATTTTTTCTAAAAAATTTATTTTTGTAGGAAGTTTATCTGTCCAATATGCTTGTAATGATGGTCTAAACTTATTTTCCCATATCAAATAAAAATATTTTTTTATTTCATAATCATTTGTTTTTGATTTTAAAAAAAAATCATCTAATCTAGATTGAAATTTAGACATAATATCTTTTTGAATATCTAAAATATTATAATTAAAAAATCAAATTATTTTATTTTTTTAATATATTAGTATTTAAAATTTAATTAATAATTATTATTATGTATAAATTTTTATTTTTATTACCAATTGTATATTCTTTTAAAACTCCAATAAATTGGAAAATAGATAGTTGGAAATCTTATCCAACATCTCAAGATATTTTTTATAAAGATAAAAATGAACTTAACAATGTTTTAGATGAAATAAATAAATATTCACCATTAATATTTGCAGGTGAAGTAGAAACTTTAAAAAAAGATATAATAAAAGCATCTAAAGGAGAATCATTTTTATTAATGGGAGGTGATTGTGCAGAAACATTTCGTGAATTTAAAACAGAGAATATTATGAATTCATATAGAATATTATTACAAATGACAATGATATTTATGTATAGTATGTCTAAACCAGTTATTAAAATAGGAAGAATGGCTGGTCAATTTGCAAAACCAAGAAGTGATATATATGAAACAATTGATAATATAACATTATATTCTTATAGAGGTGATATTATTAATCGTGAAGATTTTAATGAAAAATCTAGAATACCTGACCCTAAATTAATGTTAAAAGCATATAGTCAATCTGCACAAACTATGAATTTAATAAGAGCATTATCTGAAGGTGGTTATGCAAGCATTGATAGAATAAATGATTGGAATTTAAATTTTGTTAAAAATACTTTAAATGGAAATAAATATGAATTATTAAGTAATAATATTAATAAAGCATTATCATTTATCAAAGCACTTGGATTAGAAAAAATTGAAGAAAGCAAAAGAGCAAGATTTTATACTGCACATGAATGTTTATTATTACCATATGAACAAGCTTTAACAAGAAAAGATAGTATTACAAAAAATTATTATGCTTGTTCAGCACATATGTTATGGATTGGTGAGAGGACTAGACAAATTGATGGATCACATGTTGAGTTTGCATCAGGTATTCAAAATCCAATTGGAATTAAAATTTCAGATAAATGTAACCCTAATGATTTAGAGAGTTTAATTCGAAAATTAAATCCTGATAATGAAATTGGTAAGATAGTATTAATTATAAGAATGGGAAAAAATATTGAAAAAAGACTTCCTAATTTAGTATATATGATTAAAAATAGAAATTTAAATGTTTTATGGATTAGTGATCCGATGCATGGAAATACTATAAAATTAGAAAATGGTATAAAAACAAGATATTTAGAAGATATTAAAGGAGAATATACATCTTTTCATAATATTTTAAAAAAAAATGATTTATATCCTGGTGGAATTCATTTAGAAATGACTGGTAGAGATGTTACAGAATGTATTTATAAAAATACTGATAATGAATTTATTAATAATATGAAAATAAATTATGAAAGTAGTTGTGATCCACGATTGAGTGCAGAGCAATGTTTAGATTTGGCATTTTATATTAGTTCATTGGAATAATTTTAATTAATTTAATTTAATTAAATTTTTAATATTATCTATTAATATAAATGAGTTTTGAAAAAAAGTATTTTAAATATAAAAAAAATATTTAAAATTAAAAAATTTTGTAGGAGGAAGACGATCTCTTACTCTATTAGAAGCATATACAATACTTCAACAATCTTTTATGATTCCTTCATCTTATAATAATAAATTTCAAGATAGAAAATGGAAATGATAAAGAACAATTTAAGGTTTTATTTAGAAATGCAATTTTTGATAAAATTATAGGACTAAATGACCCATCCATTACATTACCATATGAAAAATATGAAATGTATGAATACCTTAATTCTACTAGAAGATATTTAAATATACTTGATAAAGAGTTAAAAGAAAATATAGAAGCATATATTAAAGATGATTATTGGTTGAATGGACTTTCAAGTGATGTAATAAACATAATAGAAAGATCAAAAATAGATTTAGAACAATATTTTATAACTCCAGTTTGAAAAAATATTATTTTTATAAAATAAAACTGTTGTATAAATAATTTATCAATGTTTTATTGATATATGATTTATGTAAAACTCCAAATATATAATTTTAATTTATTTTAATAAAACATTGATAACTAAATTATGCAATATCTTCATAATCTTTTTAAATATATCACGGTTTTAAATATTATAAATATTATAATATTTATATATGTGTAGCATTAATCATAATAAAAAAGCAATTTTTATTCATATTCCAAAAAATGGAGGTTCATATATATCAGAAATTCTAAATAAATATTATGGATTTAAAAATTATTATCTTAGAAGACCAGATCATAAAAAATTTTGTTTAGGTATTGATAAATCTGTAGGGAATCATGAAAATAAAATACATGGTACATTAATATATTATAAAACATCATCTCATATAAATAAAATTATGAATATGGATAAAGATAAATGGGAATCATATTTTATTTTTACATTTATTAGAAATCCATATGATAGAATAATATCTGGTTGGAATTATGTAAATAAATATAATATTCCATTTAATAATTATTTAAATTTAAATTTTAAAGCAAATTCATTCGATTATTGGCATGTTTTTATGACTCAAACTAGACATTTAATAGATTTAAATGGAAAAATAAATATAAATTATATTGGTAAATTTGAATCATTAGAAAATGATTTAAACATAATATTAAATAAAATAGGATTTAAAAATATACATAAACCTTTTAAAAAAAATAATAAAACTCATAAAGATTATAAAACATATTATAATGAAGAAATATTAATAAAAGTAAATAATTTATTAAAAGAAGATTTTAAATTAGATTATTCAATATCTAATAATATTAATGAATTATATTTTTAAATTTTCAAACATTGACATTATTTTTTTACCTTCTTGTAATACAGGTGCTAATGTTGAAAGAGTGTCCTTTAATGCATTTACAGTATTCATTAATTCATATGTTTCTTTTTGAGCATCTTTTAATGCATTTGGTATTTTATCATCACTATATTTTTTAGTATCTATATTTAATATATCTGTTTCTTTTGTATCATCTTCTTTTAATTCAATTCCACCATTCATTTTTTTTAATAATTCTTGGATACCTTCTGATGATTTTTTAAAAGTATCATCGCTAAATATATTTTTATTAAATTCTGGTTCATTATTAACTATATCATTTTCAAATTTTTCTATTGTAGTTCTATATGACATAATTAAATTTACTAATAAAAATATTATAGAAGCTCCTATAAAAGTAATTACTAAATTACGTGTTATAACTAAAAATAATATAAATAATACAACAAATAATATTATTTTTTCTATTATTATATTAAATATTTGTCTAAATAATAAAAAAATAATGAGTATTATTATTATTATTATTAATATTCTTATATGAAAATTATTTAATTCTAAATTAAAATAATCTAATTTATTTATATTATTTTTTTTCATACCTATAAATAAGATATATTTTATTTTAAATTATTTTTAAATAAAATATATAATATATAATATGGATATTATAAATATTTTAAAAAATAAAATAAAATCATCAAATGGTAAATCTATTTTAAATAATTTATATGATAATTTTACATTATTTCAATATAATACATATAATAATAAATATAGTCGTAAAATTGTAAAAAATCATATAAATAATTCTAATATTGAAAAACAAATATATTTTAATTATATTGTAAATGAAACTATTAAATTATCTAAAAAATTATTAGATAAAACCTATGAACAAATAAATATTAAATTAGATAATATTATTGATAAAAATAAAAATTTAAAAATTATAAAAGAGTTAACTAATAAAAATATTCATTCAAATAATATATCTATTTATAATATTTTAAGAGAACATTCTTATTTATTATATATTTTCTTTTATACAATACCAATATCAAGAAAATTAATAGAATATGTTAAGGATGATGATTATTGTAATTTTGGTAGATTATATTATTCTTATTTACCAGCATTTTTAGGTATGCATAATATTTTTCATTCTTTTAACAATGAAAGATTTGTAAATTATGATAGACTAAATATTTTATTAAATAAAATAGATAGAAGTGAAAATACAATTAGTATTTTTTTAAATAATGTAAATAATTTAAGATATGAAAATAAATATATAGAAACATATAAAAAAAGTTTCAATGAAATATTTTCAAAATTTAATACATTTAAAAAAAAATTTTATTATATTTTATCTGAATATGATTCAGATAGAACACTTTTACATAATTATTATAATGATTTTGATTTTAATAAATTAGAATTTAAAATACATATTATAAAACTTGATATAGAATTAGATTTTTTTGATAGAGATATTGTTGGATTATTAGATTCATATATTTATTTATCAAGTAATTCTGAAATGAAAATATATTATTATAAATATAATAATATAATAGATAGAAATATATATGCATTTACTAAAAAACCTAAACATTTTTATTTATTCAGTCATCCAAGTAATACACAAAATTCAACTCGTTCAGGATTTAGTAATTTACTTGGATCAAATCATAAAATTTATAATAATAATATTAAAAATATTTCTATTATATTATCATATTGTTTATTTTTATTAAAAAATAAAAATATTAGAGATAAAATATTTGTTGGAATGACTGATATTAATAAAATTAAAAAAATTATTATAATATTTTATTATTTAGAAATATTTTATATGCCATTTTATGCTGGAACAGCAGCAATTGCAGAAATATCTTTATTTACATTATGGGATAATTATGTTAATGAACCATTAATTATTAACCAAGAAGTTATGCTTGATATAGAAGTTTTATCATTAACTTTTAGAGAATTTTATCATAACTGTTTTAATAAAGATTGTCAAAGATCAAAATATACACCTTATTTTAATAATTCTATAAATAGTAATACAGAAAATTTAGAAACTAAAGTTGATAATACAGAAAAATCTTATACAGAAAATTTAAAAACGAAAGCTAATTATAGAAATACTCCTAATACAGAAAATTTAAAAACTAAAGTTAATAATACAGAAAAATCTTATACAGAAAATTTAAAAACTAAAGTTAATAATACAAAAAATTTAAAAAAAAGAAGAAAATGTAAAAAAAAATTATGTATCATATTAGGTAATTAATATATTTGTTTAGTGATTTTACTTAAAAATATAATTTTGGCTAGTACTAATTCTAAGATTTATGCCTTTGTCCTATATGGCAATTTTTTAAAAATAAATATAAAATATTATATTTTTATTGATATTCTAAAAAATAAAAATATAAGTTAAATATAATATTTGATTAGCAGCACTGAACCTAATCTCTAAAATTATTAAATTTTTTATATTTTAGAATCTAATAAATCTAATAAAAATATAACTTAGAATTGATATTAAAAATGTTTTTAATAAAAATCCATAAGTATTACATTCATTAAATTTATTTCCTAATACAGGAATTTTACTTAATAAGAATTTGTCAAATGTGCAATTATAAAATATTAATATAAAAATAAAAATAAAAAAAGGAATTCTAATTTCATTTAAAATTTTTTTCCATAAAGGTAATTCAACAACTTCATATTCCTCATATTCTTCATCATCTCCATAATCTTCTTGAGTATTTTGTTGAATATATTGTTGGTTATTTACTTTTGTTCTTTCCATTTCTTTTTGATAATGTTCTTGATAAGCATCATTATTACTATTTATATCGTAAATTTCTTTATTTAAATTTCTATTTTCAAATTGGTTTTCCATATTTTGAACATTATTTGGTGGATAAATAGTTGTTTGACCATCTTGTAAATTATTGTATTTTGATAAAATTTCATTTACAACTTCTGAATCATCTGATCTATTATTAAGACTATCGATTGGAGTACTTTTCTCATCCATTTATATAAATTTATATTATAAAATTATATATTATTTTACGCGATTTTTATTTAATTATTAAATAGAATCATCTGTACATTCTGTTACAATAGTATTATATTTATAACATTTTTCTTCATAATTATATACATTATTGATGACATCTGATTGTTTAGGTGCCTTATATATAATACATTTTCTACCATTACATGCAGATCTAAATATACATGCTAATCCAAATCCCCATAATATTCCAAGTACAATTTTGGTATATTCATTTTTAAAAATATTATTCATTTTAATATAATAATATATTAAAATTTTTCTTAAATATTTGCTTAAATATTTCTTAAATATTTCTTAAATATTTAAGAAATGTCAGACATTCAATGTTTTTATTAATATTATCAATAAATCTTTTATGCAATAGCATTGTGTATTAAAACTTACAATTAAAAGTATAAGATATATTTATTTAATTATACAATATTTATTACGTCTTCTTTTATTTTCTTTATTCAATTCATTTCTTATATTTTTAATTTTTTTCATTTTTTTATATAATCTAAAATCTTGACATTCAAAAAGTCCATCCATTAATTCCATCGTATATCCAAGTTCATCATGTATTCTATTTCTAATATCAATATTATGTAATAATCCTTTTTAGTAAGTAATTGATAACTATATACCATTGGAATATAATATCTCAGATCATCAGTTGTAATATAATCAATAGTATTATAAAATAATTATTTTTTACCTATTACATAATAAGTAATAATTTTTTTCTCTTTTAATTCTGTTTTTTAATAATCTTTCTTTATACATATTACGTCTTCTTTTATTTTCTATATTTAATTCATTTCTTATATTTTGAATTGTTTTCATTTTTGTATATGATAATGAACCACAATTTTCAAAAAGTCCATTCATTAACATTGTAGTATATCCAAGATTTTGATAGTTAATATTATTTATATGAATTTTATGCAATAATCCAGCTTGTTTAAGTATAGAATAACTATATATCATTGGAATATAAATTTGTATATCATCAGTACTAATATAATCAATGCTATTATAAAATAATTCAACTAATTTATTAAGATGATTTGTATCATTTACATTAAATAAACATAGTACAATATTTAATTCAGGATTTTTTTTAAAGTATTTTATAGTATACTTTAATTTATCTACATTATAAGTCGGTAAACAACAAAATATATTCATAGATTTATATCTATGTATATCTTTATTTCCATCTCCACATGCTAGAATCATTTTACGTTCGCGTAATAATAAAAAATTTTGAGGTAAAGATAATACATTATTTTTTCGAAAGTCTAAGATGCGTTCATCTAAAAAATTTAACTCATTAATTGGTATTCCATTATTATTATTATTATTATTATTATTATTATTATTAATATTCTTATTATTCTTATTATTCTCATTATTCTCATAATTCTCATAAATATTCTTATTATTAATTTTGTTTGACATATATATAAAGATTATAAAAAATTATATGAAGATATAATTTTTATAATTTTTAATTTTAGTAAAGTTTTACAATATTTGTTTAAAATATAATATTTTTTAAACAAAATATAATAACTTAAGTAGATTCAATGCTACTATCAGAACAGTTTAGGAGCTTTTCTTCTAGTCAAATTTTATATGTTTGATATAAATATCAAAAAAGCAGCTATTAAATTATATAATAATATTAAAAAACAATTTAATATTAATGGTAGAGATATAATAAATTTAATAGAAGAAACTTTTAATTGTAATATTAAAAGTTTCTATGTTTGGAAAAAGGAAAATGATGATAAAAATATAAATATTACACTAGATATTATAGAAGAAATTTTTAACTATGTTAATATATTAAAATTAAAAAATATATAAACAATAAATATAATATTACATTAAATTATAAACATATGCATATATTTTAAAAATTAATAATTTAGAGTGTGAAAATTTTAAAATGAAAATATATATTGAAAACTATGTAATTAATGAAATTACTAATAATAAATTAATTACTATTAAAGAAATTAT
>Ga0247832_1005295_pt1 | contig 15078 bp, 10 predicted proteins | sample LaCruzMarch2015__10_FD_192407 | JGI IMG/M metagenome (GOLD analysis project Ga0247832, IMG submission 192407) | Freshwater microbial communities from meromictic Lake La Cruz, Castile-La Mancha, Spain - LaCruzMarch2015_4m | ecosystem: Environmental > Aquatic > Freshwater > Lake | place: Spain... | reverse complement strand
CGATCAACGGCAAGCACCCGTCCGACTGGGCAGACTGTGTGACCACCAGTTTCTTCCCAGCCAAGCCGCTGGGCTGTTATGGCGATGGCGGCGCTGTGATCACCAATGACGCAGCCCTTACCGAAGTGATGGACAGCCTGCGCGTTCACGGCAAGGCGGTTGCGTCAGACCTGAAGGGCCGTACCTTCGAACATGACCCGAAATACCTGAACATGCGTGTCGGGATGAATTCGCGCCTCGATACGATCCAGGCCGCGATCCTTATCGAGAAACTGAACATCTTTGCTGATGAGATCGACAAACGAAACGTGATCGCCGCGCGTTACAATGAACTCCTGCGCCCGCACGTGTCGACTGTCCCGTTCGTCAAGCCGGGCTTCGTGTCCAGCTGGGCGCAGTACACGGTCGAGCACGACAACCGCGACGGCCTCGCGGCGCACCTGAAGGCGAACGGCGTTCCGACAGCGGTGTATTACCCCGTGCCCATGCACATGAATGAAGCCTACCGCCGCTGGGCCCCGCCCGCCGGCGAACTTGCGGTGACCGAGACGCTGGCCGAGCGGGTGATCTCACTGCCAATGCACCCCTATCTCGATCCCGCCACACAGGATCAGATCGTGGACGCCGTGCGCAGTTTCAACGGCTGAAGATCAGGGCCGCGCCCTCAGGGGCGGCGCTCTTCCAGCAAGCCAAGCAGGTAATCTCGATAATTGTTGGTGTAGCCGGTTGCGAGACGCTCCAGTGTCTCGTCAGTGATGAAGCCGCGCCGCCAGGCCACTTCTTCGAGGCAACCGATCTTCAGCCCCTGCCGGCGCTCGACTGTCTGCACGAAGTGCGAGGCATCGAGCAGGCTGTCGAACGTGCCCGCGTCCAGCCAGGCAAAGCCGCGCGGTAGGCACACGGCATTCAGCTGGCCCTTCGCCATGTAGGCGGCGTTGATGTCGGTAATCTCGATCTCGCCGCGCGGCGACGGTTTCACGGCGCGGGCAATGTCCACTACCTGCGAGTCGTAAAAGTAGAGGCCCGTGACGGCCCAGTTGCTCTTCGGGTTCTTCGGCTTCTCTTCGATGGAGATCGCCTTGCCGGCTGCGTCAAGCTCCACCACGCCGAAGCGTTCCGGATCGCGCACCGAATAGGCAAACACGCTCGCACCGGTTGTTGCCTTGGCGGCATTCATCACGAGGCCCGAAAGCCCCGCGCCATAGAAAATGTTGTCACCGAGCGCGAGCGCCGCCGACGAGCCGTCCAGAAAATCCGCACCCAGAATGAACGCGTCGGCCAGCCCGCGCGGCTCGTCCTGCACGGCATAGGATATCTCGATGCCCCACTGGCGCCCGTTGCCGAGAAGCGCCTCGAACTGGCCCAGCGATTCCGGCGTTACGATCACGAGGATCTCCCGGATGCCGGCCAGCATCAGCACCGACAGCGGATAGAAAATCAGCGGCTTGTCGTAGATCGGCAGCAGCTGTTTCGATACGCCTCGCGTGACCGGCTCAAGCCGGGTGCCGCGTCCGCCTGCGAGGATGATGCCCTTCATGGGTGCCCTGTCATGTGAGAGTTATTGCGGCGCGCCTTCGCCGATCCGTTCGCCGGCATACACTTTCTCGCGCAGCGGCCGCCACCAGCCTTCATGGGCGAGATACCAGTCCACCGTCTCGGCCATCCCTGTGTCGAAGTTGACCGACGGCGACCAGCCCAGATCCCGCCGGATCTTGGTGCTGTCGATGGCATAGCGGAAATCGTGGCCCGGCCGGTCCTTCACGAAGCGCACGAGCCGCGCATGCGGGGCCGCTTTCGGGAAGCGCTCGTCCAGCAGCCTGCAGATGGCGCCGGCGATATCGAGGTTGGTCCGCTCCTCACTGCCGCCCACCGTATAGGTCTCCCCGGCCGGGGCGCCGAGCGCCATGCGGACCAGCGCGCGGGCATGGTCATGGACGTAAAGCCAGTCACGCACGTTCATGCCGTCGCCGTAGAGGCTGATCGGTTTGCCGTGCAGCGCGTTCAGCAAGGATAGCGGGATCAGCTTTTCCGGGAACTGGCGCGGCCCGTAATTGTTGGAGCAGTTGGAGATCACCACGGGCAGGCCATAGGTGCGGTGCCAGGCGCGCACGAGGTGGTCGGCCCCCGCCTTGCTCGCAGAATAGGGCGAGGACGGATCATATGCCGTCGTCTCGCAGAACCTGCCGTTCGGCCCCAGCGAGCCGAACACTTCATCGGTCGAGACATGCACGAACCGGAAGCGCTCCTTTGCCTCGCCCTCGAGCGCACCCCACCAGGCCCGGGCCGCTTCCAGCATAACCATCGTGCCGACGACGTTGGTCTGGATGAAAAGCGCCGCCGAATCAATCGACCGGTCGACATGGGTCTCGGCAGCCAGGTGGAAGATCGCGTCCGGCGCCGTCTCGCGGATGGCCTTTTCCACCGCCTGCCGGTCGGAGATATCCGCCTCGATCAGCCGGAAGCCAGGCTGCATCTTCAGCGCGTTCAGCGAGGCCGGGTTGGCCGCATAGGTCAGCTTGTCGAGTACGGTGATCCGCGTATCCGGGTGCCCCGCCAGTTCCTGGCAGAGGGCCGATCCGATGAAGCCTGCGCCGCCCGTGACGAGGTAATTCATTTGCCGCTCCACGCGCCGCCACAACCGGCGGGTTGCCAGCCTGCGCGCCTGCTTAGCACGCCCGGATGAGGCGGCAACCGCCGGAAGCTGCGCCTGATGGGCATTTCCGGCGCCTCCGCGTTGCCATGGGAAAGCAGGCATGATAACCCGCCAGGAAACATATAAAGGATTGTTGATATGGCCGTTCAGGACAAAGTGAAAGACTACTACGTCAAGGACATCTCGCTCGCCGAGTTCGGCCGCAAAGAGATCGCGATCGCCGAAACCGAGATGCCCGGCCTGATGGCCGCGCGCGAGGAATTCGGCCCCTCCCAGCCGCTGAAAGGCGCCCGCATCTGCGGCTCGCTGCACATGACGATCCAGACCGCCGTGCTGATCCAGACGCTCGAAGCTCTCGGCGCAAAGGTGCGCTGGGTTTCCTGCAACATCTACTCCACCCAGGACCACGCCGCCGCGGCGATCGCCGACAACGGTACCGCCGTCTTCGCCTACAAGGGCGAGACCTTGGAAGAGTACTGGGACTATACCGACCGCATGTTCCAGTGGCCGGATGGCAACGGCCCGAACCTGATTCTCGATGATGGCGGCGATGCCACCATGTACCTGATCGTCGGTGAAAAGGCAGAGGCTGACGCCTCGATCCTGAACAGTCCGGGCTCGGAAGAAGAGAAATACTTCTTCGCCCAGATCCGTAAACGCATGAAAGAGTCACCTGGCTGGTTCGGGAAGACCAAGGCCGGCGTGCGCGGCGTCTCGGAAGAGACGACCACAGGCGTCAACCGCCTTTACCAGCTCGAGAAGAAGGGCGAACTGCCGTTCCCCGCCATCAATGTCAACGACTCGGTCACCAAGTCGAAGTTCGACAACAAGTACGGCTGCAAGGAGTCGCTGGTCGACGCGATCCGCCGCGGCACGGACGTGATGATGGCCGGCAAGAAGGCTTTCGTCGCCGGCTATGGCGACGTGGGCAAAGGCTCTGCGGCCTCCCTATCGGGATCGGGGGCGCGCGTGGCCGTCTCCGAGATCGACCCGATCTGCGCCCTGCAGGCCGCCATGGACGGCTATGAAGTGCTGACCATGGACGAGGCCGCGCCGAAGTTCGACATCTTCGTGACCGCAACCGGCAACAAGGATATCCTCACCGTCGACCATATGCGCGCGATGAAGGATATGGCGATCGTCTGCAATATCGGCCACTTTGACAACGAGATCCAGGTCGAGGGCCTTCGCAACTTCGTGTGGACCAATATCAAGCCGCAGGTCGACATGATCACGTTCCCGGATGGCAAGCGCATCCTGCTCCTGTCGGAAGGCCGCCTCGTCAACCTCGGCAACGCCACCGGCCACCCGAGCTTCGTGATGTCCGCCTCGTTCACCAACCAGACGCTCGCCCAAATTGAGCTCCATGTGCGCGGCGGCCAGTATGAGAACAAGGTCTACACGCTGCCCAAGCACCTCGACGAGAAGGTTGCCCGCCTACACCTCGACAAGCTGGGCGTGAAGCTGACGGAGCTTTCCGGCGAGCAGGCGAACTATATCGGCGTGGAGACCTCGGGTCCGTTCAAGCCGGAACACTACCGCTACTAGCCGCCGGGGACGCGCGTGGCGCCGGGTTTCATCCTTACCCTTTCCTGCCCGGACCGGGTCGGCATCGTCGCGCGCCTTGCGCGGCTGATGGAACAGCATGACTGCTTCATCGTCGCCTCGCGCACGTTCGGAGACATCGAGACCGGGCGCTTCTTCGCCCGGCTCGTCTTCAACATGAACGGCAATGGTGACCAGCTCGGCGCCGTGCACGCCGGGATGCAGGCTGCCGGAGAAGAACTCTCCGCAGACTGGAAAATCCGTCCGTCTGCGGAGCGTATGAGAGTGCTGCTGCTGGTCTCGAAATCCGACCACTGCGCCAACACCCTGCTCTATGCCGCGCGGCGCGGCGAGCTTCCCATCGACGTGACCGGCATCGTCTCCAACCATGACACGCTGAAGGCGAGCTTCGCGCACTGGAACCTGCCCTGGTTTCACGTGCCGGTCACAGCCGCGACGAAAGCCGGCGCCGAGGCGCGCCTCATGGACATCGTCGACGAAACCGGCTCCGAACTTGTCGTCCTCGCCCGCTACATGCGAGTACTCAGCGAGAACGCCTGCCGCCGCCTCGAAGGGCGCGTCATCAATATCCACCATTCGTTCCTGCCCGGTTTCAAGGGCGCGCAGCCCTTCCACCAGGCCCATGCCCGCGGCGTGAAAGTCATCGGCGCAACCGCGCACTATGTGACCGCTGACCTCGACGAAGGCCCGATCATCTCCCAGGTCACCGAAAGCATTGATCACTCGTTCACGCCGGACGACATGGTCGAAACCGGCCGCCATATCGAAGGCATCGCCCTCCTGCGCGCGGTCAAGGCCCACGCCGAACACCGCGTCTTCCAGAATTCCGGCAAGACCGTCGTCTTCGCCCGTTAGATCAACAGTCTTCAGAGGAAACACGAAAATGCCCCTCAAGTTCCACGAGTTCACCAGCGAGAGCGTTGCCGAGGGTCACCCCGACAAGGTCTCAGACCAGATTTCTGACGCCATCGTCGATCTCTTCCTGTCGCGCGATCCGACCGCAAAGGTCGCCGTGGAGACGCTGTGCACGACCAACCTCGTCGTCCTCGCCGGCGAAGTGCGCACCAATAACGGCGCGCAGGTCACCAAGGACGAGATGAACGAAGCGGCCCGCAAGGTCGTCAGGAAGATCGGCTACGAGCAGGAAGGCTTCCACTGGAAGAACATGACCGTGCAGAATCATGTGCACGGCCAGTCGGCCGAGATCGCGCAGGGGGTTGAGGCCGGCCAGGGCCTCTTCAAGGAAGAAGGCGCCGGCGACCAGGGCATCATGTTCGGCTATGCGACCACCGAGACGCCGGAGCTGATGCCGGCGACGCTCGTCTATTCTCACCAGATCCTCGAAAAGCTTGCCCTGCTTCGCCATTCCGGCAAGCACCCGGAGCTTGAGCCCGATGCCAAGAGCCAGGTTACCCTGCGTTATGAGGGCTCGCGGCCTGTCGGCGTCAATGCTGTCGTCGTCTCGCACCAGCACAAGAAAGATGTCAGCCAGGAACAGCTGCGCGAGATTATCCGGCCCGTGATCAAGTCGGTCCTGCCTGAGGGCTGGTTCCCGCCGGAAGACAAGTTCTACGTAAACCCCACAGGCAGCTTCTATATCGGCGGACCGGACGGCGACTCTGGCCTCACGGGGCGCAAGATCATTGTCGATACCTATGGCGGCGCAGCCCCGCACGGCGGCGGCGCCTTCTCCGGCAAGGACCCGTCCAAGGTTGACCGTTCGGCTGCCTATGCGACGCGCTACCTCGCCAAGAACATCGTCGCCGCGGGCCTCGCCGATCGCTGCACGATCCAGGTCAGCTATGCCATCGGCGTCGCTCAGCCCCTGTCGATCTATGTGGACACCCATGGCACCGGCAAGGCCGACGAAGACCGCATCTCCGAGGCCCTGCGGGAACTGTTCGATCTTTCCCCCGCCGGCATCCGCAAGCACCTCAGCCTTGCCGCCCCGATCTACAGCCCAACCGCCGCCTATGGCCACTTCGGCCGCGCCCCTGGCACAGACGGCACCTTTACCTGGGAAAAGACGGACCTCGCGGGTGAACTCAAACGCCTGGTGAACTGAGCCCGCCCGGAGCATTTTCTCCGCCGACAGGATTTACCTTCCAAAGCCGCGCACCGCCTCACTCACGCGGCGTTAATCCCAGTTCAGCATTAATCCAGGATCATCTGCCGGGCTCTTGCCGGATACGGATTTCGCGCGATACTGCCGAGCTATCAGTGTCAGGCCGGGGACCGGCGCATTTCTGGAGCGAATTCAATGGCTTTCGATTCTCGTCAAGATACGGATGGGATGAATTTTCGGAGCCTTGACGGAGTCGATTTCTTCGCAGCGACCGTCTTCAACATCGGCGCGGCGCCCTTCTTCCACGCCCTGCTGGACACCCCGTTCGAAACCCTCGAGCGCTCGACCTTTGCCTACCGCACCCATACGCTGAACTGCTGCCCCTGCGGGCAGGATCACTCAGCGGAGTTACTGGCACACAAGAGCGCCGTTGCGGCGGGCGCGCTCCAGGCGCAGGGCGCCAGCTTCCCCGTGAATGCTCCGGCCGGCTCCCCGCAGGCCGCTAACTTCGACTACCCGGGAGAAATTCCGGGTGATGTGTCGACAACCTTCACGCTCAACATCGGCGATACCATCGTCAGCCAGGTTGAAACAAGCGGCGACCAGGACTGGTTCATGGTCGAGTTGCAGGCGGGGGTGACCTACGAGTTTGCCCTGAACGGCACCGGGGCAACGCCTTTGGGGGACCCGTTCCTGGAGATCATGAGTTCTGCCGGCGTGCAGCTCAAGACCAACGATGATGGCGGCCCGGACCTCAATTCGCTCCTGCGGTTTACGCCAACAACATCAGGGGTCTACTTCATCAACGCACATGGCTGGGTCGATACGAACGGGGCGACCGGGACGGGCAGCTACTCCCTCTCGGCGGCCATCGCCCCGCCCCTTCCCACCTACACTATCGGACAGATCGCGCAGTACCTCGCCAACACTACTCAGCCAGGGCTGGGCCCCCGCTGGCCGAGCAACACGATCAGCTACAATATCGAAGACCTGAATACGGATGAACGCGCCATGGCCGAGCGCGCGCTTGACATGTGGGCAGCGGTGACACCGCTGACATTTGTCAGGACGACGGGGGCGGCCAACATCACATTTGTAAACTCCGAGGCCGACGATCCGAACGCCTCAGGTGACGGCGATCCGTCCGCCTATGCCAGCACCTCCACAAGCGGATCGTCGATCACCTCGTCCCTGATCGTCATCAGCTCAAACTGGTCGCCGCCGAACCCTACGTCCAGTTCAGGCTGGTTCGACAGCTACGCCCAGCAGACCTATATCCATGAGATCGGCCACGCCCTCGGCTTCGGCCATTCAGGGCCGTATAACAGCACCGCGGACTATGGCACGGACAATATCTACACCAACGACATCATGGCCTATACGGTCATGTCTTACTTCGATCAGCTCGAAACCAGCTTTGGCAGCTTCCGGTATGTTCTCGGCCTGCAACAGGCTGACATTGCTGCAGCCCAGCTCCTTTACGGGACAAACCCGGCCGGCACGTTCAACGGCAATACGACGTTCGGGTTCAATTCCTCGGCCCCCGGCACGAACATCGACTGGTCGCAATATGTCCTTGTGAGCGGGGTCACCTATCTGCGGCCCCCGTCGATGACGATCTATGATACGGGCGGCGTCGACACGATCAACCTGTCGGGCTTTGCCCAGCCCCAGATCCTCGACCTGCGCCCTGGTACGTTCTCGAGCCTTGGCGACCGCCCCGGGCAGACCCCGGTCAACTACGTCAATGTCGTCGCGATTGCCGCCAATACGATTATTGAAAACGCGATAGGCGGATCGGGAAACGACACAATCGTCGGAAACGCTGTGGATAACGTCCTTACAGGTGGAGCCGGGAACGACACGCTAACAGGAGGCGCGGGCGCCGACACCTTTGTCATCCGACCGAGCGACGGCTCGGATACGATCACAGACTACGCTACAGCCGAAGACAGGATCGAAGTCAATTTGAACCCGGCTGCGCTGCGCGCTGCAATCAACGCCACAGGATCGACTGGCAGCGGAGCAACCCTCAATCTTGGAGCCGGCCAGTCTATTACCTTTCAGCAGTTGGCCGGCGGCGAAGTGCACGGCGCCACCTTTATCCTGAACACAGGTTACGCAATTCAGACTTCGGGCACCAACGGGAACGATATAGTCTCGGGCTCATCTTCTGCTGAAGTTCTCAACGGGCTCGCCGGGAATGACTCGATCTATGCCGGCGCCGGCAACGACTACATTGTGGCGGGGGACGGCGATGACATCGTTACCGGTGACGGCGGCATCGACTATGTGCTGGGCGGTGAAGGCGCAGATACGATCTACGGCAACGACGGCGACGATATGCTGCACGGCGAAGCCGGCATCGACATTCTGATCGGCGGGCTCGGCGCCGACATTCTGACCGGCGGCAATGGCAATGATTATCTCTACGGTGACGACGACAACGACGAGCTTTTTGGGGGAGCCGGTAACGATGTGATGGTCGCCGGGTCCGGCAACGACCGGATGGAAGGCGGCATCGCGGGCGTAGCAGGGTTCGACTACTTCTATTCTGGCGCCGGCGACGATGTGATGATCGGTGGATCGGGCTTTAACGTTTATATTGGAGACGAGGGCAACGATACGGTCATCGGTGGATTAGGTCGCGACTATGCCTACGGCGGCAATGGCAATGATACTCTGTCGGGCGGCAATGATATCGACATCCTGATTGGCGAAGCCGGTGATGACGTCTTGGACGCCGGAGAGGGGCAGGATTACGTCTATGCCGGAACCGGAAACGATATCCTGACGGGCGGCGACGGGGTCGACTTCATGCTGGGTGAAGACGGTAACGATATCCTCAACGGAGGCCGCGGCGTGAACTACCTGTATGGCGGAGCAGGCGCCGACGTCTTTGTGCAGGACTTTCGCTCCGGCGCAGGGATCGATGTTATTTCGGATTTTGAACTGGGCTTCGACAAGCTGCGCTTGATCAACAGCTCGCTCACGAGTTTCGGACAAGCTCTTGCTAGCGCAACTTTCAACAGCTTGGGATTCACCGAGATCGCAACAGGTTCGGGAAGCGTGATCTGGCTGCCTGGCGATGTGCGCAGTCTCCTTCAGGCCAGCGATTTTGAATTCCTGGTCTCCAGCGGGGCGGAAGTGGCGTCCGAGCAAGACAATGCCAGGCAGGAAGCAAATGCGCTCGAAGGTGTCTTCAGCGCCGATGTGCCAGAACCCACTCCTGGCGACGCGACAAGCCGCGGATTTCTGACCCAGAGCGATCATGACCTTCAGACAACTGAGCTGCCTGACGATTTCATCTTGCTGACGGATGACCGGTTTGGTGACACATTCGACTTCTCTCCCGCGCCTGAAAACAGGGGCGCTCAGTTGACGTCTTGGGGTGTCGGGCACTGGAGTTTCGGGCACCAGGATGGATCTCTGTCTTCTGCCTTTGAACCAACCGAAGACCTTTCGGTCCAAGTCAGAGATACGCTTGCGGATCACATCCACACGTTCACATTTGACGGATGGCTCGAAGGTTGATCAGCCGTTGACCGTCTACGTGAATTCCACCCGCTCCTGGGAGAAGTAGAACAGCGAGCGGGTTTCATCGTCGAGTTCGCCGGACCGGTTGTCCAGCAGCGTTCGCATCGCATTCTTGCGGTCCTGCAGGGCGTGGGCAAAATCCATCTCGATGAGTTCGTCCACTCCCGTCCGCTTCATCGCGTCGCGCACATTCATGTAGAGCGGCAGCGACCCGCCGAGGAACATCGACTCGTAGGCAATCTTGCTGGCGATCTTGTCGTGGATGTCAGTATAGCGGAACTGCCGCTCCATCTTGGCGCGTGACTTCACGATGAAGTCGATCTCGTGCCGGTGCTTCGGGTGACGTAGGTAAAAGTTCTTTAGCTCGGTCATGTCATCTTCGATTCCCTTCACGACCTCGGCGCTCAGATCCTGATAGATAACTATAATGTCGATATCCGATCCCTTGACCATTTCCCCGATGCCCGCATGTTCGCGCGGCTCGTTATGGGCGAGGAAATAGGCAAGGTCGCCCGCGATGAAGGCGCAGAGATTGGCACGGATCTCGCGCGGCATCTGGGTGAGAAGGTTGCTCATCACATCCTGGGCGACAGCAATCTTCTGCTTGCTAACTTCCCGGTGATAGTTCGACAGCGAGCCCTGCCGCTCGATCATCGCTTCGCGCTGGCCCGGCAGGCCGAACAGTGTGAACGAGAGAAAGTCGCGCAGGATCGAAGGGCTGAGCCGCACCTGGTCCCCGCGCGTGATATCGAAGCGCAAGTAATAGCTCGCAAAATGCGAGATATGCAGCTGCCGGCTCGTATAGCAGGCCTGCCAGAGCGCGAGGCCCGCAACGTCCGGAAGGTCCAGAGCCAGCTCCTTGCCGATGCGCGGCCCCTTCTCCTGGATCGTCTGAATAACCCGCTGCTCGATGTCTTCGATCCCGGACGCGGCCATGTTCCCCTATCCTCCCGGCTTTGCGGCGGACATGTCTTCAAGTCCGGCGACCAGCACCTGCACACTCTTCTGCAACCCGGCATTCCAGTCCGGCAGCCGCAGCCCGAAGGTCCGCAACGCCTTGGTCGAAGCAAGCCGCGCATTCAGTGGCCGCTTCGCCGGCGTCCGATATTCCGCCGTCGCAACACCGATCACCTGCGCCGACGGGCCGCCAGCATGACGGCTCGCAGCATAGACCGCCTCCGCCATGCTCGCACGGTCCATCTCGTCCAGCCCGGCAAGATGATAAGTGCCCCAGCCCGCAAAGCCGGGTTCGAGGGCGGCGTCCGCCATCTTCAGGAGACCTGCGGCAAGATCAGGGCAATAGGTCGGATAGCCCACCTGGTCGTCCACCACCGTCACCTCGCCGCGCGTCTGCGCCAGCGTCAGCATGGTACGCACAAAGTTGTGCGCATATTCTGAAAACACCCAGGACACCCGCACGATCAGATGCTGCGGGCACGCCTCGGCCACCGCAAGCTCGCCCTCCCATTTGGATTGTCCGTATACGCCGAGGGGCGCCGGCGAATCGTCCGGTTCATAAGGCCCTGCCTTCTCGCCATCGAACACGCAATCGGTCGAGACATGGATCAGCACGATGCCGCGCGCCGCGCATAGCCGCGCCAGTTCTGCCGGCCCGTCACGGTTGATAGCGAACGCCGCTACCGCGTCGCTCTCGGCCTTGTCCACAAACGTATAGGCCGCCGCATTGATCACCGCATCCGGCCTTGCCGCATCCAGCACCGTCGCCAGCGAGCCAGGCATCGTCAAATCCACGTCCGGCCGGCCAACGCAAACCAGATCCCTCCGGTTCACCGAAGCGAGGCTGCGCGCCAGCTGCCCTTGCTTTCCGATGACCAGGACCGTCATGCCCCCGCCTCCGCAAACTCGAAATGGCGCGGCGCCTCGTCCAGGCGCGGATGCTTGCGGTCACGCGCCGAAAGCGTCAGCTCCTCCAGCGGATACGGCCAGGCGAGTCCAAGGGCCGGATCATCGAAGGCAATCCCGAAATCATGTTCCGGAGCGTAGTAGGCGGTCACCTTGTACATGACCTCGCTGCCCGCCTCGAGCGTGCAGAAGCCATGCGCGAACCCTTCCGGCACGAACAGCTGCAACCCGTCCGCCTCCGTCAAGGTCACCCGCGTCGCCTTGCCAAATCGCGGCGAGCCGGCACGGATATCCACGACCACATCCAGCAGGCGCCCGCGCGTGCACCGCACCAGTTTCGCCTGCGCCGCTGGCGGCGCCTGGTAATGCAAGCCCCGCAGTGTCCCTGCTTCGGCAGACCGCGAGTGATTGTCCTGCACAAACGGCGCGCTGATCCCGGCAGCGCGGAAGGCCGCTTCATTGTAGGTTTCGCTGAACCAGCCCCGCGCATCCCCGTGCCGGGCCGCACGCACATGCAGCACTTCCGGCAGAACCGGGTCGGGCATCACTATCAAAATCATACCGCGGCTATAGCATGCCCCCCGGAGGCTTCAATCCGCGACTACTCGACCGTTACAGACTTCGCGAGGTTCCTCGGCTGGTCGACATCCGTGCCTTTGACCAGCGCCACGTGATAGGCCAGCAGCTGCAGCGGAATGGCGGCCAGGATCGGCAGCGAGATGGCATCCCCGTGCGGCAGGCGGATCACATGGTCGGCGCGTCTGCCGGCCGCCTTGATGCCGGCGTCATCCGAAATCAGGATCACCTCGGCGCCGCGCGCGCGCACTTCCTCGACATTCGAGATCGTCTTCTCAAAGAGCTCGTCAAAGGGAGCGACGACCACCACCGGCAGGCCCTTCTCGATCAGCGCAATCGGCCCATGCTTCAGCTCGCCGGCCGCGTAGCCTTCGGCGTGGATGTAGGAGACTTCCTTCAGCTTCAGCGCGCCTTCCAGCGCCAGCGGGTAATACCGCCCGCGCCCGAGGAACAGGACGTCGCGCTTGCCCGCGAGAACCCTGGCGATCTCCCTGACGTGCGCCTGCGATTCCAGCGCCTCGGTCACCTTGCGCGGCAGGGCCAGCAGGCTTTTCACGTATTTCAGCTCGTCTCCCGGCAGCAGGTGCCCGCGCGCCTTGGCCGCCGACAGCGCCAGTACCGCCAGCACTGACAATTGCGCCGTGAACGCCTTGGTCGAGGCGACGCCGATCTCGGGCCCGGCATGCGTTGGCACAACGGCGCCCGCTTCGCGCGCAATCGAGCTTTCCGGCACGTTGACCACCGCAATCGCGGGCTTGCCGTTCTGGCGGCAATAGCGCAGCGCCGCCAGCGTATCAGCCGTCTCGCCCGACTGGCTGACGAACATCGAGAAGCCGGTCGCCGGCAGCACCGGCTGGCGATACCGGAACTCGGAAGCAATATCCGGCTCGAAGGCAAGCTTCGCGATCTGCTCGAACCAGTATTTGGCCGTGAACGCCGCATAGTATGCCGTGCCGCAGGCGACCGCGACGGCCCGGTCGGCCTTGACGAAGATGTCCGAGGCCACCTGGCTCACTTCAATCGTCTGCGATTTCTGATCGATATACGGCAGGATCGACCGCGCCAGCGATTCTGGCTGCTCGTGGATTTCCTTCAGCATGAAATGGTCATACTCGCCGCGCTCGATCAGCGCGTCATTTACCGCCGAGGTCACACGCGGCCGGTTCACCCGCTCGCCGCGCACATTGCGGATGTCGAAACTGTTGCTTGTCAGGATGACCCAGTCGCCCTCTTCCAGATAGGTTACATCCCGCGTCAGCGGCGCCAGCGCGATGGCGTCGGAGCCGAGATACATCTCGCCCTCGCCGTAGCCCAGCACCAGCGGCGAGCCCTTGCGCGCCCCGATCACCATGTCCGGCTTGCGGGCAAAGATCGCGGCGATGGCAAACGCGCCGGTAAAGTGCGTCAGCGCATCGGCAAATGCGTCGACCTCGTCCATGCCCTCGGTGATGTTCTGGGCGACCAGGTGGGCGATCACCTCGGTATCGGTCTCGGACTCGAACACCCGGCCCTTGGCTTCCAGGCCTTCGCGCAGCTCGCGGTAATTCTCGATGATGCCGTTGTGAACGACGGCCACCCCGTCCGCCATATGCGGGTGTGCGTTCGTCTCGTTCGGCGCCCCGTGCGTCGCCCAGCGGGTGTGCGCAATGCCGGTGAAGCCCTCGACCGGGTCATCGCTCAGTCGCGCCTGCAGGTTGTGGATCTTGCCCTTTGCGCGGCGCCGCTCAATGCCCTCATGCCAGGCGACCGCGATGCCCGCGCTGTCATAGCCGCGGTATTCCAGTCGCTTCAGCCCGTCCACCAGCCGTGTCGCGACCTGACCCTTGCCGGCAATTGCCACGATACCGCACATCTGACCTACTCCCACACATCGCCGACCCAGCAATTGAGTGATCCATTAGACGCCGCCAGTTTGGCTGCACAATGACGATTTATGTTCATTTATGACACGTAATGCGGACCTTGCGGCGCGCTGGCGCAACCCGGGATGCTTTAGTTTTCCTGAAGCGTGTGTGCCGCGCCGCCGGGCCGCCTTTCCTAAACGGTAAAGGAGGGCTAACGGACGCCATCGCACTCTCCCAAAGGAAACCCTGCCTTGCCGGCGCTGACCCACCTTGACCGCCTCGAAGCCGAAAGCCTGCACATCCTGCGCGAGGTTGCCGCCGAATGCGAAAAGCCGGTGATGCTCTATTCCATCGGCAAGGATTCGGCGGTGATGCTGCATCTGGCGCTCAAGGCCTTCTACCCCTCGCGCCCGCCTTTCCCGCTGCTACATGTCGATACCGGCTGGAAATTCCGCGAGATGATCGCCTTCCGCGACCGCAAGATGAAGGAACTCGGCCTCGAACTTCTCGTCCACACCAACCCGGAAGGCGCGGCCGAAGGCGTCGGCCCCTTCACCCATGGCTCGGCCTACCACACCGACGTGATGAAAACCGTCGCGCTCAAACAGGCGCTCGACAAGTACGGCTTCGATGCGGCCTTCGGCGGCGCCCGGCGCGACGAGGAGAAGTCCCGCGCCAAAGAGCGCATTATCTCGGTACGGACCGCCGGTCACCGCTGGGACCCGAAGCGCCAGCGCCCGGAACTCTGGAACCTCTATAACACCCGCCTCCAGAAAGGCGAAAGCCTTCGCGCCTTCCCGATCTCGAACTGGACGGAGCTCGACATCTGGCAGTACATCCGCCGCGAGCGAATCGAACTCGTCCCGCTCTACTTCGCCGCCCCCCGCCCCGTCGTGGACTGGAACGGCGCGATGATCATGCTGGACGATGACCGCGTCCCGCCCGAAATCGCGAAGAAGGCGGCCAGGAAATCC
>Ga0247832_1005294_pt1 | contig 15083 bp, 16 predicted proteins | sample LaCruzMarch2015__10_FD_192407 | JGI IMG/M metagenome (GOLD analysis project Ga0247832, IMG submission 192407) | Freshwater microbial communities from meromictic Lake La Cruz, Castile-La Mancha, Spain - LaCruzMarch2015_4m | ecosystem: Environmental > Aquatic > Freshwater > Lake | place: Spain... | reverse complement strand
AGAGGCCTCGCTCATTTGATCATCATCATCATCATCATCATCATCATCATCATCATCAATATAGTCGCCATTTTCTTCTTCATCATCACCATCAAAGTCTCCTTCTTCATAAACGCCATCATCTTCTTCGTCGGCCTCATCATCAAGATCTAAATCATCATCGTCATCATCGTCATCATCAATATCAACCTCCTCCTCCTCCTCATCATCATCATCATCATAATCAAAAATGTCATCATTGTCAACTTCAATGTCAAGATCATCATCATACTCATCCTCTGCGTCCTCCACCTCACCAAGATCAATAATCCCATCTTCATTCGTCGGACTGTTCAATCGTAGACATCTCAAGGAGGGTAGCTCACTGTGAAATGAGCTCAACCCTGGACTGTCATTGATCGACCGACATCCGTACAGGGCTAGACTTTGTAATTTCACCAACCCACCAAAGTAACTGAGTGCATCAGCTGTAACACCAGTGTTGCTTAGATTCAATGCCTTCAAGTTGGTCAATGTAGCGAGTGATCTAGCACCACAATTTGTTATACGTTCATTTTGCGATAGATTTAAACTCGTTAGGTTCGAGAGTGATGCCAAATGTGCACATCCCAAATCCCGTATTCCGCCACCACACAGCTCCAGGGTGGTGAGGGTAGTAATTTGGGCCAGGTAGGCACATCTGCATGGAGTAATAACAGGCTTTGAGTATATTATACATTGAAAGGCTACATCATAGACACATTTGACGTCTTACCCAAGATCTGACACACGAGAAGAGAACAGGTCTAATGACTTTAAAGGAAGCCCTTTTAGATACTTCAACCCCTCGTCACCAATATCTCTGCTGTCTAAATTGAGAACCTCCAACTTCTTCATGTTCTGAAGATACTTCAAACCTAGATACAATACAGATGGCGGTTAGTTATAGACTTGTTTACAATTGATAATGTCGTCGATGCGAGACAAAGACAACGTACCTCTGTTGGATATATTGCAGTAAAACAATGAGAGCTGCCGCATGTTCTCAAACTGAGCAATTTTTGACATGACCGCATCTGATATTCTGTAATATTGTGACAAATCAACATAAAGTGTATTAGATGGGACTTCCCACACAGGACAATGATTTTACCATTCGTCAATACTTACAATGTGTCAGCAAGATCAAGTGTGGTAAGATTAGGCATTACATTATTGTCCACAAAATGTGCAATTCCCCAATCGGCAACAGAACATGAATCGAGGTTGAGTTCTTCAAGCTTGGGCAAATTTCGCAATTTAGAGAGGTGTATATCCCGTACGTCCGAGTAGCAAAGCTCAAGTGATTTAAGAGAGTTAATTTTCCCTTGCCACGATGAGCGTAGTATACCAGGACAGTATGAGACATCAAGACTTGATAAATGTAGCAATTTGCCCAATGTATTACCCAATGCCTCACTGCTTATATTGACGCATCCATTCAAGTCAAGCTCTTCGAGATTTTCTAGTTTCTCGAGGTGGCACAATCCTCCATCGGTTATTGAGCACCGGGCCAAGCGTAAGGTGCGTAAGTTCTGTGCTCGGTGAGGCTGTCCAGTTAAGATTCCAATACCATCATCTGAAATTAATCGACACCAACCCAGTGATAATTCGTCGATGAGGTAAAGATCAACGAGGTTGGATAGTCCTTCATCTGTGATGAGGTCGCACTAAAATGTTTGGAGTTGACATGCGGTTAGAGATAGCGTAAGATTCTAACCAATCACAATCAATAATATCAAGACCATACCTGTGATAAATCTAACTTTCGTATCATGTGTAGTTCACCGATTGCCTGCAAGGTACGATCGGTCAAGCAACGGCATCCACCTAAATTCATTGCCATGAGATTGCCCAAATGACTAACATTCACAACTGCCTCATCTGTCAATCTACGACAGTTACTCATTGAAAGAGTATGTAGCCGGTAACACCTAGAGAATGCCAGCATTCCTCGTCCAGTGATACCATGGCAGTTATCCAACCGAGCAACCTCTAGTGATAGAAGTGGAGTATGTGAGAGTTGAAGCAGTCCTCGGTCCGTGATGCGCTGTGAGCCGCGTAGATCGAGGAGGGCAAGGGACGATGTTGTTGTACCACTGGTTATGGCGGAGGACGCTTGGAACGATCCAGTAAAACTTATGTCATCGTTGTATAGAAAACTTTCGTTATTGCAGTTCATGTTGTCGTTGTCATCGTCGTCGTCGTTATGAAGTATCTTGTCAGGAGAAGAAGAAAATGTCAATTTCATGCAAGCATTGCTGCTGCTGCTTGCATCATCGCCACTGCTTGGTAAACGAGGAGATGTCGGTCGTGATGATGCTGAAATGAAACTTGACGTTGATCGTGATCCAAAGTCACAGTCATCCTCCATATTCTCCTTACGTTCGTTTGTGTGTAGGTCATCAATGTCATCCATATCCATCATCATCATCATGGAAGACGATGGCATGTTCTCGCCAGGGACTGCAAACTCTCTTAAGGGTGGAGAATGGACGGAGGGTGGGGTACCGTCATTATTATCGGCAGCATCACAATCAATAATAGACTTGGATACCTTCTTCGTCCTACCAACAGCTGAATGGCTATCATTACTAACACTGCTGCTACTGAGTGCAATTAACCATTCGTCATTCACGCCACGACAATTTGCCAAACTCAAAGCACCCAATTCACACTGTGTTAATGCTTTGAGTGTTGTGCAGTTCAATGCCGCATGCGACGTTAGACTTGTAACGATACGATCTACAACATCCTGTGGCAGCCCTGATGGTAGAGGATGGTCGAGGTAGGGGAGAGAACGGCATACAACGTCAATGCATAAGTCTGTTAGTGACTTGGGACAACGTAATGTTGGGTCTGTGGGGTGTGCTTCGTAGTTGTCCTCGGAGGGGTATGAGTTGAATATTGCATGATTGGGCACCTGTCAGACAGATAATGATGATTATGGAAATGAAAGATAGTCAGGTTTTTAGTGGATTGTAAGTTTGGAATGGAAATAATACTATAGAATGGACATTTACCTCATCATCAATAGAATGACGAGCGGCACGCTTCACAGCGCCCCTAGTTGCAGTTGCCTGACTCTCATTATCGGACATTCCACCATCCTTTAGGGACATTCAACGAGGAGACGAATTAGACATCAAATTAACGGGTACGTATTCATAGAACAAATGGCGTATCGTATCTTACCTGCTCCTGCGAAAAATCCCCTCCTCCACAGAATCGTCCTAGCACACTTGATAAGGAACGTGATCGAGTAGTACTGCATCTCCTACGTAGCAATGATGATCCTCGGCGTTGACGACGACTACCAGTCCGCTGTAAGGAACACCCACTGCCCATCATTTCCTTGGAATTCTCGACGGAATCCGCGGAGTGAGGGCACTGTCACGGCGTCAACAAGGTCCTTCGCGTGGATCATTCGCGGAACAAAAAAGTAGTTTCCCCACGAATACCTACCTACGTAGTGTACGTATGGCTCCGAATTCCTCACACCCAAGACTCCTCATACATTTTCAACGCAGGGATTTCCACGACGATTCGTATTGAGTTCCATCAAGGTGAGAAGGGTGGGGAGGAGCGACAACCTGGACAACGCGGCGGTTGCTGTCGTCATTGGTGGGGGGAGGGGAGCGGGGTGGACGTTGGGGGGGGCGAGTGGTCGTCCCTCTAATTGTTACGGTGGATCCATTATTCCCTCTTTTGCTCACACTGTATGATCTCTTTCGGTCCCCCCAATGCTAGAACTGAAAATTAAGCACCACTATGAACTTCTCCAACCGCAGACCCGCCCGTGATCCAGATGCACCACGCAGGAACATGACCGCGTACCTCCTCTATCAGAACGCCATGCGTGACACCTTCAAGCAGCAGGTAAAACATGGAATAAAAGTCCGTTTCCTCTTTCTATGCTCCTTGATATCTCCTCACCTCTGACTACACACCTCCCCCCCCCTGTCATAATATTATTCTCACTGTCTTATAAGAATCCTGGCATGACCTTTGGACAACTTGCAAAGTTCACATCGGCAATGTATTCGGAATTACCCCCGGGTGAGAAGGTGGCATGGAATCAACGCGCCGAGGCTGACAAACAGCGTTTCATGCACGAACTAGCCAACTACGTCCCTCCCCTGGGATATGATGCCAAGGGAGACTCGACGACTGTAAGTAGTACTGGCGAGAAGATTAAGAAGGTGAAGAAGGTATCAGCGAATGTGAATAGGACGACACGTGATCCTAATGCGCCACGGAGGAATATGTCAGCCTACCTTCTGTATCAGAATTGTATGAGAGAACAGTTTAAGCAGCTTAATCCTGGTATAACCTTTGGTCAGCTTGCTAAGTATACCAGGTACGTCTTGACTCATCGTCGTGTATTACGTTGATTTATCGTACTGTCATCATCGTCTCATATCATTGTTCATCTACACAGTTACATGTATAAGTGTCTTTCACAGGAGGAGAAGCAACGGTGGGAGGCACATTCAGCACAGGACAAGGCACGGTATGAGGCTGAGATGACAACCTACATCCCTCCACCGGGATATGATGCCACTGGCAACCTAGTCGAGAATCATCGTCGGATTAGTAAGAAGTATCTAAAGAAGCATAAGGATCCTGAACAACCCAAACGTGCACGTGGATCCTTCGTCTTCTTTACATTTGACATGCGTCCACAGGTTATGAAAGAGCAACCAGGAATTAAATTTGTGGATATGGGCGTCATCCTCGGTAAACGCTGGCGTGATCTCCCTGCTGCCGAGAAGCAAAAGTATGAAGACCTAGCACATGAGGACAAACAACGGTTCAATAGTGAGATGGAGGAATATCAGGCCAATCGCATAATGAATGCACCTGAAGTACCCACTTGGCCTGAAGATCCTACCGCTGCCGCCCACGGTGGTGATGGCATCGAGGGTATGTACGATCCACACCACCAACAGCATTATGACCATGCTGCGGCTGCGGCGGCACATCATGCCTACTACGCTGATCCGAATGCGGCATACTATCCCGATCCGAATGTACAGCATGATGATCCATATGGGCAGCATGCCATGTATTACCAGCAGGGTGGTCAACAGTACCATTATGCCTAGAATGGGAGTGAATTGGTGGTAAAAATTGACGGAAGGGCGGTACACAGCATATTGACAGGGGAGAAAATGTTGATAGACGATTATGGATTCATATTTAGCAAAGGGAACGTCGCATCTCCGGGGAAAGAATGTTTGATAGTCCCTACTCAGCCTAGAATCAAACACAAGTATAAATTGATTGCTTTCTCTGCGAAGCCTTGTTCCACCTGAGACTTTCAAACATTTCCGTGAGATTGTTTATTTTGTTTTGTCATATGTAAAGAATTGAACAACTTTTTTTATCTTCTTGGTGATATAAAGTTGGCATAATGTCGTTTCTTCAACTGAGATGCGTCATAGAACCAATCACGATCTAAATATGGCACAACATGAGACAAGAAAATAGTTGATGGTAAGCCACAATTATTTTGACATAGGGCCACTCCTACTTTCCACGTGGGTGGGTATGACCAATCAATTAGATGATTCCATGATTTTACCCCTTGTGACAAGTCACTTATCGTTGTTTGTTGGCTGTTGTTATCAGCAGCAATAACTTTAGATACCATATTCAACAGTCTTGATTTCAACGTTGCCAATCCATGACATCTAATATATAGATAATCTCGATCTGTTATCATAGCACCGGCATTATTCACTATTAGTTTCACTGCATGTATATTCTTATCTTCTAGTGCACGTGACAATAATGATCGACGATATGGCGGTTGTTGACTTTGTTCATCATTTACATGGCACATGGTCCCAACGGGAGAATTTTTCCATACTTGTAAATCGGAAGTAACGACACCCAATTCTATTAGTACCATTACTGTGCGTTGATCACATTCGCGCATACGTCTTGTATTACTCCCCACTGGACATTGGAATGCATTATACAAAGTGTTGTGACCGTGACCATCCACTAAATCCGGTAAGGCACCATAATTAATAAGTAGTTGTACTGCAGAATGATATCCATAATATGCAGCAACTGTTAATGGTCGATGATAATTGCCACCAAACCATGCAATAGAATTGGGTATATACCACGATTCAGACAAACACGTACAAATTGTAGTAATTGTTCTTCTGACTTGGTCGTATTGCCCTTGGCTGTGGCGTAACTACTGCCAAGACAAAATATTATACCCACGAGTGGAGTCCAATTCGATGAGTTAATATCATTTATATCATCATTCGTTGCAGTTTCGACCAAGTGAAGTACTTTGCCATAAGCGCTCGACTTGTCAAGTGCATGCTCTAAATGATATTGAAAAATTGATTTGTTGCGTTGATTGAATTGTCCACCACGTAAGGCAGAGTTCGAAGGAGTAGTGGCATTGTGAAGTAGCTTCCGCTTGCTACTTCGTCTACCACCGTGCGCCTCACGCAACTTCTCCAACGTCATCAGTAGGTGTGACTGAGGCTGGAAAAAATTACAGAAACATACTCTACTAATCCTACTTACGTGAGATTCTCTGCCTTTATGTCTTTCGGTACGAAGATTCGAATTCCTCAGGACTTATCGATCCTCTCAGGTCGACATCGATTATTAGTCTCCTCATTGATTCATCGACATCGACGCTTAACGGTCCGTCGGTGGTTGGTACATAGTAAAGGTATCACCATGCCTACTGCCCATTACATCCCGCTGTCAGCACTAAAAGAGAATGGCCTTCACCCGTCTTCTTCTCATACCAATGTGACGACAGAGAAGGCACTGAGGCTGGATGTCAACGTTCCTCGGAGTAACCCACAACTTGCAAGTAATAATGGTGGCAACAATCCTCGGACAATGGATGTCACCAAAGACGGCTTAAATCTCCCAGCAAGTCGGACGAATTCGAATTCGAACGTTAAGAATAGTCGAAACGAAAAGAGGAATTGCAGGGTACGCTTTGTTGATCATGTTGAGGAATTGAGGGAGTATAAAGAGAAGAACGGCCATATTAGTGTTAGGGAAAGAGATGACAAGAGCCTATATAAATGGTGCACAGACATTAGAATGGCTCGAAGGAACCCTGAGACATGTACTGAGTCATGTAGTAAGAGGAAAGTAACAGCCGATCAAATTGCAGAATTGGATGCCATCGGTTTTGACTGGAGCAGTGAGACAAAAGCCCGCAATCACCAGAAACAAATAAGCTTTATTGATCGTGTCGAGGCATTGAGGGAGTATAAAGAGAAGAACGGCCATATTAGTTTTGGGGAAAGAGATGACAAGAGCCTATATAAATGGTGCACGATCATTAGAAGCGCTCGAAGGAACCCTGAGACATGTCAGAGGAAAGTAACAGCCGATCGTATCGCAGCATTGGATGCCATTGGTTTTGACTGGAGATCGCGCAATCACCAGAAACAAATAAGCTTTATTGATCGTGTCGAGGCATTGAGGGAGTATAAAGAAAAAAACGGCCATGTTAGTGTTACGAAAAAAGATGATAGGAGCCTATATAAATGGTGCACGGTCATTAGAAGCGCTCGAAAGAATGCTACAAAATCCAAGTTGACGAAGTTGACAGCCGATCGTATCGTAGCATTGGATGCCATTGGTTTTGACTGGAGATCGCGCAATAACCAGAAACCATCAATAAGCTTTATTGATCGTGTTGAGGCATTGAGGGAGTATAAAGAGAAGAACGGCCATGTTAGAGTTATGGAAAGAGATGACAAGAGCCTTTGTAAATGGTGCACAGACATTAGAAGCGCTCGAAGGAACCCTGAGACATGTCAGAGGAAAGTAACAGCCGATCGTATCGCAGCATTGGATGCCATTGGTTTTGACTGGAGGTTGTCAAAATCCGATTTACAGCCCCCCCCCTCTCTTAAGTCTAGGCGATTATGTAGATGAGGCTTCTGACAAAAAGAAACGGGGGTGATAAAACTGTTGAGAATTATTGTCATATGTTGTAGACGGCTTGTCAGCATGTGATGATCTCGAACATGTTGGAGTCCCAAGCACTTCGGTTACTTTCGAGGAAATCAATCATGACTGTCTAACAGAGGAAGAGAACACTATGTTTGATATGATTGAAAAGCAGTATAATCCACTGCCAAATAATTTGAGCAGACTGTGACAATGACTTTAGGGTATTATTCCAGAAATGTTATGGGTGTGCACTGTCATCGAGTCTTTCTCCATTGTATGTCAGTCCATTTTTTCTTGCGTGGCCATTACGCACTTGATTGAATTGTGACAACAATGATTGATCCGCCTCCGGAGCAAGGCAATGACCACCATTAATAATACGATTTTTTGGCGATTGGTAACAAGTAAAGTTGGTTTGGACAACGAACATCAATAGGAACTACTAAGACTTTGTTCAGATAGGGTGCACTTAGATTTATAGGTAACGCCAAGTGGAAATTTGAAATTGTTCATGTCATTTCTCCTTCTGGTGGTAGATAGTTCTATCATCATCACAAAATATTTTTTCACACGAACATACCAATCTCAAATGCACACACACATGCATACTACTGGCACATCCTGGTGTCGCAACACTCACTGCAAGTTTCGAACGAGGTATAAGCCGTCCAATGATACGCCTCGTCGCTACATCCATGAGCGGCACTTCCCACCAAACACTGATAGGGCGCACCGTGTTCGCAGGTACACCCCCCCTCCTCCTTCGTCGTACATGATACCCCCTCGCAGGACTTCACGTCATCGGGTATCCTTAGCGCATCGCATCCGCGTTCATCGCACGATGTCGTGCACGTCCCTACGACCCAGGGCGCGGAGGAACATCCGCCGTGCGGACCGCCATTGTGCGTCAGACAAAGGTAGGGCGCCATGACATGATCGCACGACGATTTGGAGCATTCCACGAAGGTACATGCCGGCGATGGCAGTGGTGCGGGAGCAGGCGCCGTCCGCGTGGCCGAAGTCTTGATCCTTTCGAGCATGGGAATGTCGTCCATCATCATTGAAGCTCCTGCCTCCTCCTGATTATTATTTGGGGCAGTAGACGGGTGACTTATTACTCCGACGATTAGTACGATTGACAATACCAACGCCGTGACGACCCAGAGACGATGATGATGATGTGTACGCCGTTTCCCACCATCCTCGCTGTTACTCGTTTTCGCTGCCGAGGAGAATTTGGCCGTTGACGAAAGAGACATCATTGCCTCATTGTCTTCTTCTGCCGAGTAGTTGAGATATCAGGGATGCTGTCGTAGCTGTTCATCGTATTTTGAGTGGAAGGAGGAGGAGGAGGAGGAGGAGGAAGATGTACGACCCGCCAAATTGTAAGTAAAACAACTATCATGTTACGATGCGATGACGACTGCATCACCTTCCGCCGCCGCCACGACAACTAATCATTCTCCTCCTCCAACGTCGATTAAATCATCGTTCATATGCGGTATATCCCTGCCCTCAAATGAGCTGCTACGTGATGCAGCACAAAGTTTGTATCTAGCACGAAAGGATGGATATGATTATGTGATTACCTCATTGCCGGATGTTACTGCAACTCATCATCCCGCCTCGTCATCCACCGCCACCACCAATGATAGTGGAGGGGTGCGAGGGGTGGTCAAGCAACGGCAGCAGCAGGTACGGACGGATATTACTCGATTAGAATCGAAATGGTGGTGCACGTCCATAGTTGGGATGATCGTGGATCCTCCTTCCATCGGCAGGCGCTGCACTTCCGATGTTAAATTACCACATCACGGACTTGGCCTACTCGAGACGCTTACCATGACCACCAACACTACAAGCGGTAAGAAGAAGAAGGAAGAGGCAAGTACCATATTTACTGGCATGTTAAATTGGGCATCGCATATGAATATCCCCGCGGTCATACTACCCAGTATACCGCTATTGGAAAATAAGGCAGTAAACGATGATACAATCATCAACGACAATAACGAGGAAGTGGTTGATATGTTTGCCGATGGAGAGGAGAAGGAGGGATACAACAACAACAACAACAACAACAACAACAACAACAACAACAACAACAACAACAACAACAACAACAACAACAACAACGCCAACAACAAGAATAATGATGCCAATAATCAATCGGCACGTGAATATTCACGCTTCATTGCTACAATATCCACCTCATCGATATGTACCACCTCGCATGTTAAACTATGGATACGCGTTCCATTCGCATTGGCCGACATGGCGGCGTATCAACTATTATTAATGCGATGCGATTACAATTCCAGTGTGGGGTGTATATTACACATTCATCGCAAGTTGGATACCATTAGTGAATTGGATATGACACAACTCATCACTACATTACATACATTCTTGGGTAGCGGACACGTGAAAGCCGTGAGTTGGGATACGTGCATCTTTTTACGGAATAAGAAAGGTTATCCAACATTATCGAAGGCGCACCAATATATATTTGCTATGATATATGGTCGACTCGGTAGGACTATACGTACTCTGGTGGAGGGAGGAACTCATGATACCAATAATGGTGTTAACGGTGGTGGTGGTGGTGGTGGTGCTACTTCACGATTACACCACCTGGAATATATACATCATTTACGATCACGATCATCGCTCTTGTCCAAATTAGATACCGAAGAATCGATAATTGAAACGCCCTACCTCGACAATTTGCAATCACCACTACAGCCACTGGGAGATCATTTAGAATATTCAACATACGAAACATTCGAACGTGATCCGATAAAGTATGTTCGGTACGGTGAAGCAATTGCTTTGGCATTAGAGGATGGGATGAATGATGGTCGGTATGTATATGTTGGGTCAACGACACGACGTAGCGTCGATGACGACGACGAAGGAGACGGAATGGTCGTCGATGTTGATATATACCGAGTAACCATCCTCGTTGTTGGGGCTGGACGTGGACCACTCGTCCGTGAGGTGATTGATGCTGTAGCACGCGTTTCGAAAACATTTGATAATGATGATCATGTGGGGGGTAGTCAACGGCGACGACGGGCAATATATGCTAATATTATTGCTATTGAGAAGAATCCAAGTGCTATACATTATCTACGGGGATTAAAAAATGTTGAACCTACATGGAATGGAGGGCAGGACTGCTCTGAGAACGACGAGGTCATGCTGAACAATGGCGGCAGTATCAATCCTGGTACATCTAACGTTACTGTAATAGGATGTGACATGCGTGAGGCATCATCGAATGTACAGCTACGGAGCATGATACAGAATGAGGCACACAAGGCCGATATTGTAGTTAGTGAATTACTTGGTAGCTTTGGTGATAATGAACTTAGTCCTGAATGTCTAGATGGAGTTCAACAGTCTGGTATATTAAAGACAACGTGTGTTAGTATACCACAGAATTACACTTCCTATATTGCACCAGTATCATCGGCACGGTTACATACCGAGACAACGACACAATCATGTTTGCCATTGCATCCGAATCATGGCCCAACGTCATCACCCGTGGGTATTCAACGTGCGATGGAAACCCCGTATGTTGTTCGGACACATGCCGCGAGTCAAACTCATAAGGAACAACCGTGTTGGATATTCTCTCATCCTTATCCGTTAACAGTTAAGACATTATCAGAAGAAGTGACACCAGCGGCGTCATTATCGGATACACTACTGGGTAGTGGAGAAGACGCTACTTGTAATTCATCTAGTGCCAATGCCGCACACAATATCAACAATGATCGATATGCACACATTTCTTTTCCTCGCGATCCTACACACGGTATCACACATGGATGTGGCTACGGTGCAATTAATGACAATGATCCACCATCGTTCCTATTATCTACACCGTCAACAGCGATTTCCAACTCGAACATGCAAAGTGATTCTACCATTATAATTCATGGATTCTTGGGCTCATTTCATTCGGTATTGTACGAAGCGAAGGATAAGAATCGATCATCCATTATTAGCATTGCTCCTAATTCCTTCTCCGTTGGCATGTTTTCCTGGTTTCCATTGGTTAGTATTGATCTTTGTTTTGTATGCGAATTTATATTTTAAAGACACCAAAATTCTGCTCACATATGGCATTGGACTTCTCCACATCTTCTATCTTTACTCAACCTTAACAGTATTTCCCACTGAAGCAACCATTATGGGTACCACCTGGGGCCACGGTAAATTGCAGTATATGGCGACGATCTGATGAATCGAGAGTTTGGTATGAATGGTGTGCTGATGTGGTGGACACCACACATGCTAGTAATGGCACATTATTGGCAGCTAGTTCCATTCATAATCCTGGTGGACGATCATACTATGTTAAAAAGTGATATCTGCTTCAACATGCTGAGGTGTAAAAGGCTCAAACGTTCAAAACTATCCAGTCTTAATAACAACTATAATTACTTCTTGTTGAAACCCTGTACACTGAGAATCAATCAATCATTAATATATGCATAAATTCACATGACTGCTTTCAGCTCACATGATTTGGTAAAAGCAGCTATCTCTTAAAATAACAGTACCTAGTTACGTAGTTTTTGAGGCTTCTTTGTCCTCACTCACTTGCCTCTACAGATGTTAATATTCTACCACTCAATGGCAATGATGAATGGTGGTCCGGCAAACTCTCGAGATAGGAGAGAATCCTGTTCTTCGTCCACGACTTCAAATAATGTACGGTTGAATCGGCTGGCCAAAGCGATACGAAATGAGGTGTACGTATTGCGTCGAACGTCGTCTGATGATGTTGAATTCAGTGGATGCAGTATAATTGCACCCAGACGACAATCCACTTCCGATTTAGCTACTGCTTGGGAGGATGATAGAGAAAGGGCCTCCGTGACGATCCAATGGATAGACAGAGGATTCAACATTGCTGATGTCATTACCGTCCAATCAGTCGCGAGGAGATGGATCATCAACACGAGACTGTGCAAAGTTAGGCAGATACATGATGCCGCAACGAAGATACAAACGATGTATCGAGGCTTCATCGTTAGAATGAATTATATATTCACAGTGCTTGAAATTGTTCTTTGTCAATCTATTGGCAGACGTAACATTGCCAGGATGAGATATAGGAGGGAGATTGCCGTCGTTGCAACTCAAAAGACAAGAGGAAAAATCGAGCATGATGCTGCGACGAAGATACAAACCACATATCGTGTCTTTACTGCTAGAAGGAATATCAATATCAGTATTAGAGATAGAGCAAAGTTGATAGCCGCCATCACGATCCAAAAGACGTACAGAGGAGTCAAAGAACGGCGAAAAATCGATGAACAGTTTCTCAGGAGAGATATGTCCACAGTCGCAACAACGCAAAAGACATACAGAGAATTCAATAAACGGCAAATCAATCGTCTACACTCAATGAACGTTGAAGATCAACTGGTAACATTTAAAAACGAGCATGTGGATGGTACCTGTAATGTCAACGAGGAAAGTTGTTCGACTGCTCCTCCAATAATCGTTGATGGCGGTAATAAATGTAGCGGTGCGATCCGGAATACCATATATGATCAGCTTGATCAATTTGAATCAACGTTGAATACCGTGTTACGTGACCTTGAACTGATGGGAGTAGGACGACAGTCTCCACTTGGATTTAAATTACAGGGAGCTGTAACAACAGCAGCACGAATACCGCCAACAACAACTTTACACACTGCAAAGGATGTCAAACGCGAAATAAAAGCTCTCGTGAGTGTAGTAATCCCAGATGAAAGTGACAATGTCGAAGAACTGCTTTGCCATTTTAAGGGCAGAGAACTAAGTCTTCGAGATACGCTACGAGGAATCTATGCACGCGATATACTTGGCTCTATATCAAGTGATGTAACTCATGCAGCCGATGACACGGATACATCAAAATCAATGGACTTTACAATTTCATCTTGCGATGATTTTAATGTCACAGATGATTTGAATGTTTATCCCGGAGACGATGATACAACATTGTCTATCAATTCGGCATTACGTCATTCCTCGCATGGAAGGAACATTGAATGTGGATTCCTCGCCAGAACTAGCAGCAGTTCAATTTCTTCAACAAACGCAACATCATTAATTCTATATCCAATTCGGCGGAAAAAGATGTTAGGGTTATTCATAGCTGCTGCGTCTCCCTTATTTGTTGTGTGCGTTGTTATTGTGGGTTTATACATCAAAAGTAGAGCTGCGGGAGATTCAGCAGTAGTGGATGTTGGTTTTGCTAACACAGCTCCTCCTGCTGTTCCAATGATTGTAAACAATGCTGCACCAACTCCATTTCCATCGAAAATTACTGATACAATATTAATGCCGACAACCCCTTCCGTTGGGAATGTAACAACAACAACAACAACTACAACTCCGACGACAGTATCCAACAATTCACTAAAACCAACAATTCCACCCAGTGTTGTGAGCCCACTACAAATTATTGAAACTTCAATACCACCAAATTTGTCAACTGAATTATTTCCGTCAGCAGTAGCATCATCGTGCTATTCTGTCATAATAAGTATCTTATATGACGCCTCACCTTTTGGATCTGGATTTGTAATACGACGGACCAATACAGCCGCAACTATTCATTCTTACTTTCCCGGTGATGATTCATTAGCATATCAATATTACAATGAAACAATCTGTCTTGAACAAGGGAGGTATAGTTTCACAATTTATGATAAGAATGGTAATGGACTATGCTGCGGGCTAAATGGTAGTAGCAATGGTACATATACTGTCTTGAGTAATGGCATTGTGCTCGTACATGGTGGGGAATTTGCATTTGAAGAAGAAACGTTGTTTGACCTTCCAGCTCTTGCCTGAACACTACTTTACGACGCACCTTACTTTATTGGAGCAGCATGGACAATTACACTATATCATTATAATTCTCTTAATTTCATAAATGCATTTGAACTTAATTCTCGTTCTTTTATACACTTATCTCTCTCTTCTCTTTATCTCTACCTAGGTGGAATCGCCCTGCCCCCAGCTTTGGCTGTGTAAACAATTGTCTGAGTAGTAGTACGGAAACTCGTTTATTACATAGGCCGGAGGCG
>Ga0247832_1005289_pt1 | contig 15093 bp, 10 predicted proteins | sample LaCruzMarch2015__10_FD_192407 | JGI IMG/M metagenome (GOLD analysis project Ga0247832, IMG submission 192407) | Freshwater microbial communities from meromictic Lake La Cruz, Castile-La Mancha, Spain - LaCruzMarch2015_4m | ecosystem: Environmental > Aquatic > Freshwater > Lake | place: Spain... | reverse complement strand
TCGACATCGCGTCCCTTGCATCTAACCAAACATCACAAATGACGAGTTGATTTGAACCAGAACGAAGCCAACGACCATATTGGAGCACCGACAGCAGCGCAAGCCTTTCAGGGCTACGCGCCGCCAACGTCGAGCACAACCTATACGCCGAACCAATTCTTCGACGTAGTGCTTCCCCGTGCGTCCCGTGGTTGCCTTCGACTGGTTGCCTATCTCATCCGCAAGACCCTTGGCTGGAGCGACGAGCACGGCAATCCGCAAAACCCAGAAGCGACCGTCACCTATCGAGAACTGATCGAGAAGGCAGGGATCGGACGTGGCCGGATCAAAGAAGCAATCGAGGAAGCCGTAGAATGCCGCTTCATCAATTGCTTGCGCTTTGGACAGCCTCACAAGGCCGGAGAGGAAGGGTTCAGCGCCCTCTATTCCCTGCGCTGGGATGAGCGCGAAGACTACATCACCGACCGCGATGACTTCGATGGATTCTTTGCTGGAAACGGCAACCTCACTCACATCCCTAACGACTTCTTTGACTTCACTATCCCGAACGAACCACTTGCCCTCGTGAAGGTCGTCGGCGTGATTATCCGGCACACAATTGGCTTCCAGACCAAGTTTGGATTCAGACGCCAACAGGTCGAAATGTCATTCACCGAGATCATGCGACGTGCGGGAATCGCATCACGTTCCACCATGAGCATCGCGATCCGAGAGGCCCTTGACAAGAATCACGTTTGTAAGGTTTCCGAAGGATTCTTTGACCCGAACGCAGGGGCCGACAGCCAGGCCGCGACCTACGGCATCAAATGGCTTGAGCAATCACAAGAAAAACCTCGAATTGAACCTAAATCAACCAACGGTTCCAAAATCGCACCGGGGGATCGGTTCCGAAATCGAACCGGAAAATCAGAGACGGTTCCGAAATCGAACCGGGGATTGAGTTCCGAAATCGAACCGGACAACGGTTCCATAATCGCACCGGGAACGGTTCCAAAATCGAACCAGGAAGGGTTCCGAAATCGAACCGATATTAAAACAACATCTATAAACAACTCTTCTAAACAACAACAGCAGGTGGTTGTTTCGGATGCTGTTGCTGTGGGGTCGCTTGAACTTCGTTCTTACCGGATTTTGATTGAGGAGGGATTCGATGAGGAAGCAGCTCGATCCCTAGCAAGCAAATATCCGCTAGAAAGAATCCAGGAGCAGATCGGCGCGTTACCTCTGAGGAAAGTGAGTCGCAATAAACTCGGGATGCTCAGAAAAGCAATCGAGGAAAATTGGCCGATTCCTGAAAGCGTTCGGACGTCCGAACAGACATCAAAAGAGAGTGCATTCGTCGGGTGCTTTTACGCCGCACTTGCTGGAAGAGAAGGCGACCCAACCGTTTTGCCGAGTCGTCAGGAAAGCGACCAGGCGGAGAAGTTCTTGGATGCGATTGGAAGAGTCCTTGGTAGAGACCTCGATCCGGGTGCCCTTGGGCGGTCATTCGGAGGTTTCGTCAAGAGGAATCAAAACCAAGAGAAGAGTGCCATACGAAGCCTCTCTCTAGCGGTTCGAGGTTTTGGAGACGGCTTCTTTGCCAAGCTCGAAGAAGACGAGCGCAAAGCACGGCGACAAGCAATTGAGGACGCCCGCAAAGCCCATCAAGATCGGCACACCGAGGCGTTCCATCAGTATGAGTCCTCACTACTCACAGTCTTCGCCGTGGAGAATCCAGAGCTCGTCAAGGTATTCGAGGAGAAGAACAATCAGCGACTTGTGCGAATGAAAGATATGAGTCCAAAGTTCGTTGAGCAGATGAAGACCCGACTTGCAGACCCGGCAGAGAAAGCGAAGATGTTCGCCGAGTTTCTGAGGGATCAAAAGAAAGTGGAGGTGCTCGATTTTTGGAAATGGGACGAGCAGCACAACCCCGCACCATTTAGATTTGAAAGGGAAAAGAGCCTATGAGCACAACCATCGCAATCATCAACCAGAAGGGAGGAACGGGAAAAACGACGACAGCCGTGAATCTCGCGGCGGGACTTGCCCGACTCGACCATAAAGTGCTCTTGATCGACCTTGACCCTCAAGCCCATGCGACTTATGGCCTTGGGGTGGATATTGATGAAACAGAGCTTCCGACGATTTCAGAGGTTCTAGGTGAGGAGAATTTGCCGCTTGCAGACATCCTGCTTGACACGAGCGAAGAGAATCTGAAGTTAGCCCCGAGCGACATCCGCCTTGCAAGAACAGCTAGGCTCATGGACTCCAGGACATTCAGAGAATCAGTCCTTAAGAAGGTGATCGCGAAAGTCGAGGGCTTCGACTACATCATCATCGACTGTCAGCCGACGCTCGATGTACTTTCGATCAACGCCCTGGTTTGCGCGGATAAGATTCTCATCCCGACACAGCTCGCGGGCCATGCTCTCAAGGGCCTCTCAGACCTTCTCTCAACTTTGGAAAGTATCAAAAATGGCGACCCCTATGACTGGGGAATTCTATTGACGATGGTGACGGGCCACGGAGAGGAACGCCAGGCCCAGGCCGTAAGAATTCTCGATCCGATCAAAGACCGAATCCTTGAAACCCGCATCCCCCGCACCGAGGCGATTGAGCGAAGCCAGATGGAAGGGGAATCGGACGAGCCGCTCGTTCCCATCGTGCTTTCAAAGACATCGAATCGAGGATCTCAGGCGTACCGCGCCTTGGTGAAGGAGGTTCTTGAAAAATGGCCAGCCTGAAGAAGAAATTTGAATCCATTGGACAAGGTGAGGTCGGACTCACATTCGACCCTCTAGCGACCGACGTTGCCCGCCTTGCGATGCTACCGATTGACCAGGTGGAACCAGACCCCGACCAGCCACGAAAGGATGTTGGGGACATTGAAGACCTTAAAGCGTCGATCCTGGAACACGGCATCATTCAGCCGTGCATTGTTTCGGTTGTGGCGGAAGACCGCTACCGACTGATTGCGGGAGAGCGTCGATTCACGGCGGCAAAAGCGGCGGGACTGAAAGCGATTCCCTGCGTTGTGCGAACCGTCGAAGAGCACCGAAAACTTGAAATCCAAATCATTGAGAACATTCACCGGAAGGAATTGAATCCGGTCGAGGAGGCTCACGCCTATCAAAGGCTCATCGTGGAATTCAGCCTTTCTCAAAGGCAACTTGCGGCGAGACTCGGAAAGTCTCCAGCGAGTATCAACGAGACGCTCAGGATTCTTACTCTGCCCGAAGACATGATGGAGAGCGTTCGGACGTCCGAACGCTTGACCAGATCCGTGCTCCTTGAGATAGCTAAACAAGAAGACCCTGACACCCAGCGTCAGCTCCTCACCCAAGCCCTCCACGGCCAGCTCACTGTCAAGACTCTCCGCCAACCTCGCTCTACAGACTACGACTCACCACCCTCCAGCTCTACTTCTATCAAGCTCCCTGACGCCACCATCACTATCCGCTTTCACTCAGCCGAGCACTCTCAAGACAGCATTCGCGACGCCCTCACCGAGGCACTTGCTAGCATCACTCCTGCCCATAGCTGAGCACTACAACCCCCTGCACTCATCACAATCACACCTGACTCACCTTTGGATGAACGACATGGCGGAGTTGTCGAAACGGACGCCTCGCTTTCTGCGTCTAATTGGTAATGGAGAAGCAAGAGGCTGCTGAATATTTGGGAGTCAGTACACGAACACTGGAGCGGCTTGCTGCGTCTGGAAGGATAAAGAAGGGCAGGGCTTTGAGGAAGACACGGCCCGTGGCTGTCTATGATGATAAGGAGCTAGAGAAGCTAAAAAGTGAACTCGAATCGGGCCGTCCCCCTGAGGTGTTCGGACGTCCGAACACCCCCAAGCCGAAAGACGCGATTGGCTTTCGTCTTGACCCTTTTTACATCAAGTTACTTGTTGAAGAGGGTGAGAAAATTGGTCTCAGTTCTTCAGAATATGCGCGCCGACTTGTAATTCGTGGGCTTGAGGAGCCGTCATCAGATAAGGTCCTTTACGAGGTTGAAGCCCTCCGGAAGTCGCTTTCGGAGATGTTCTTTCTGCTGCTCGTGAGTAAGTTAGGAGCGACTGATACAGAAGCTGATGAAATAGTGAGATCACTGGCAGGGAGGGCATGAAGACATGCTCAGCATGAGTGCCATGTCGGGCGGTCAAGCCCAATACTATCTCGGGCTAGCGCGTGAGGATTACTATCTTGAGGGCGGGGAGCCACCAGGAACGTGGTACGGAGAGGGCATCGCCGCGTTCGGGCTTGAAGGTGAAGTTCAGGCCGCCCAGCTTTACAACCTCTTCGACGGCCTGTCACCGGACGGCACAATTGAAGTCGTTCAACTCCAAAGGCATGATGGCAAAGCAGAGCATCGTCCTGGTTGGGATTTGACCTTCTCTGTTCCTAAATCCGTGTCCGTTCTTTGGTCTCAGTCAAGTGAAGAGAATCGCCAAATTATTCAACGAGCTCATAAGCAAGCCGTCGAGTCCGCACTAGACTATCTTCAAGATACGGCGGCAAAAACACGAAGGGGGAAGGGTGGTACTCAACTAGAGAGAGCGGGTCTCATCATCGCTTGCTTTGAGCACTCCACCTCTCGCGCACTGGACCCTCAGCTTCATATACACGCGCTCGTGATGAATATTGGGGTTCGTGAAGACGGCACGGTTGGAACGGTAAGTTCACTGTCCATCTTTCAATCCAAGATGGTTATCGGAGCTTTGTACCGGCTGGAATTAGCGACCATATTGGAGCAGGAGTTTGGCGTCCCCGTGACAAAGCATCGAACTTGGTTCGAGATCCTTGGTGTGCCTCAACACCTCATGGACGAGTTCAGTAAACGGCGGGAAATCATTGAAGCGGAATTGGACAGGAAAGGCGTTTCATCCGCTGAAGCATCCGCCGTCACAGCACTGGAGACGCGAGAATCCAAAGAGGCGGTAGCTCGTTCGGTTCTTTTTGAAGATTGGAAGGGAATCGGTCAGGCTCTCGGTTGGTCATCTGTTGAGGCCGACGCGCTCTACCATGTCGTGCCACGCGGGAGAGACAAGGAAATGGAGCTTGCGGGTGCCATTTACCTTGCCGCCGAAAGGTTGACGACTCGCCAGGCCCACTTTACGGCAAGAGACTTCACGCGGTTTGCGGCTGAAGAGGCCCAGGCGTCAGGGCTACGGATTCACGAACTTGTTGCCGGTGTCAATCACCACTTGGCGCACAGCAAAGAAATCGTAAGGCTTGGCCGTTATTACGGAGAAGACCGTTTCACAACGAGGGAGATGCTGTTGATGGAACAGAGTCTGCTGAAAAATGCTGAAAAGCTAGCCGAAAACGACGCCCATGAACTCCATCCCGAAACAGTTATCGGGCGCCTATCCAAGAGAGAGTCTCTCAGTGAAGAGCAAATGAAAGCGGTTTGGCACATCACCAGCGGAACAGGAGCACTTGCCGTTGTTTCAGGAATGGCAGGCACAGGGAAAACAATGATGCTCGACACGGCGAGAGAAGCCTGGGAAAAGGAGGGATTTTCCGTGCATGGGGGTGCACTTGCCACCCAGGCCGAACTCGAGCTTTCCAAGGGAGCGGGGATTCAGTCCAACACGATTGCGAAGCTACTTTTTGAAATTGAAAAGGGTCGAAGGCTCCTCGGCTCTAAAAGCATCCTTGTTATTGATGAGGCGGGAATGGTCGCGACCCCAGATATGGAGCGCTTAGCGAGCCATTGCCTAGAAGTCGGCGCGAAGCTCGTGCTCATTGGAGATGAAAGGCAATTGCAACCGATCGGGCCAGGCGCGCCATTTATGGAGCTTGGCGCGAGATATGGTCAGGCAGAACTTCAGGATATCCGGAGGCAGAATGATGCATGGGCAAGGAAGGCCGTCAAGGATGTTGCTGAAGGGAATGCTCAGGCCGCACTTGATGAATTCGTTGCACGAGGCTTGGTGAAGGTGACCGACACGAAGCAAGATGCGATGAAGGCACTTATCAAAGACTGGTATGAGGAGCGTGTTCCGCTCAAAGAAACTCTGATTTTGGCTGCACTGCGGGCTGAAGCGGCTTCGCTGAACGTCCTTGCACAAGCGGCCCGCTTGGAGAATGGAGAGATTGGCGGTGAAGCAGTTTTAATAGGTGAAGCTCCATTTTATGTGGGGGACCGAATCCGATTTACAGAGAATCACAGAGCTATGGGCGTGACTAACGGGGCGCGGGGAGTGGTTGAAAAAGTTGATGATCTTTCAACCCGTGTGAGTGTTCGATTGGATTCAGGTGAGCGGGTGAGTTTCGAGCCTGGTTCGATGAGCGATATCGCATTGGGGTACGCCTCCACTACGCACAGCGGTCAAGGCTCTACCAGCACTCGCACGTACATTTTGGCCGGTGGCACCATGCAAGACCGGGAGATGTCCTATGTACAAGCATCTAGAGCAAGAGAGCAAACCAAATTCTACATGACCAGGCTTGAATCCGGTGATGAGATTGCTCATCTTGCGAGGGAAATGGAGCGGTCGAGACAAAAGGACATGGCATCGACCGTGCTTCGTGTCAATGCAGAAAAGTACAATGAGCGGGAGCGATGACGGAGCCTTCAAGTAGGGCTTGAGAATTGAATTTGGAATGCAGGGCGGCAATTCACCACTATCGAAAGACCTCTCCCTTTCCGGTGGATCCGGGATGGCTCAAAAGCCTGTCGCCCAACACACCTTTCTTCGCGGTCGCACCCTGCTTGAACAGCGCGATTTTGAAAGCACTCTAAACAGTGTTCGCCCACAGTGGGACGGTGGAATACAGATTGGGCCGTTTCGCATGTCAAGCGATGACGCGACCAAACATGTAGCACTTATTGGGGCACCAGGCTCAGGAAAAACAGTGCTGATGCGTTTAATGATGCAGTCAGTCCTGCCACTCATCGGAAAAGATTGGAAGGGGCAAGTATCAGAATCGGAAGCAAAGAAGATTCAAAGTGCGGCAATTGCGGCCGCAATACAAAAACGTAAGGAAGACCTCCAGCCGGTGACATTTCGGTCCGGAGAAAGCAATCCACGCCCTACGACGGTGGCTCGTGTCGGGTGTAGAGGAGCTGTAGAGAAACTTCTCTATTTATGGCTAATCGGATTGATTATCGCAGTTGTAGTCACAGTCGTTAGTATTCCATTGTCGTGGGAGCCCGGCTTGATGGCCATTCCGTACGCACTGATGTTTGCAGTGGTTTTGATGGGCCTGTTCAAATTAGCAGATTGGTTGGACCAACAACCAACTAAGTCAGCAATAGCACCGGCTCGCAGTGTTGTCTCAAACCCAGAGCCGGTGACGGCCCCTGTTGCTCCAGGATATGATGGTCCTTTCACGTGGGAGAAACACCGTGCGTTAGTCTATGACGCGAAACTGGAAGTCATTCCTCAACTCTCCGGAATGGCCCTACAGGCTCCAACCATCATATTCAATCCGTTTGATAAGCGGTCTGTGGCATGGGATATGGCCTTAGATATAACCGAGCCAGCCACGGCAAAGCAGATTGCTTCTATATTTATCCCAGACGAAAAGAAGGCGTCACAACCATTCTTCTCAGACGCCGCTCGCCAACTGCTAGAGGGTGTCATGGTTGCATTCATTCTCACGCGTCCAAAGCAGTGGACTTTGCGTGATGTGCTTGTTGCATTGAAATCGGGTACTCGCTTGACTGCTGTTCTCTCGTCAACTTCTGTGACTAAGGACCTTGTCGAGACCTACTTATCTAATGAGCGAGAAACCAAGAGCATAATCGCCACGATAGCGACCAAGCTCGGGCCATTTGATGTTGTTGCCGCTCTATGGGATTCAGCAGACTCAAAAATGAGTTTGCGAGAATGGTTGGATTCAGAATCAATCCTTGTCTTGGGGAATGATGAAGCCTATCGGTCGTCCTTGGATGTAATCAACCAGGTCATCTTCAAGAGGATTGTTGAACTTCTGCTTGCCCAGCCGGAAACGACTATGGGCCGCACTTGGTTCTTCCTCGATGAAGTGAAAGAGGCGGGAAATCTGGACGCTCTTGGAAGGCTCATGACTAAAGGAAGGTCGGTTGGAGCTTCCGTCGTGTTAGGGTTTCAGGATGTTGACGGAATGTACGAAGCCTTTGGGGAGAACCAAGCAAAGTCCATTCTCGGGCAATGCGCAACAAAGCTATTCTTGCGACTCGACAGTCCAGAGACCGCAAAGTGGGCTGAGTCGGTGTTCGGTGAATATGAAGCGGTAGAAGTAAAGCAAAGCGCGTCCCTCGGTGAATCGACGAGCGAAGGAACCTCAACAACAAAGGGCACTTCATCCACAGACAGCACAAACTCAGGCAAGTCGAGTACCTGGTCCGGTCTTGACCATTCTAGCGGCAAGAATTCCGGCACGTCAGAGTCACACTCCACTTCTGAAAGCACCTCCCAATCCAACACCACTGGGCAAAATCGTTCGGTAACCCAAGCGGCCGATATCGCCAAGCGGAACGTCATTCTTGCTGCTCAGTTCCAATCTCTCCCGATGACCAACAAAACAACGGGAGTCAATGGCTTCATCGCTCACCATCTTGGGGCCACATCTTTTCAATTCATGGGATTCGAGAGGATGCTGAAGCCGTCTGATACATTGAGCCCGAGAGTTTTGTATCGTGATGGAGCTGAACAATTTTTGAAACCATGGACCCCAGAGGAAGAAGCAGCGGTGATTCCTGGAGCCGCAAAGACGCCAGCTGAGAATGCGCCTGCCGGTAGTCTCCTGATGGAGGCACAGACTCGGTACAAGAAGGGGCGATTTTTGCCAGGGACAGACACGGAGAATGGTCTTCGGAGGCGAGACAGTTAGATATGAGAATGTGGGTCAATGACACTGCTCAATATGAGCTTGAGATAAAGGGGCAGCGCGAGGACACCAAGCTTTGGGTTCAAGGTGCAATGGATCCAAATGAGTCAGAACGTCCGAAGGTCATTTTGGAAGAGCACCAGGACAACAGCGGGCTATCGCTGGCGGATGAACGCTCGAGAAATCAAGCAATCGAATCACTTTCAAAAAGCATGAAAGTGGACCCGAATGAAGTGGACTGGTACATTCGCACAAGCGATGGAGAGGGCGGTCAGGGCAATCTACAAGCCGTGGACGTATTCCAAAACCAGGTAACCAAGGAGAACCCACAGTTCACACATTGGGAAACCAGCGGAGAATTCAATATTAATAGTCGGGACGAGGCAAAGAAATTCTTTCCAGATATCACCGTTAATGAGCTGACCTCTCAAGTTAAGGAGCCCTCGAATGAGCAGTCGAATCAGGTGTCAGAGGCATTCAACGGACAGCATCGAGAGAGCCTGAACACGCAAGTCCAGGAACAGTCAACCAGCCAGCAACAGTCCTCAAACATTGACTTGAGCCAAGAGTATTTCAACTCACACTGAGACTCCAGGTCATCGGGAGTGCTCGCTCGAATATGCGTAGTTTGTAGAAAGCACCGTCTGTCGGGCCGTGCCAATAAACAGCTTTGTCTCCTATCGTGTAGCTCAAGAAGGGAGGAACACTCAGGCGGATAAACCCCTCAGAACCCTTTTCCCCAGACGAGACCAGGCGCATGTCTCGATAGAGGTCAGATGCGAGGGGCGTCGAGGAGCAAAGGGCCAGAAATCGTTCGACTTCGGGCGTCAGCCATATTGTGCGAGTTGTCATCGTAGTCTCCTTTTCCACTTATCCTTGCGAACGATACAAGTGCTTCAGTGAAAGGTCAAACTAGCCACACATAACCCCTTTTATGTGAGGCTTATTATGTGCCAGACTCGTCAGTAGAGAGGAACCATGGACGGAGACAAACTTCTACTGCCAGTTCGGGCGAGCACCCCAGTTTCGGGGGGTCATCTGATGCCCGCCCTTTTCGCAAACGCGCCCACAGAGGCACAGAGGGCTTTTCTCGAATTCTTCGCCGTCACGATTCCAAACGCCAACACCCGCGAAGCCTATATGCGCGACGTGGCCAGGTTTGCCCAATGGTGCGACGAGCGGAGCTTCCGCCTGGAGCAAATCACCAGCATCCATCTTGCCGCCTATCGCGAGGAAGTTTCGCGCGAGCTCTCCAACCCGAGCATCAAGCGGCACTTCTCAGCTCTTCGGATGCTTTTCTCGTGGTTCGTCGAGAAGGGAGTCCTCGACCGGAATCCTGTGCGAGAGGTGAAGACGCCGAGGTTCTCCCGCTCTGAGGGCAAGACGCCCGCCTTCACACCGGAGGAAATGCACCAGCTCTTCGAGAGCTTCGACACCGATTCAATTGTTGGCCTTCGAGACCGAGCAATCATCGGAGTAATGGCGTTCACGTTCGCCCGCGTGGAGGCCGTCGTCTCACTGCGAGTGAAAGACGTCATGGCCGTGGGACGCCGAACGGTGATCCGGCTGAATGAGAAAGGAGGGAAGGAGAGGGAGATTCCTTGCCACCACACACTTGAGGAGTACCTAGACGCCTACATCCAAGCGGCTGGAATCGAGAGTCAGCCGAACAGTCTGCTCTTCCGGAGCGCCATCGGTAGAACGGGCAAACTCTCGGACAAGCCATTTAACAGGACGGACGCCTACCAGATGATTCAGCGCCGAGTCCGGGACGCACACCTTCGAGGCCGATTCTCCTGCCACAGCTTCAGGGCGACGGGAATCACCACCTATCTTGAGAACGGCGGCAATCTGGAGATGGCTCAGTGGATTGCAGGCCATGCTGACAGCAGGACAACCAAGCTCTATGACCGTCGCAACCATCGAGCGACTCTCGCTGACATCGAAAGGATTCGTTTCTAGCTCCAAATCCTAGCCGCACTCCGTCTCCATGAGGTATCAAAGAATAGTTTGATGGTTGATCTTCGACAAGTTTTTTCGCTGACGGATTTTCTCCGGCATCACAAAGACCACGTAGCAAGACTTGGTGCCTCGAAAAAACCCGTGATCCTGACGGTTAACGGCAAGCCCGCCTTGGTCCTCCAAGACGCCGCAAGCTATCAAGACCTCTTGGACCGCCTAGAAGAGGCCGAAAAGACACTCCCCTAGACTTAATCATGCACCCGCTCTATAAAACCCGCTTCACTCGATGGCATGACTTGGAAGAGGTCATCGAGCAACTTCCAACTTCTACAGAGAAGGGGGATGCGTTCGAGGAATTCGTGTTCTTTTACTTTGAGCAATATCGAAGCACTTATCAGATCGAAGAACACTATTGCCCAGTCGCGCAAAAGGCTCCGTTCCCGAAGAAGGTCAAGGACGCGCTGAAACTTGAGACCAAAGATTATGGTGTTGACGGTGTCTACATAACAACTTCGGGCGAATACACCGCGTACCAATGCAAATTCAGGTCGAATCGGAACGGTCTCTCATATGCTGACCTCGCGACCTTTTGGGGTGAGGCTGAATATGCCGATTATCGGTGCACCGTCACAAACGCCGCAACGATTCCCCATGTCGCCGACAAAAAGATTGGGCACATGGCAGTGTTACCAAGCCATTTTGATCAGCTTGGACCTGATTTCTTTGCGCTACTCCACGACTATGCAATCTCTTCCGAGATCAAGAAAAAGCCGCGTAAGGTGCCAAGAGATTATCAAAAGGAAATCCTGGAGAGTCTGAATTCTGGGCTGAATGAGCACGACCGGGGAAAGTTCATTGCGGCGTGCGGCATTGGAAAAACTCTGATCTCGCTTTGGCTGATGGAATTGAGAGACCCTCAAACAGTCCTGTTTTTGGCCCCAAGTCTTCAATTGATTAGGCAAACACTCGGAGAGTGGGCAGATGAAGCGGGAACACCCTTCGATTACCTCTGCGTTTGCAGCGACACCACTGTAGCTTTGGAGGATGAGAACACACTGGATTTGTCTGAGGTAGACGTACCCGTTACGACCGACTCGGACACCATAAGCAAATTCCTTTCGAAAAAAACTGACCGGAGACGGATCATTTTCTCAACTTACCAATCAGTCCCCGTCTTAGCCGAAGGCATTGCTGCCGGAGACTTCGGAGAGTTTGACCTTGCCATCTATGACGAGGCCCACCGGACAGCAAGCGGCGGAAACTCAGGCCTCTTCTCGGTTGCTCTGGATGATGCAGTTGTCCCTTGCAAGAAGAGACTCTTCATGACGGCCACTGAGCGAGTGGTGAAAGCGCACCTCAAAGAGGCAGCTGAACGAGCCGATGATGTTGTTTTTTCAATGGACGACGAAAAGCTATACGGGCCGACCCTGTTCAGACTCTCGTTCGGAGAAGCGATTGATCGAGGCATCATTTCCGACTACAGATTGGTGTTTGCTGGCACCCACTCTCAAGAGATCGGCGAACTGGTAGAAGCTAACAAGTACGTGAAACCAGATGGTGCTCCGGTTGGGGCACTTGAACTGGCGCAGTCGATTTATCGAAGGCTTTTGCTTGTCCGATGCATCCAAGATTTGGGGTGCTCCAAAACCGTCACTTTCCACTCCAAAGTCTCTGAGGCTCAAGTCTTTGCCAAAGCTATGGCCGACGATCTCGGTGGTGATGTGGCCGTACACCATGTCAACGGCTCCATGTCCTCTTCGAAGCGAACGGAGTTGATTGGTGACTTCGAACGGGCGGGCGCTGGCATCTTGACAAACGTGCGATGCCTCACAGAGGGCGTTGACATCCCGCTTATTGACTCCGTTTTCTTTGCAAACCCTCGTGGATCGCTTATTGACATCGTGCAGGCCGTCGGCCGTGCCCTGCGCCAGCCCTTTGGCTTCAAAGGAAAGCTCGCTTACATTATCATTCCAATCCTTCTGGACGAATCGACCGGGGATTCAATGGTTGGGCCAGGGTTTGACACTCTCTATAACGTCATTCAGGCTCTTCGGGACCAAGACGAGAACCTTGCTGAATGGATAGATGGCATAAACCTCGGCGCTGTGACCGGGAAGTCGATCTCCTCCGGAGGAGGAAGCAAGCTTCAACTTATCCTTCCGCCAACCATCAACCTAGAGAACCTTTCAGAAGCTCTGCTCTTAAAAATCGCCGATGTGAATAAGGACCCTAGCGACCACCAGGCGATTGGCAGCAAGCTCGGTAAAACGGAGCGAAAGAGCGCCTACACACGCGTCTTCAAGACTCTCTGTGACTACACCCCTGAAAAACTAGAATCGAGTCTTGTGGCACCAACGCTTGCCCTGATGGAGGACATTGCTATTACCTACGATTCAGCGGATGTCCGCCTGAACAACAATAACGTTTCGCACTGTCTACGACTCGGAGTGATCGAGGCCTTGGAGAACCGGCGCTTTCGGCTCACTCCCCTGGGAATGGCATATAAAGCCGGTGACATCTCGTTCACAAGTCTCTTTAAGAACCAAATGCTCAAATATGCCGATGCCAGCAGTGGCAATCGGCTATTCCCCTACCGAATCGCTTTCGAGTTCATGCGCGAAGTCAAGTCCCTTGGTTTCAGGGATTTTATATACACGCTTTACTCCGTCCAGGTTGATTCAAAGGGTGTTCCTAATACGGAGGAGATTATCCGAAGAGCAGTTGCGATTCAGAAGGACTTTCCCAATACAGAACTCACGAGTGAGGCAAACAAGGGTCTCGTTCTCGAAAAACTGAACGGATTGCACCCGGTGGGATTTACCTACAACGACGTCTGGACAGATCGGACCACGACCGGAAACCAGTTTCGGTATGTAATGAGGCACCTCGAACTTTTCAAAGACCTCTTTAGGTTCGACGGGCCGACCAATAAGCTGCTGTTGGTAGAAGGTCAGGAACAAGCCGTCTCGGATTATTTGGCTCTAACTGAGGGTCTACTTGTGGCCAACGACTACGGGTCAGCTCGATGGACAGCGGAAGGGGGTTCGAACTGATGAGTGGAAATGCTTATTACAGGGGGACCACAGAGTCCGCAGGGCATTCCCCGATCTACAAGATGCACCGCTATTTTGCGCGGCGCCCACACAACGTTTTCCGTTCATTAGTTGACCACTACTGTCCTGAGGGCGGGCTGATCGTGGATTGCTTCGCAGGGGGGGGAGTTTCGCTCATTGAGGGTCTCAGTGCCAAAAGACGGGTAATTGCCTATGACGTCAACCCTGTAGCGAGCTTCATTCAATACGCTCAGCTCATTGACATTCCTGACGAAAGATTTCGCGCGATCGCAACGAAGATCCAAGCGCGAGTGCGCTCAGAGTTTGGAACCCAGTTCGAAACCAAGTGCCGAACCTGTGAAGCGGTCGCACAGGTTCGATGGGTAGAGCATGCTTATAATGTGGTGTGTCCGGGCTGTCAGAAGCAGACTCCACTCGCGAACGCCAATAAATTCAGAACGCCGGAGGGAAAGGCGACGGATGGCCAATATAGTTGTGTTCACTGTGAGTCGAAAATTAAAGCGGCTTCAACCGCTCGGATCTCCTCAGCAATCCTAAATCTTCGTGTTCGCTGCAATGAGTGTGGAAGCCAGAGCACGTCTGAGCCACTGCCGTCGGATGTGGAGAACTTCGATTTCTGCACTGCGAATGAAGACTCCCTCACATCTTCCCTTAACTTGCGCATTCCAGACGACCGCATCCCTTTGGACTGGGACCGTCAGAAAGAAGACTGCCTGCACAGGAAAGGCTTTACGCACTTCCGGGATCTCTTCACGCCAAGAAACAGGTTGATCAGTGCTCTCTATTTTTCTGCCCTGGAAGACATGCGGCATGAGATTTCCGAGGACGAATACGTTTTTGTTCTGCTAGCTGTAAGTGCTCTCCTCCGTTACACCAACAACATGACATTTTCTGTTGATGGTTGGATGGATGGCCGCCCGGTAGCTTGGGCAAAGCACGCTTATTGGACTCCAAATCAATTCATTGAGTGTAATCCTCTTGAATATTTCGAGAAGCGAATCAAAGCCGGCATCTCCGGATTGAAGGACAGACGATCACGCTTGAGCAAGTCTTGTCATCATGGAACAGTCACCGACGTGGTTACTGGTGAATCATCCTATTCGGTCCAAAGCGCTTCCTCAGAGTCGATGGAGTTGCCTGACGATTCCGTTGATCTGGTTCTAACCGACCCGCCCTATGGTAGCAACGTTCAATACGGCGAGCTTTGCCACTTTTGGAGTGTTTGGCTCAAAGACCGTCTGCCATTCTCA
>Ga0247832_1005287_pt1 | contig 15099 bp, 14 predicted proteins | sample LaCruzMarch2015__10_FD_192407 | JGI IMG/M metagenome (GOLD analysis project Ga0247832, IMG submission 192407) | Freshwater microbial communities from meromictic Lake La Cruz, Castile-La Mancha, Spain - LaCruzMarch2015_4m | ecosystem: Environmental > Aquatic > Freshwater > Lake | place: Spain... | reverse complement strand
TAAAAACGCTATCTGTTACTAAGCTATCGCTGAGTTCTAATTGAAATTCATTTAAACTATCATTATGGTAAAATAAATAAAAAACATTACCCGAAATGTATTTTACTGATGGCTCTATTAACCATTGGGCTCTGCAATATTTTAAATCGTAATTATTCGGTAAAACAGCTCTTGCTTGTTTAATTGATTGCGAAAAATAATCCTTTTCAAGGTGAGCAATCTGATGCATATCTTGAGGCTGCGCAAAAAGTTTAAATGTAAAAACAACTATGTATAGAAATATAGAATAGAAACTTTTCATAGCATTTAATTTATTTACAAAGATAAACAACAAACTTCAAAAGCCCGGATGAAAGGGCAGGAAAACTCAAAACCTGCCCTTTAATTATCCACCACAGAAACATCCGGGTAATAGCTTAAAATAAAAATTAAATGTAAATAGAGCTCACAACTTAGTCAGCTCAATGGAAAAACAAAATAAACAATCGATTTATTAGTCAGGCGGCTGTATTAGCGAGAGGTAAAAGCCCGAAGCAAAAAATGCAGATAGTGTTAAGTATAATTTTTGCTCAACCTTGAACTCACAAGTTAAACTATAAGTATAATCGTTTTTAAAGTATAAATCTGTTCCTAAATTCTTTTCTGCTTGCTCATCATTTTCTTGAGTTTCGCACATTAAATCTTTAAACTCAAAATCAAAAAAACTTAATTCGCAATCTTCATTACAAAAAATACTTATTTCATAAAAAAATTTCTGTATCACTTTACCTATTACCGTAGACTGCCCTATTTGAAAGACAAACGAAATAAGTAGTATATGCACTAAAATTTTCTTCACTGCTAATTATATATCGCAAAAATACTTTAAATTGCTTACAAATAAAAACAAATTATCAAATTAAATTGATGCGCATTTATACTTGCTTTTTAGATTTTAGGCCCCAAAATAATACCTTGTTAAAGCTGCTAAATTAATATGTTATATCAATTATAAATTTCTTTATTTTGCATCAATCATCAAAAAAACAATGTATGGAAGATGTAATTACTATAAATGGTAAAAAAATATATCCTGGCGAAAGTGCCGAGGTAAGCATGAGCAATTTATCTTTCCCAACTCGTACTATTATTGATGTTCCTGTATTTGTATTCCGCTCGCTGCATGCCGGACCAAGAGTTTTGTTTCAAGCGGGCATGCATGGCGAAGAGGTAAATGGTGTAGAAGTAGTCCGTTCACTACTAAAAAGAGAAGATATACAAAATCCACGCTGTGGAAGCATTATCTTAATTCCCATTGTAAACGTGGTTTCGTTTTTAATGAATGCCCGTGATTTACCCGATGGACGAGACTTAAACCGATGTTTCCCCGGTTCTAAGAATGGCTCTATGGGTAGTCGACTAGCCTACGACTTAATGAAAAATGTAATTTCTCAAATCGATTTTGGTGTTGATTTTCATACTGGTGGTGCTAAAATAAACAACTACCCTCAAATTAGATGTGTGTTTGAAGATGAGCGTAACATTGAACTATCAAATGCCTTTTCGGCCCCTTTTGTATTAAACGCGCCTTATCGCGATAAATCTTTACGAAAAGAAGCAGCTAAAAAAGGCAAACATATTTTAGTATTTGAAGGAGGCGAAGCCCAACGTTTTAATTCATTTAGCATTAATGAAGGTACCAATGGCTGTTTGCGCATGTTGCATAACCTAGGTATGATTGATACACAAGTAGAAAAAAGCAACTCTATTGTACTAAAAGATACCACTTGGATTAGGGCTAAAACATCGGGTATGTTTCGCACCAATAAAAAGTTTGGCGCCTTTGTAGAAAAAGATAGTGTAATTGGAAAAATAGTGAGTCCTTATGCAGAAAAAGAAACCTTTTTATTTACCCCGTGCGATGGCTTTTTAATTGGCATAAACAATCAGCCCCTTGTAAACGAAGGCGATGCTTTAATGAACATTGGCGTAGAATAAATGAATCTATTTGAACAACATTTAAGGCTATCTGATTTAGCTGCGCTTGTAGATCAAACACTTTATTCTAAGTTTGGTCCAAATACCTTTTGGGTAAAGGCCGAAACAAGCGACATAAAAAATTATTTCGATAGACAATATTGTTTTCTAACTTTAGTTGAGAAAGATGCAAATTCCACTATCGCCAAAATGGATGCCGTTATTTGGCGTCAACAATATCATATTATTAAAGATTTTTCAAAAGCTACAGGCATATCTTTCGATAAAAACATTAGCTTATTAATGCGTGTGCAGGTTGGTTTTAATGCACAATATGGCCTGCGCTTACAAATTCTTGAACTCGACTCAGGATTTACACTTGGCGCAATTGAACTGCAGCGGCAAGCCACTTTAATGCAATTGGTTGAAAAGAATCCAAAAACAATTTCCTTAACTAACGGAGCCTATGTTACATTAAACGCAAAACTAATGTTGCCTGTGGTTTTGCAAAAAATAGCATTAATAACAGCGCCAGGTTCTGATGGAGAACGCGATTTTAAACATGAACTCATGCATAATGCCTTAGGATATTATTTTGAAGTTGATAGTTACCTTACTCAAATTCAAGGCAAAGATGCCGACAAGGCCATATTGGGTCAACTCGATTTAATACTTAATATGGGCAAAAAATACGACCTTGTTGCTATTGTAAGAGGTGGAGGATCTCAATTAGATTTTAGTGCTTTCGATACCTATGATTTAGGACTAAAAATTGCTACCTTCCCAATTCCTGTAGTGGCTGGTATTGGACACGAACGCAATGTGAGCATTGCTGATTTAATGTGCTTTTCTTCTTTAAAAACACCAACAAAAGCTGCCTCTTTTATTATTGAACACAATAGTATTTTTGAACAACAAATTGATCGTTTAAAATCACGTTTAGTGTACGTTGCCGATGGTATTATTCAAACATCAAAAAACAATATTGAAAGGGCTTCTGTTGCACTAAAAAATGCTGCAGTAATTTTCTTTAAGGATAAACATAATGCGCTCAACCAAAAAACCCTAACCATTAAATTGCTCGATCCTTCGAATGTATTGGCGCGCGGCTATGCTATCTTACAAAATAAAGATGGTATAATTATGCAAGCCGATAAACTTAAAAAAGGTGATAAAATAACGGCTACAACAAAAGATGCGGTAGTAGATTTAATAACCGATATGGTTATAAAAACTTAATTATACCGATTGCACTTTCAATTTAGTCCAATTGCGGCCAAGCCTTATTGTACTAGTTTCAAGTTGTATCGGCATTAACCAATTTTATTTAGTATGGCTATAGAACCATCCATTTTATCCAAAAAAAAGACCTACCTCTCATGTAAAGAAATAGGTCATTTAAATATGGTTTGATTTGCTATTGAACCAATCTTGCTAATGCCGACTCAAGCGATGCGCCTCTTAACCCTTTATCGATAATAATACCATTGGGATCAACTAAAAAGTTTGCTGGAATAGATTGTACTTGATAGGCTTTTGCTGCCGCAGATTGCCACCACATTAAATCCGAAACATGATATTGCCATGTTAGTTTATCTTTTTCAATGGCTAATTTCCAAGGCTCCAATGCTCTATCTAAGGAAACACTATAAATAGTAAAACCTTTTGCTGCGCCTTTAAGTTTTTTATCTTTAAAATCATTATAAGCTTTTACTACAGCAGGATTTTCTGCTCTGCAGGGACCACACCAAGATGCCCAAAAATCAATTAATACGTAACGTCCTTTGTTTACTTCGCTTAAGGAAATTTCTTTACCATCGGGGCTCTTAAATTTTAACTCAGGCGCTTTGTTACCTATGTTAACTCCAACGGTGGTGCCCTGTTTTATGTTATTGATAAAGCCAAAAGTTATGGCTGTTATGGTTATTAGAGCAATTATAATGTTTGTTTTTTTCATGTGTATTTATTAACAGAAGTTAAAGATAATTAAAAAATTTAAACCCGTTAGGCAATATTCATACCATAATTATTTTTCGCCCCAGCGGTATGAATTTAACGTTAATCCAGCTAAATCAATAGCACGGTCAACTACGGTGGCAGCAAGTTCTTCAAAGGTTTGTGGTTTGCTGTAAAATGAGGGGCTAGCAGGACAAATAATACCACCGGCCTCGGTTATCGTTTTCATATTATTGAGATGTATTAGGCTATATGGCGTGTCTCTAACCATTAGTATTAATTTTCTTCTTTCTTTGAGCACCACATCTGCTGCACGCGTGGTTAAATCATTAGAAATGCCCGATGCAATTCTTGCCAAAGTACCCATTGAACAGGGGCAAATAAACATAATATTGTATCGTGCCGACCCGCTGGCAAATGGTGCAAAAAAATCATCCTTTTGATACATTTTAAAAGGGATATTTTCGAAATCGTTGTTGCCTAATTCATAACGCCAAACATCTTTAGCATTGTTGCTCATCACCAATCCTACTTCTTTTACTTGCGTATTTAGTTGAGCTAATTTATCGAGCAACACTTTTGCATAAATAGAACCACTGGCACCTGTAACCGCTACTACAATTTTATTTTCTGTGTTTTGCATGTTTATTAAACAGACCTACTTATGAATAGTTTATTTAAAAACGGTATTTTAATGAAAAAGCCAAAACACTGTTTAACTGACCAAAGTTTAGTCTAAAATTAGCGCCGCTGGCATGAGGCCTCACAGGCAATAAAGCAAATGTGTCGGCCGATTTCAACTCCGCTTCCCAATGATCAGCAAATGGCAGCGCAACACCAAATTGTGTGCAAACTTCATACTTTTTAAAAGGTCGGTTTTCAACACTGTTTTCGGGATAAGGACCTGATTCATTTGCAATGGATGAACTGATTAAATACCCTCCCGACAAGCCAGCCATAAGCCAAACCATTTTAAATTTATAACGGTATAATATGGGAACTTCAACATAGTTTAGTTTTAAATAATAAGCAGTGTATTTGCCTTTTTCAAAATTGGGTACATCTCTGCTTCCTTTGGCAGAGTATGTGATTCGCATTTCTAATTCGCTCTTTTCGTTGATTGGCTTGCTTACAAAAAAGCCTCCCGAAATACCTGCTTTATCGTAACCACCCAAATTATCTCCCGAAACTTGGCTTGCGTTAAAGCCAAGTAAAGCACCTCCTGCAAAGCTTTGCGCCTTTGCCTGTTGAGCAGTTAAAAGTATTAAAAACAAGAATAAAAATAGCGCTCTTTTCAATTTACTTTACATGTTTTTCTTGTACCTGTATTACCTCGTAATTGCTGGCTTTATAGATATAAGCAACTATTTTGCAGTTTTCTGGAACATTATCCGAAGATAGCACTAAAGAATAAGATTTAGAAATTTCAGGAGTGGTAGCGGTTGGATTAGTTACAATAGATTCACCAAAAGCAGGTGTTAAGCCTTTACGCAGCATATGATTATGAGCATAGTTAATTATTTTTCCTCCTGGGGCACTAGCATCTTTTTGTGGAGAAATAATACTGTCTTGAACCAAAAAAACACACAGTTTAATTTCATCAATAATGGTACTTTCAAAATCAATTTTTAAATTAGTGGTAACTTTGTTAAGTGCTGCATCATAAGTGTTTTTCATACTTATCCATGCTTCTAAAGGCAGATTGATGCTATTGCTAACTTCGGCTCCCCATGATTGAAAACCAACTATAGGACTACCTTGTATTTCTTTTCTGTTGATCATTCCTTTTGGAAGGCCAGAAGAAGAAATATTAAAGAAATCATCAATTGCCGTTCCTTCGGTTGTTCTGTAATCGGCTTGGTATGTTGGTGGTTGTGGTTCGGCAAAAGTGGCAGACACATGCAAGGCCATGGCTACTATTTTTTCGCCATACAAATTCTCAAGGTTCTTAATTTCTGTAGCAGCTTTAGGGCAGTTAGGGCATGTATGGCCTGTAAAGTCTTCAACCAAAATCTTCCTTATCCTTATCTCTGTGGTATCTTCGCTAACGGTAGTATCTACAGGCGCTACATCTTCTTTTCCATAGTTTTTTACAACCTCTCTATCAACATAATCGCAAGCATTAAGAAGTAATACCCACAAACTAGCAAATACAATCTTAAAAATTGATTTCATAGGAACTTTATTTAATATTAGAAACTACTTGAAATTGAAATGGTGGCACCGTTTGAAGCAGGTACAACACGACAAATACCACCTATACAAAAAATACCTGCTCTTTGACGTCCGTAACCAAGTGTTATTCTGGTTGAGTTTTTAATAAAGCCTATTTGGCCTATTGGATAAAGCAAACGACTGTCTTTGTTGGGATTGCCATAGTTGTATTGATTTACAGTTGAAAAAAACCATTTTGGAGAAATAGTATATTCAGCTACTATAGTGGCCCAGTCGCCCATATCTTGTTTAGTTTGTAAACCCTGAAGCTCCATTCTTAAGGCATGTTTATCATTAAACTTGTAGGTAAATTCTAATACTTCAATATTTGCATACACCATTCCTTCATTAACTTTTCCTTGTGCCACATCTTTATTATATACAAAGTTAGCATAGAAAAGAGTAAACTTTAAAGGCTTGCTAATTTTTTTCTGTAATTCAATATTAAAGTCCTTGTAATACACATCGCCTAACTTAAAATAATCGGGCTTGTAGCCTAAACCACTTGCTACAGGCTCTGTATTTAAACCATTGGCTGCAGCATAGTTTACTAAAATAGTGGTTCCATACTTACCACCTAGTTTAGAATCCTTTTTTAAAGTATAAGTAATATCGCCTTGATAAGCCATTTCTCCATTTGGCTGTGTTGCGTAAGGATAAATTGTGGCAGCTAAATTATAAGTGTGTTGACGCGTTAACGCTGGTAAATAGTTAATTAGCAAATCGTTGTTTTGAGCTGTTCTGTCACTTCTAAAATTCATGTTATCAATTACTTTTCCCGATAAGTTAATGCCAAAACCTTTTTGCGAATAACTTGTGTTTAACAACAGTCCACCTCCTTTTTTGTAAACAAAATTATTTACACTTGAAGGGTCATTTATTTTGCCAGCGCATTCGCTATAAAAAGACCAACCTCCGCGATTTACCTTCAATCTTGCAGCCCAAGCACCAACATTCTCTGGTAGCACATAAATTGGATCTTGATCAACCTGGTATTTACTTACAAAACTTCCTCCACCATACAGCTTGGTTTTCTTTTCTTTGAAAGAAGGAATTAATTCATTAAGCGCTATTTCACCATCAATACCTCTTACAATGCCTGGTCCTTGGTTAAAATAATAGCGCTGTTTTCCAACAATGCCTTTTAAGTGAATTCCTTTTAGCAAGGTGTATTTTACCCGCACACCATCCATGGCATTATCAAAACCTAAACCGCGTTCTTCATAGCTTCTAAAAATCAACCCACTCCCAAACTGTTCATAATAATTGCCTACAGTAATTGAAAAATTGTCTTGACTAAAACTTGCAAATCGATAAGGAAAACCATTTCCTACGTATCTTGGGTCAAATCCTAACATGGTATTTAAGTAACTTTCGAACCTAACACCAGCAGAGAAATTACCATTGGTATAAATTAAATTTGTAAAGCTATTCATTAAGAATTTTTCTGGCACAGGAAGCGCACCAATAGCACTATCAGGATTATAGTATTGTGCGTCTAACTGAAAGTTTCCGTGTATTTCTCCAGCATTTAAACCTTGTGCAAAGATGTTTTTATTTATGCATATCAATACTGTTAACATTAACAGTACTGAATAGCGCAACAGATTAGATTTCATTTTTTAAGGTCGTTTATACTTAGTCTATTTTTTCTCCTTTGGCTAGTTTTTTAATAATTTCATAAAGCTTTTTATCATCACCAGGAGCGGCAGAATTTTGTTGATATACAATTTCTCTGTTGCCGTTTATTACAAAAACATGGGGAACATTATTTACGTTCATAGCTCTTTTGAAATCGCCATTTACATCTGAAAGTACTTCATATTCCCAACCTTTTCCATTAACATACGGTGCTACTTTATCTACGTTTCTGGCATCATCAATAGAAATAGCATACAAAACAACACCTGTTTCTTTCTGCCAATCGGCATAATCCTCAGCAATGGCATTTAGTTCGGCTTTGCAAGGGCTGCACCAGGTGGCCCAAAAGTCAATAATCATGGGTTTGCCATCGTTTTTAATGTTAGCAGTATTAAATGTTGAACCATCTAGTTTTTTAATATCAACCGATGGAATTAAATGGTCTTGCTTTTGTGCAAAGATGCAGTTAGAAAAACCTAAAACTACAAAAAGAATAAATGCTGCTTTTTTCATGAAGTGAGTTTTTTGTGGTAAAATTATAAAAGATTTTAAGTAATAAGAAAGGCCTTGATTAAATGCATTAATTATGCCATAAAAGTGAGATTTGTGCAAATAGCCTCTATGAAAAACTTGCCAAAGTGGTGATTCCTCCTTTTACAACTTGATTTAATTGTACATCTATTTTAGTACCAAGAGGCACAAAAACATCTACTCTTGACCCAAATTTTATAAAACCAAACTCTTCACCTTGTTGCAATTGCTCACCTTCTTTACAATAATAAACAATTCTACGTGCCAAAGCACCTGCAATTTGACGCATGAGAATAGATTTCCCACTTTCATGTTCCATTACCACAGTTGTTCTCTCATTTTCTGTAGAGGATTTAGGATGCCAAGCTACTAAATAAAGACCAGCATGGTATCTTACAAACTTTACAATTCCTTTAATAGGCGCACGATTTACATGCACGTTTATTGGCGACATAAAAACAGATATTTGAATTCTTCTGTCTTTAAAATACTCTGTTTCTTCTACTTCTTCAATCACAACCACTTTCCCATCGGCAGGACTTAAAATATGATTTTGGTGAGTTGCTATTTTACGATTTGGATGACGAAAAAACTGCAAAACAGTAATGATTACAAATATACTTAATGCAATAAAAAAGTATCGAAACATTGGCATTCCAGAAAAAATAAACCCAAACACACCATTAAGCATGAGGGAGAGCATCAGTGTTATTAATAGAGTGGGAATGCCTTCGCGGTGAAATTTCATAAAAATTGGAATAGATGTTCGTTAAAAATAAAAAAGTGAGGTTGAATCGCTTCAGTCCTCACTTTTTTAAAGTTGTTTATTAATTAGTAATTACCACGATAAGCTACTGCTTTTTCAAGCTTTTTTAAAGCTGTGATGTAGGCGCCTGTGCGTAAGTTGGTTTTATATTGTTTTGCGTTAAACCAAACATTTTCGAAAGCTGCCGACATGGATGCATCGTGTTTTGTGTTTACTTCATCTTCGGTCCAGTAATGACCATATTTATTTTGTACCCACTCAAAGTAAGAAACTGTAACACCACCTCCATTAGCTAAAATATCTGGAACTACGGTAATTCCTCTTTCAAATAAAATAGCATCAGCCTCAGATAAAGTTGGTCCGTTAGCCCCTTCAATAACTAATTTTGCTTTCATATTTTTAGCAATATGCTCCGTAATTACATTTTGAACAGCAGCCGGAACCATTACATCAACATCGGCTAAAAGTAATTCTTCGTTGGTAATATTTTCACCACCCGGAAAACCTTTGAGCATGCCACCATTTTCTTTTGCATAATTTATTGCAGCGTCAATATCAATACCTTTTGGGTTAAATATTCCTGCTGTATGATCGCTAATTGCTAAAACTTTAATCCCTTTTGAATTTAAAAGCTTGGCGGCATTAGAGCCCACATTACCAAAACCTTGAATTGCACAAGTGGCATTTTTACGATCCATTCCTGTTTTTTTCATTGCTTCTAAGCAAGAAATCATAACACCTCTGCCTGTTGCTGCTTCACGACCTTTTGAACCACCTAAAGTTAAAGGCTTTCCGGTAACTACACCCGGAGCATCTACTCTATGTATTTTAGAATATGTATCAACTATCCAAGCCATTTCGCGCTTTCCTGTACCCATGTCTGGGGCTGGAATATCTTTATCTACACCAAATACATCTGCCATTGCAGTTGTGTAAGCTCTTGTTAAACGCTCCAATTCACCTACCGAAAGTTTTCTTGGGTCGCAAGTAATACCACCTTTTGCGCCTCCGTATGGAATATTTGCAATTGCACACTTAAATGTCATCCAAGCTGCTAATGCTTTTACCTCATCAATATCAACATCCATTGCATATCTGATACCTCCTTTAGAGGGACCTAAGGCTGTACTATGAATTACGCGGTAACCTTGAAAAACTTGCAATTTACCATCATCCATCATTACAGGCAAACTTACTACAACCTGTTTTTGTGGGCTTTTTATTACTTGCTGAAAATTAAAAGATGGGTTTAGCTTTGAAAAAGCCATGTCTAATCTTGAAAGTACGGCATCAAACATGCCTTGATGAAGATTGGCCGCCTGCTTTAATTCAGGTGCGTCTTTACTGAAATCCGAAGCGGGTGTTCCTACTTCTTTTTTGTTTGCCATAAGTGTTTAAGTTAGTTAAATTTCTGTTTTAAGAGGTCACAAAAATATAAAAAGTTAATTGCACAGCAAGAAAACTTATCCTTTTATCGCTAAAGCATTAAATTAAAAAGGTTTTTTGAATTTACACCTGCATTTGATAGACTTAACAGGCTTATAGAGATCTAAAAAAATATTTTACACTAAATTGATTTCTTAATAATTGCCAAATTGAGTATTTGCAAGACCTATTATACTACTTTTGCAAAAAATTAAAAACCTAAAATTCAATTGCCAAATTATTTAGCCTTGAATTAAATATTGAATTATTATGAAACGTATCATTGAAGCCAGAAAACTATTTAATATCACCAAGGATTCTAACCTTACTGAGTTAAAAAGTATATATAGAAATTTAATGAAAGAATGGCATCCCGATAAGTTTGTAAATGATGAAGAGCGTAAAGAAGAAGCTGCTTTAAGAAGTAAAGAAATTATTGAAGCCTATCACTTTTTGATTAGCATTTCGCCCGAAACACATTTAAATAATAAAGAAGAATATCAAGAAACAATTGCCAATAGTGGCATTGACGATTTTCAATATAAAGGGCAATCTTTAAAGGTAACCTTTCAAAATGGAAGCGTATATGAATATTTTGGGGTGCAAAAAAACATGTACAATAAGTTAATTAATTCTTCTACGATTACCCGATTTGCGCGTAGACACATATTCGAAACTCATGTTTACAGGAAGGTTACCAATCAAACTTCAAGCTTATAGAGGCAAGGGTTTTTTCAGCCATATGTAAAGAATAATTTTTTATTAATAGTCTACAAAAAAAGAAGTCCTTCAAATTTAGATTGAAGAATTTCTTGAGCCACGTTTTTAAAAATCATATTTTTAAGATCAGATTTTTTCTGAAAAAGAATCTTTCGTAGTGTGATCTATGCCATGAGCTTAAGTAAAACAATTGAACCAGTTCGAACTCGAGATTTGCATGCGAATAGAAAGGAACTCGGTTTTGTTTCCCAATAAAAACAGAAAAAGTTCAGCATAATGCTACACGGCATACCTATGCTCTTGTATAAATTGTAATCAACCAATAAGAAGTTTTCAAGTAGCGCATTAGCTAAATTTAAAAATGAAACTACTTTCAAAACAGTTTCCTCTGAAAGAAGGAGGTGTATTTATAATACACAGTTAAAAAACCTCATTTTTTTCAAAAAACAAACAATCATATTATCCCATATAAATTAATAAATTTGCGCTTTCATAAAAATAAACGTCAATGAAATTCGCCACAAAAGCAATACATGCGGGTCAGGAGCCCGACCCAAGTACAGGAGCTATTATGACTCCTATTTTTCAAACTTCAACCTTTGTACAGGCAAGTCCCGGAAAGCACCAAGGCTACGCATATGCAAGAGGTAAAAACCCAACACGTACTGCGCTCGAAAAATGTATTGCCTCACTTGAAAATGCAAAACATGCTTTGTGCTTTAGTAGTGGCATGGGCGCTATTGATGCAGTAATAAAATTATTGAATCCTGGCGATGAAGTGATTACGGGTAACGACCTTTATGGTGGCAGTTACCGCATGTTTACCAAAGTGTTTGAACGCATGCAAATTAAATTTCATTTTATTGATTTAAATGATGCGCAAAACATTAAAAACTTCATTAACAAAAACACAAAATTAATTTGGGTTGAAACGCCTACTAATCCAACAATGCAAATAGTAGATATTGCAGCATGTGCTAAAATTGCACAAGAAAATAATTTGCTGTTAGGAGTAGATAATACATTTGCATCTCCATATTTACAAAACCCATTAGATATGGGCGCACATATTGTAATGCATTCTGTTACAAAATACATTGGCGGACATAGTGATGTAATTATGGGAGCTTTATGTATCAATGACGATAAAATTCATGAACAATTGGCCTTTATTCATAATTCATGTGGCGCTACACCCGGCCCTATGGATAGCTTTTTAGTATTACGCGGTATTAAAACCTTGCATTTACGCATGGAAAGACACTGCCAAAATGGAAAAACAATTGCTCATTTTTTAGCCACACACCCTGCTATTGAAAAGGTATACTGGCCCGGCTTTGAAACTCATCCAAACCACGCTATAGCCAAAGCCCAAATGAAAGATTTTGGAGGAATGATTTCTATAGTTTTAAAAGATGCTGATCTCGAAAAAACATTCAAAATAGCCTCTTCTTTTCATGTATTTTCTTTAGCAGAATCATTGGGAGGTGTCGAATCTTTGATTAATCATCCAGCTACAATGACACATGCCTCAATACCAAAAAAAGAAAGAGAAGCAGCGGGTGTGGTAGATAATTTGTTACGCTTAAGTGTTGGTGTAGAAGATATTGAAGATTTGTTAGCGGACTTAAAACAAGCTTTGAGCGCTTAATTTTTAAATGCAAGCGAAAAAGTTAGAATTAATTTTTTCAATTGCCTGACATACAATACATTTACTTTTATAAAAATCTAAAATTTATCATTGCTGATGAAAACTATAACTAAATATTTTGCCATTTCCATAATAGCTGTGCTTACTAGTTCTTATGTAACTGCACAAGTTAAAACACCTTGTAGCACTGATGATGCCAATAAAAGAATGGAAACTTTGTATCCTGATGAAGTTAGAAATGCTAAAGAACTGCTTGAAGCAGAAACGATAGCATTTTCGGAAAATAGAAGTTCCAGTGCTTTTATATACACAATCCCTGTAGTTTTTCATATTTTACACACCTACGGCACAGAAAATATTTCAGATGCACAAATTGAAGACGCGGTTAATATTTTAACTAGAGATTACAACAAGCAAAATGCAGATACAGCCAATATTGTAAGCGCTTTTCAAGGCATTGCAGCTAATGTGGGCATTGTTTTTAAATTGGCAAAACTTGATCCTCAAGGAAATTGCACCAATGGAATCGATAGAATTTATACTCCTCTTACAAATATTGCTGATGATGATGCAAAACTAAATGTTTGGGATCGTAGTAAATATTTGAATATTTGGGTAGCTAAGGGCATAGCTAGCGGAGCTGCAGGATATTCTATGTATCCCAGTAGCGTGGCAACCAGTTTTGGAGCTGCTGTTGATGGCATTATGATTTTACACAACTATGTTGGAAGTACAGGAACAGGATCAACATCGCGTAGCAGAGCCTTAACACACGAAGTTGGGCATTGGCTCAACCTAGCGCACCTTTGGGGAAGCAGCAATACACCAGGTGTAACAACTAACTGTAGCCTTACCGACAACGTAAGCGACACGCCACCAACAATTGGTTGGACATCTTGTAACCTAAACGGAGCAAGTTGTGGTTCTCCAATTGATAATGTGCAAAATTACATGGAGTATTCTTATTGCTCCAATATGTTTACTAATGGTCAAAAAACAAGACTATTAGCCGCATTAACTTCAAATACGGCCTCAAGAAGTAATTTATGGAAAACTGCTAATTTAACAGCTACTGGCGTAAATACAAACACCGTTTGCATTCCTGATGCCGATTTTTATGCCGCATCACCACAAGTATGTGTCAATAGCAATGTCAATTTTATTGATAACACTACACTTGCTGCTGCAACTAGTTGGTCGTGGTCTTTTCCAGGAGGTTCACCAAGCACTTCTACATCACAATCGCCAACCGTACAATATGCCGCACCCGGCACCTATTCTGTTTCATTAACCGTTGGTAACTCTAGTGGTAGCAATAGTATTACTAAAAATTCTTATGTGGTAGTTTTACCTTCAACAGCCGATATAACCATACCAAGTTTTACAGAAAGTTTTGAATCGTTAAGCATTAATGCGGCTAGTAATTGGAGTATTAATAATGTTGATGGTGGGAATGCATGGTTAATTACAAGCACTGCTGGTTATACCGGAAGCAAATCAATGAAGTTAAATAATATTACAAGTAGTGTTGGTAGTACTGATGAGTTTATAACACCATCAATGGACCTTACGCAATTTGTAAATCCACGATTGTATTACAGGGTAGCTTATGCCTCCCTAACTGGCACAGGCAATCAGCCAAACTCTTTGCAAATACTTTCATCTGTTGATTGTGGGCAAACTTGGGGTGCAAGAAGAACGTATTCTGAGACAACATTGGCAACGGTAGCTGCCCAAAATTCAGCATTTACGCCCACCACGCAAAGCCAATGGCGTCAGGATAATATTAATCTATCATTGTTTGCCAGTTATTCAAACATACAGTTTAAATTTAAATTTGAATCTGGCGAAGGCAACAATATTTACATAGATGATATCAACATTGATCATACAACAGCCCTTACAGAAACAGAAAGTTTAAAAAACAATTTTAGAATTTTCCCAAATCCAGCCTTAAACGATGCTGTAGTGTATTTTAGCACTGAGGAAACCTCAAAAGTGAGTGTTAAAGTAATTGATGTGCTAGGTAAAACAGTTTACTCAAAAAGTATGGGAGATCTTAATGCAGGTAATCACAATATTATTTTAAATAAAGATATCCTAAATGCAGCTGGTGTTTACTTTGTTCAGCTTTCGATAAATGATTTATTGGTTACGCAAAAGTTGATTTTTAACTAGTTGTAAATCTCTGAAGCAATGTGTACAATGCTTTTATGTGACTGAAGTATAAAAAATGAAT
>Ga0247832_1005283_pt1 | contig 15111 bp, 6 predicted proteins | sample LaCruzMarch2015__10_FD_192407 | JGI IMG/M metagenome (GOLD analysis project Ga0247832, IMG submission 192407) | Freshwater microbial communities from meromictic Lake La Cruz, Castile-La Mancha, Spain - LaCruzMarch2015_4m | ecosystem: Environmental > Aquatic > Freshwater > Lake | place: Spain... | reverse complement strand
ATTCGATCGCAGGAGGGACGTTGTTGGCGAGATGTGTGTTACAATCGATCGACGATGAAGAATGCAGCATGATGCAGCCGCCGCAATCAAAGATGACGATGATGAAGACGGCAACAGCGATGATGACGGCAATCGAGGACTAATGGGTCGGGCGAGGCGAATCATTCCTTCTCATTCATCATTTTCATTACTATTTTCTATTTTCATTTATCATTGAGTGTGATTGTTACGTAAAATATGTAGGTACGTAACCCCTATCCTTCATTATTTGTCATCCCTCGATTCGATGAGCCAGCGCAGGCAGGGCAGTCGCCTCCTCGTTCGAGCGACCTCCTCGTCGACCCGCCTCCTCCGGCCCTTCTCGTCTTCTGGTGGTGGCGGTGGTACGATGACGATGAAAACATGTTCGCTTGCTGCGAACTACTCACGCCTCGTGGTGTTCCTCATCGTCGTAGCGTCCGTCATTGTCATACCAACGACGTCGCTTGCGATCGTTCGTACGGGTGCCACCACTGCTGCCTCCACTCCTCTTCCTCGGCTACACACTACTGGGATACATGCAGAAGCGGCGGCTGCGAATACGAAGCAACAACATACGCGAGACTGGAAGGATGGGGAATATAACAATACGTCACTGGCATCAAGACTCTTTTTTACTTATGCAAATCCATTATTAGACATTGCATCACAACGTCGATTGCAGATTAGTGATGCGTTTCATGTGCCCGAAAGTCGACTCATGGATCGAGCAGTAACGAGATTGGAAAGTGTGTATGAAAGATGTCGAGCACGTGCACATGAAAAATCAGAATCGGTTATACTCGGCATGGCTCTATTACAGAGTCAGAAGAATAAACTCATCCTAACGGGGATATTACGACTATTAAATACTATCGTCCAATCATTCCCAGCATTAATCGTTGCACGTCTACTTCGTCAAATTGAATCGGGAACATCCATACGAGCAACGCAACCGTTGAAATCGGCTTTTATGCTCGTGTCAGTATTGAGTATTAAAATGCTATTAGAGAATCAATTCTTTCATAATATTGTAAAGTGTTCATGTGATGTCCGGGGGTCGATCTCAGGTTTGATCTTTGACAAAAGTTTGAGACTTTCTGCGAATGGAGGGGGCGGTGGAGGAGGAGGTAGCACTCGTAATAACGCGACAATAACATCCAATTTCGGCTCGGGTAGTGTACTCAATCTGATGCAGTCGGATGTTTCAATCATAGAAATGCTTACATTACAGCTGCACACACTGTGGGATGGGTTATTGCAGATATCTATTTACACTGCACTTTTATACAGATTCCTTGGAACGCCTGTTTTGTTGGGTGTCATGGTATTACTAACAACCATACCAATAAATGCCATTACGTTACGTATCCTAAATCGATTGAATTTGAAAGAGACTGTGGCAAAAGATGAAAGAATGAAAAAAACAACCGAGAGCATAGTGAATATGACGCTACTCAAACTACTGGTCTGGGAAAACATCTTTGCGAATGGCGTACAAGGACACAGAGAGGAGGAATTAAGAAAACTGAAGCAACGCGGATCAATCCGTGCCCTAAACACAGCAATTAGTAATGCAGTCCCTACCATTACGCTTGTGGTTACTCTATCTGCGTATGCAAAGACTGGTCGACCTATAGTAGCGAGTACTATTTTTACAGCGATATCGTTGTTTAATCAGTTACGATTTCCGCTTTTGTTCTATCCGATGCTTATAGATTCTATGGCAAACGGGAAGAATTCTATTAGACGGATTTCATCATACCTTTTGCAGGATGAAATTGCACCATACGTCGAGCGACGTGATAGAATCGATGGTGTAGCAGGAAGTATTGAAATGGATATGACAAATGGGAGTAGTTTTGTTTGGGCGCGAGCAGGCGAGTCGGGTACGGATGGTGTCCCAGCGCTGTACAATGCTTCCATCTCCATTGGTCCTGGTGAGATTGTGGCAGTTGTTGGCGATGTCGGAAGTGGCAAGTCAGCTCTTGTCAAATCTCTCATTGGTGAATTGTCTCCAGTCCAAGGTCAAGACTCGCATGGGTCCTTGCACATGCCAAGAGTAGTCGTACATGGGTCTATCGCTTACTGTGCGCAAGAAGCATGGCTTCCAAAAGGAACGATAAGAGAATCTGTCGTCTTTGGACGAGAGTACAACGAGCAGAGATATTTGAGAGCGATTTTTGATGCTGGGTTGGATGGTGACCTTTCGGCCAGAGGGAGTTTGGCCCATGACACAGATGTCGGCGAGGATGGGTCAATGCTATCAGGTGGACAGAGATCCAGAGTCGCACTAGCTCGAGCATTATATGATGAAGATGCTGGAGTTTTCATTCTAGATGATCCCTTATCCGCATTAGATGCATCAGTGGCGTCAATTGTGTTTGAGCGTGTTTCGTCAAGACTACGGCAAGAAAAGGCTACTCTCTTTGTTACCAACGACCCAAATCTACCAAGAATTTGTGATAAAGTCATTATTATGGGTTATTCGGGGTCCTCTTCAGGCTCTCATATAGTTGATATTGGAACATATGATGAATTGATATCCCGTGGTCATGATCTTAATAGCATGGTGCATCCAGAGGAACATGCAAGCGCTTATGGTACTTCGTACGAAAACTTCAATGGCATCAATGTCTTCAATGACACTGCAATTTCGAGCAGTCATGCAGACCTTGTAGATGCTATTCCTCAACCAATCGAGTCATCTTTGTCTGGTAGGAGAAATCAATTTCAACTGTCAACGGATGACTCAATGTCAACTGGAGCTGTTCGTCTTAGCACATACAAAAATTACTTTAAATCGGTCAAGAGTCCTAATCTAATAGCGGGTGCAGTTGCAGCGTATTTGTTGTCAAACGGATGTCAATTCTTTCAACAATTTACTATTGCTAGATGGACCGATGCCGGGGGAATATGTGGTACAATGGCTGCAACTGTCACTGCCAAATATCTCAATCAACTTTCCCTTGCAACTGTGATGATTTCAGTATCGATGTACTTCCGCAACTACCTTACGATGAGGGTTGGAGTGAGGGCGTCTAGTGATGTCCATCAGAAAATGCTTCACTCAGTGTTCAAGGCACCCTTATCATTTTTCTCAAGAACACCAAGTGGACAGCTCCTTACCAGATTCGGTAAAGAATTAGAGGTTGTGGATCGCTCTCTGCCTGATGGAATTGCATCTGTAATATATTGTACGCTCCAGATACTCTTTAGCATAATTGCTTTAGCTGGGGTAGTATCGCCTCTGTTGGTTATCCCGATTGGAACTGTGGCAGTGTTTTATATCGACGCGATGAGTAGATTCAGACCAGCTGCTCGGGATTTGAAGCGATGTGAATCGAAGTCTCGATCCCCTATCTATACTCAATTCCGGGAAGCCTTGCGTGGTATAGAAACTATTCGCTCGATACCGAACGGTCAGCGTATTTGGTCAAATAAGCACAGAAGTCTTATTGATGAGAATATATCTGTTTTCTACTCAGTCAAAGCGCTTGATAGATGGCTGTCCATCCGTCTTGAGAGTTTAGGGAATGCTGTCGTTCTAACTGTGGCTATAGGATCTGTGTTTCTGAGTCGGGCTGGGAAGCTAAAATCTGGTGCAGCAGGTTGGGGGCTAACGCAAGCACTCAGCATTACTGGTCTCCTCACGTGGGCTGTTAGAACGTTTACAGACGCTGAAAATCAGTTTTTGTCTGTCGAGAGGTTGTCTGAGCTTATAAATCTGGAGTCAACAACCGACGGTACGGACTTAAAGGAAGTCAAGTCCAACTCCATCGGGTTGCTCTCCCATGATAGTGAGGTTGCACTCATAAATTCAGGCTGGCCTGTAGGCCGCATCCAGTTCAATGATGTCTCCATGAGATACACACCAGAAACCTCACTTGTGCTAAAAAAAGTGTCAGTAAATGTACCCGCTGGTACGACCCTAGGTGTTGTCGGGAGAACGGGAAGCGGGAAGTCCTCTTTACTTCTCACTCTGTTTCGTCTTGTTGAGATCGAGGAGGTTGGTAGTATAACAATTGATGGAGTTGATATTCGATCGTTAAGTCTACAAGGATTGCGTGGATCGCTGTCTATCATTCCTCAGTCGCCGACTTTATTTGCCGGAACATTATTGTATAATTTAGACTCTTCAGGCAATACGTCAGCAGAAGACGCATGGAGGGCTCTGGAAGCATCAAGTTCAGAGCTTGCGCGGCAGTTTCGAGACTTGGAGGGCCTAGATACAATCATTACAGAGGGAGGTATGAATCTGTCTCAAGGACAACGACAACTTATTTGTTTATCTCGGGCTTTGGTAAAACGCAGTAATATTCTTGTCCTTGATGAAGCAACAAGCTCGGTGGATCCAAGAACAGATGCTCAGGTACAGGATACAATACTCAGAGAATTCGTTCAGAAGGGAGTCACGGTGATAACTGTCGCTCACAGGTTGGACACCATTCTTGGATATGACAAGATTCTTGTTCTTGATGCAGGTAAGGTAGCGGAATATGGCTCACCAGGCGAATTGCTTAAGACAAGTGGATATCTCAGACGGCTGTACGATGCCGATCAATTAAATCGACTGCAAGGGACTAGGCAGAAACTAACACCAATATTAAAGTAATACTCCAACTATTTACCTATTTCTATTGACTCCTAGGAAATAAAACCGACTCACCAAAGACGAACATGAATGCAAGAAAGGTTAAGCACTCTTTTTGTTCTGTGGCTGCAAATCAGGAGGTGAAGTAACTATGGATATACTGCCTACTGACGGTTGAAGCATATGCATAAATTGCATTGGATTCGACTGCATCTGTTGCGAATTCACTTGGTACTGCTGCTGAAGCTGTCTCATAGCCGCCATGTTTTGCTGCTGCTGCTGTTGAAACTGTAGATTTTGTTGTGATGGTGATCGTTGGGGTAGAGTCATTAAGTGACGTTGGCTCTGCTGCTGGTGCTGTGGTTGAAACTGTGGTCGATGAGTTTGCTGTGAAGGAATGATTGTACTTTCTGCTAATATCGACTGGTGGAGTGGGTGAGAGGGGGAAATTTGCTGTCTATGATGATCGGGAGCTTTTGCCAAATCATTCGCCGCAAGGGCTTCGATTTTTTGCTTCTTTGTAGGAGATCGTTTTCTCTTAGGGATGGCAGTTGTAGTTACTTTTGGTGCCCTTTGGCTCTTATTATTATTCGTTGCATCTTTGGTAGCTTTCTCGACAACATCACTAATCTCAGGGCGATAGACAAAATTGTAACCGAGACGGTACTTATTGTCTGTAGCAGACAGAGGATCGGCAATGACCGCGGCATGTGACGCTATTGTTTCAGATCCCGAGTTCGAAGGATCACTTGCTTGGCACTCGAAAGACAATGGATCTGTAAGCATGCGTAAATGTCGAGGCTTGATCAGTGCCGCTGCCTGACGACCACACGAAGAGCAGGTTGCAGCCATTGCTTGGCTCAAATGTCCTTCGGTTCGAACAGGCATGATCGAAATAGACGTTTCCCTGTCGTAGCTAGGATTGTCGAGTCTTATTTGCCAGCCAGGCTCCGCCCAGTTTCGGTTCGGATTTGCTTGATCAGGGACAGAAGGCAATGGGTCTTTTGTAGATGGAGGGTGAAGAGCAAGTAGAAGTAGTTGTTCCGCACGCAACTCTGGGCTTAGCTCATCGTCATTATGAACAATATCAAAGCAGTCCTTCGAGTGAGATGAACTCGTTGGTAATTGAGCATTAATAGCACCTAATAACATTCGAACGCTTGGTCTCAACATTGTAGTGATCCTGCGGCGAAGCATCTTTTGAGGAATTGCACTTGATTCCTCTGGGTTGATTTTGTTAATGTTTAATCGTCTTTTTTCGGCTATTTTCCCAAGTGAGGCTGTAATGAATTCAACGGTGACTGCAAGAGTTGTGCTGTCACTTCTACCCTTGGCAGATGCTAAAGCTTGTCGGGCAAATACAATTTCCTTCTGAACAATATCAATTTCACTCTTCTTTTTTTTCATTGCCTTGGTTGACATGTCAAGATGCTCGTCCAAAACAGTTTCATTGCTTTTACTGCTTTCGTAGTTGCCCTTATACTTAAGCATGGCAGTCAGAAATTTCTGCTGGTTCTCAACAGCAAAGTTTTGCGATGGGGAGCCGTCCTTTTCGAAGAAAATATGTACTTGAGCCTTAAACTTTTCAAGCTCTTGGCAGTCTCGTTCCAATTGCACCATGGTCTTCTTATGGATCACAGAAATTTGATCCCATTTGTCCTTTAAGTCAGCGTATTCTGCCTGCATAGATGACATCGCCACTAATGCAGTATTTAGTCGGCGCTCGATGGAATCAATGTCACTTTTGTGAGCATTGCTGTTTGCACGTTGTACTTGTGAAAATGTGCTCGCTCTTTCACTTATTGCAATGTCGTCACTTGTCCGTAAATCTGTGATCATACATTTTACTAGGCCACCGCGTAGCATTCCACGTCCATCACGGCAAATTGGATCCATTTTGCATTCGGAAGGGATTTCTCCAATCACAATCGAGTATAAAAGTGAAGTACACGATCGCCCCCATGGAATGAATGTGCTAGACCGACCTCGATCATCATTATCCGTTGCTTGATTTGATCGCGTTATTGTAATGATGCCTTCGTTATGGATTTCAATGGCAAGCTGTATACGAGCCGTGTTCATCAAGCCCTTGCGTTGCTTTTGTCTCAACACTGCATCATGCGAAACAACATTTCCAAACACAGTCCCTTTACTATTAGAAGTATTTAAGTGTGTGGCGCTCTTATTGGCTTTCCCTCGCGCCACAGACTCGGATTGAAATGCACTAGCAACAGAGCACTCAATGTCCTTGCGCTTTTGTTTGAATCTTTCTTCGTGCAACATTGAAAGTTTGGCTATCAAAAAATCATGATGTGCGTGACATCTATCAGTGAGATCTTTTATTAACATATGACCCTCAGCTTGCCTTTTCTTGTGATGTGCCTGAAGTATTTGATTCTGAGTTATGATATCCTGTTCGTATCGCTTCATCATCTCGGCCTTGCTCTCCTCAAATTGTTGACACTGATGTGCGTTACAATTTTGGAGCAACAAGTTCTCACCCTCTTTAAACTTTTGAACGTTTGACTGAAACTGACAGTGTTGCTTTTCATTGAGCTGTTTCAATTGACGAGTTTGCTTGTGTACTTGATTAATTTCCTTTTGAATGTTATAATTAGTTTGTTCCAACTTAGCACTTAAATACGCTTGAATCTTTATCTTGTCCTCTTTCTTTTCATTCTGTAACTTCGCCAGCAGATCATGAGCTAAGTCCTTCATCGATGATGAATTGGCATCGCATGCATCTTCACCCTCAGTAGTGGAATAGAATGAGAGTGGGTCGTCCTCGACAAAAACATCATCTTCGGTCTTATCTACCGCTGCATCAAATAAATTTCTCGTTGATTCTTTTGGTGTATTCGACGGTATAGTAATACGAATGGGCTTAGATGCTGCAATGTTTGACTTCCGTTGCTTTCGCATGAGCGGACGTAGCTGCAAGACCCCAAAGCCATCGTCATTTGATTCGTCGTCTTCATCATCGGAGTCGCCTTGGCAGCTTAGTCGAACATCTTTTGGGTTGAATAAGTCTTCTTCCTTCATTTTTGTGACATCATCCGTGTTTGTTGTTATGCACTGGTTTGGGTCTATTGTTATTCCCTTGGTGTCGTTGTCCATTGGTGCCAGAACTTCATCGATCGAGGTTGTTGGCTCGTTACAAAAATCATCGTTTGTTTCCACCTCGGTCATGTTTTCTTCGTCTATTTCCATCTTGTCTTCTTCCTTTGGGTTATTCATCTTGGCTTTAGACTCGTAATCAATTGCCGAGATTTCTAACTTGCTTAAAACATAATTTGTTGCATACCTATACACTTTTGCCTCTGCAATAGAACGAGCTGCAGCAGTCGAGAAGGTACACCGTTTCATCGTTTTCTCAACTAATTTCCCTATTGCCACAATTTTGTCATCTCGAGATGAATCAGTTCTCGCCGACAGCTCATTTCCCCCCTCGACAATGGTAGGGGTTTCATTAAATGTATTGAGTATATCATTTTTCTTCCGCGGCGTTTCAATGATTATATTGTTAATGTCAGCAACAGACTGGTGCCCGTCTATCCCGACATCTACCTCAGCTTCCATTGTGGAATTCTTTGAATAATCATATGGTTCAATTGATTCGTCCATGTGGGACTTCGTCGGGTTGCAATCGATTTCTGTAGCAGAAGCAACAGTGGATTGCATCGTCACCTCCTTCATTATTCCACCATCGAACGAATTGACATTATTCACTATTTCTTCCTCGCCTCCACGTGAGTCTGCGACCTCATTCCCACCCACACGATCGTCTTGCCGCTGTCATGTTGTCGAAGCTGGGATTTTCCATCATTATTTCCATCTCTTGCGTTGCTTGACTACCTACGCTTGAGCTGGGATTTTCCTCATTTCTCATTTCACCCCCACATAGAGTTACTTTTAGGGTTAAACACTGCCTTTATTTCTCGTGTTTCCTATCGTAGCGATACGAATATGAATAATATGTTCCCATTCAACAATGGTGGTGGCGAGGGTGAGGGATTCATGCCCACGCCCACGCCCGTCGTGAAGAAGAAACGACGCTCACGGAAGAAGATACCCGTACCTCTAAGTCCCGAGGCTGAGAAACAGGAACGTGAATTACGAGCGAAGATACAGCAAAGTTTGTGTACGCAACAGGAGTGTCGGAAGAAGATTGAGGTGGTTGATGACGAGACATACCAGCATCCATTTGCATATGATAATAATAATACGACGACGACTCATTATGCGAATCATCGCGGCGGGAATACAGCGTTCACGAACATGATGTTGAGTGGGGGGATGGGTATTCAGACAAATAGAGGCATGAATACAAGGCAGATGGGGATGCAGCAGGAATATCAGCCAGTTCAAGCCAACGACCTGTTCAATCAAATGAATACAATTTCTTCACAGGAGGGTGTTCAGACAAATAGAGGCATGAATACAAGGCACATGGGGATGCAGCAGGAATATCAGCAAGTTCAAGCCAACGACCTGTTCAATCAAATGAATACAATTTCTTCACAGGAGGTGAAAGAAGTTTATCAAATTGGCCAGGTTGAATTGCAGAGTTATGAATTAAAACAAAGATTAAAACAGGAGAAAGAGATGGGGACGCAGCAGATGATAACTCAGGTCGAATTACAGAACTATGAATTAGAAAAAACGTTGGAACAGGAGATGACGATTCGGCAACAACAGCAGGTTGCTCAAACTTCTTTTGGAGAAAATAACACTCTTTTCCAGCATGCTGGCCAAGCTCGTGATTATCGAAATCAGCAGCAGCAAAGTTCTCCCCAACAACGCGCCCAATTTTTACGTCAACAACAGCATCTGCAGCAATTACTTACACTTCATCCCTATCTATATGATGGCCAATTACCGTTTTCCGTTAGTCAAAGGGGTTTTATGGCAATGAACGCGAACAATGTGCGACAGTCGGATGGTCCTTATACGGTGGAGGATGGAGTGGCAAGACAAGCGATGGACTATGTTGGGCAGCACCTGCCTATCTGTCATCAGTGTCAGCAATACGATACAAGTTTATCAACGCAACAGGATCAGCAGACAGAGGTTCCGGTCATGCATAAATCTGCTGGTGATTCTACAATCATGACTTTCTCATCATCAATAACCGAAAGCTGGCTAAAAGGTAGCATGGGCAATGACTACGCATTCAATTCTGTGGGGGAGGATATGGGAAGCGGTATGTTCGATAATTCTATGAGCCTTTCCGCGATGTTCAGTGAAAGGGAACTAAAGAATTATGATGAACCAAGCCAATCGGAGGATGAAGTCTCGAAAGCAATTACTTCGATCAATTCCTCTGGCAATAATGACAATACATCCGGTAGAAGGAAGCGATCAAATACAGATACTAAATTCTCAGCAATGGCAGAGATATCGAAATGGACCAAGGAGGTCTGCCCCTTTGAAGCTGTGGTACAGAGTGATGTTAAGAATGAGACCGAGGATGGGTCAAGAAGTGATACCAGATCTGGTACAACATTATTGTCATCTGAAAGCACCCAGCCTATTTGGCAAACGAACAAGATAGAAACGAATATATTGCTTCTTCCTATCCATGAGAATGATGTGTCAGAAAGTGATTCGAATAAGGAAATTGACGATAGTGCGTTGTCAAATAACTTTGATGGAAATCTGAGTATGGATAGTAAAATGTTAGAGGACTTGCTGAAGAAAAGCGGGCAAAGTCAGGACATGCTTATTTCTAACTTTTCTTTATTCAATAGTACAGGCGAAGGGGAAGCATCATCTCCAAGCATCCAAATGGTTGGTTCACGTAAGTCCTCAAGTCGGTCAAGTAAATCCAGCAAATCCTCTACTAGGAGTAGTAGTATTATGTCAGAAATAACACAGTGGAGTAAGGACAACCCGTTTGAAGCTTCAGAAAATGATAATGGAAGCAATGAGGTTGATTTAAAAGAGAACAAAGAAAAATATGATATTAGTTGTTCAGGATTGAGTTTGCTGTGAGTTGATGCTTTTGATATTTTCTCCTTTCTTCACCCTTATGTCAATCTAAGATACTGTATATATTTCTTCCTTCATTTATTTGCTTTTTCATAGGTCAAACATGTCTTCAATGATGGCATCGATAAACATAACGGAGGGTGAAGCAATGGTACCACCAGAACATATCGGCGTTTCACCAGAACAAATCAACGACCAAGAAAAAGATGGATGTGATCTCTGATCTCGAATGTTGTGGTCACACAAGAAGTTCGGTATTACTTCGATATAATATCTGAACACAAGAAAGCATTAGTTTTTCTATTAGCAGAAGCATTAGGTTTTCGGTTGAAGAATGTTTCCCAGAGAATAAAGTTGCATGCGATGCGGACAGTCATGGTCTTTTCACATTGGGTCATCTAAATAACCGATTCATTCTAGGTAAAAAACCAGCTAGAAATAAGGTCTCCCTCTGACACCCGAGATCAATCAAAGCTATCAATATTAACCATGGCGAATCAAGTGTACCCTTCCTCTTCTGTCAACCGTCCCTCTATCAGCCGTCGTCCGTCGGAGGTTTATTCAGAGGCTCTCGTGAGGCTCCTCAAGTCAATGGAACGGACGGAGGAATCACGCAAACTCATTTTGATGACTAGATTGACCAACTCCTTTCAGCGGACAGAGGAATCTCGGAAGAACTTCATGATGCACTTTACTCCTGAACAGCAGTATGAACTCCACTCTCGCATTCAAGAGCAGCAGGCTACCCGCAGGGTCACCTACGGCAACTTTAACGAGTGTAACGAGTGATCACCCGCAATGCTTTTTTCGCTGACGCTATTGCTGCCGATTTATGTGATTGTTGTGTTTTTATAATATAAATAGACTCGTAACTCCTATAACAGAAAGATTTTAACCTTTGCCTATTATTTCTTCTCTTTTTACTCATTCATGTGATTTGACGAAATCGAGGATCATCATTATCATTGTAACCCCCCTCATCGTCGCTATCCAAATCCAAAGCCAGGTCAGAAATTTCCAGCCCTGCCTCCTCATATTGCCGAACGACTCTCCTCCTGGCCATGGTCCTACGGATGCCCACGAGCACTATGGCCACTGCTCCAATGATAAACAAGACAGCGATGCTCCTACACCCGGCAGACGCACATTCGTGTTTCATATCGTCGAGCATTTCACTAGCGAAGGTCATCGTACCGCTTGAGTATTCCGGCTTTGGTTTTGCCGGTACCTCGTATGGATTATTGTTAGTATCAGCAGGCTCGGGAATAATAGGGACTTCCGCGTTTTGCTCGGTGTTACTCTTCTCCTCCTCTGTGGTGTCATCGCCCCACGACTCCGATTCTTCAGCCTCGATTTCTGCAATCTCATCGTCAGTCTCAACCTCATCGTCAGTCCCACCGTTTAGTTCGGGTCCTGTGACTTCAGATGCAGGCTCTTCGTTTACAGGAACTTCAATCTTGTTACTCTCTTCTTGGTTTTGCAAGGGACCCTCACTCAACAAAAGTGACGTGTAATCACAGTTACTCTCGGCAAACCCGATCCGTTTTATACTGTTATCGAAGAAGACATCATGTCCCATCATAGCATTCGCCCCTAAGACGCTACCACCACCCTCATCGGTGTAGAATCGCGGAACGTACTTGCCAATGTCAGGATCGTACTCCAGATAGTGTGCGGCTGGGATGGCGAGTACTACGTCCCGTGGATTTCCAATCCCTGTCGTACCCGCGTATCCGGGTACGTCATCTGGGTTGCCTTTCGGTTCGTCCCCCACGGCAGAACCCTCATACGCCGAGAGTACCAGTATAATAGTCGGTAAGGCCGCAATTTCTGCATCAGTAATCGATATAGGACTATGGTTGTAGTCATTTCCCGTCAACTCCTTCCATATCTGCTTGAATGGCCCATCAAGGACACGGCTAAAGTATGTGTCCGTCGTGCCGGAATCAACAATGACATTGCCTCGATTGAGCTCAGCCTCTGACAAATCAATTTTATGCATCCGATTCATGTCCGCCTTGGTTGTTTGTGCTGATATTCCTCCCCCCGCACGGAGGTAGACAGCCTTAAGGTGGACTGCGTAGAATCCAGAGTCATTCACATTCTTTGCAAAGACCATAGGACTCTGATGCAAACGAGGATCCACGCCGCCAAGTGTCATGGCACCGGCACCGGTACCATCACGGTCGGCATCATCACTTCGACTAAAACATAGACTAAACTCGGGACGTGGTATGCCTCCCCGATTGTACATTTGCTTCCAAAACGAGGCATCCCCATTCTCCATCCCCATTATCCCATCGGCTAGTTGAGTAATAAACAGTCCAGTAATGGACACTTGACAACCGAATATTAACTCGAATGCAAACTTTGATGCATCCGTCGGATCGACATGATCGACTGTGGTATCTTCCTTGTTTGTCATGGGACCCTCGACTGATAGTGCATCGTGATGTGGTCCACCGGCGTAGCAAAGATCAACGGCCTCGTATGCCGTCCAACTACTACCCTCGGCATAGCTCATGGATATACGACATTTTTTAGAGTCGCCCACGGCAGCGCAGTATCCTCGACTACATGCATCACACTCTAGTGGACGAAAAGAATTCGACGACGAGTGACGGTAGTAGGCATCGGTATGATATTGATCACCACAGCCATCACACTCTTCGCATGGGAATGCCGTAACACCCGATCCGGTATCGACGATGACTGTTTGACGTTGGGGAGTGGGTGAACCCATCCATAAATCAATGTAATGTGTACCATATCCCTGGTAGAGTGCACCCATTTGTTGTTGGAGTGCACGTGCTCGTCCTCCATCTCCTCCTCGAATGAGACCACCCTGCGAAGATGCGTCGATCATGTAGTTTAATAACTCCTCTGGACTTTGTGAGTGACGAGAGACATGTGGACGAGGGGGTAGTTTCTGCTCTAAGATGTCGTTATCATAAGCAGCACCATGCTGTTCAAGTAATTCACGACGACGGCGCTCGATGTGCGTTTTGTGCGAGACTAGCGGGTGGGTGATAGTCCCAGTCTCGGGATTTGTCAGTATACGATGGTAATGTTGCTGCCGACTCGCATACTCATCTGCTGATAACGCGGAGGTACGGGTGGCGATGGTGGCTGCGACTGCTACGAGAATTATTACTACATGGCAGGCGATCATGATCTTAAGACAGGAACAGATTGATTATCAATGCATATTTTAGGGGGTTTGGTAGGGGAGATTGGACCACCCCGCGAAAATCTATGTAGGAGGTAAACCAAGGAGTGCACCTGTGGAAAAACTCACGACACCAAAGGGTTGTTCCCGATCGCACAAGGGTGTGCACATAACCAACTAGCACATCAAATAGCGAAAGCCATCGGTCCACTTTAGCCGCAGCAAATATTACTCGCACTGATACCGCCATGGAGACAGAACCAAGATTGTATCTTACATCAGATCCATTATTTCGTCCTTACGACATCTCATTCAATCCAAACAATCCCAATCATCCATCGCACGAATTTAACACAATTGGCTTCAATATCACCATTGCCAACGCAACCAAACCACTCCCTTCCAATCAAAACCTCTCCAACTCAGAAGACTGTATTACAACATTAACTGCCAATGCAGACACCTTTCTTCAGGACTTCGAGAGGAAAAAACTCAACAGAACCAACAACATGAGAGCCGACCCACCAGTACTAGGCGAAGCCGTAATTGGAGACTTACTTCGTACTAACAGACTCCTTGTCCCAATAGCAGTAGACGCGAACGGAAGACTAGGACCAATGACCCAATATACTTTATATGGAACCATACCTCCACCAATCCCACCCCGTAAACAATTTAAAAGTAACAGACCTAAGTTAATGCCAAGGCAATGTACGAACGAGCAACATCGATCCCAGCACCCAGTGGAATACTTTTAGAGGCAGACCACAATTGGAAACACACCCAACAGACGCAATCAACTAGATGACGATTCTTTGGTCACTCATATATGGCCTTAGCTCCACATGTCGCCGACATGTCGGCGACATGTCGCCGACATGTGCATATGTCGCCAATTTCTCGCCAACATTGCATGTCGATCTGACACGGAGAGGGCTCCGACATCTGTTTTTTGTGACGTGAACTGCCGACACCACACAAATTTCACCGCAAACCATCATGCTGCCGCGGAAGACGAAGAAGAAGCCTGGCGGCATGACAGCGTTTCATGCTGCTGCCGTTGCTGCTGCGGCGCCCACCGCGTCAGCATCGGGAGGTAGAATTGCAAAGAAATTAGCCGATGCAATAGCTGTGAGGAAAGCAGCCGGGTCAATGAGCGATGATGACGACAATAACAATGATGATGACGACGATGATGCTGCCGCGGCGCCTGCCGATGCTGCCGCGGCGCCTCCTATCGTGCCGTACTTTGGGGCTACTGGGGATCCCACCGCCCGGGCAACTAGTCTTCCTCCCTTGCCAGGGTTTGATGCATTTCGAGGAGCCAACTCTGACACTG
>Ga0247832_1005279_pt1 | contig 15117 bp, 4 predicted proteins | sample LaCruzMarch2015__10_FD_192407 | JGI IMG/M metagenome (GOLD analysis project Ga0247832, IMG submission 192407) | Freshwater microbial communities from meromictic Lake La Cruz, Castile-La Mancha, Spain - LaCruzMarch2015_4m | ecosystem: Environmental > Aquatic > Freshwater > Lake | place: Spain... | reverse complement strand
CTTGCGGAGGGGCCGATTAATCTACTACTAGCATGAAGAGGATTGAAATGGTATCCGTCTCGCGAGGAACAATTTTATGTGGTCCTTGCGATGACGGTCGGATCCAGTTCATCCTGTCTAAAACCTGAAGCAGCACAAGGCACTTCAAGTCTCCATCACTGCTCAAAACATCAGAGAAGCAAGGAGGATAGGATTCAAAACATGCGGATGCGGAAGGAAGGAGAAGGTCAACAGCGCCTGCAAAGGAAGGCAGGAACGATGGGCTCACTATCTCTCCACTCACTAACACATACTGAAAAGGTGGGGCTATTCGGGTAATACATCAGAAATATATAGATACTAAATTAGATCACAAATATATCGTATGTAATACCAAGGTATGTAGTTGTGAATACCTACCATTCTCTTTCCATGGACGCATAGCGAGTTCGATCACTTTTGATTCTGGCTTTTGCCTCTTTGGATGGCCATACATCAAACTTTGAGTTATCCTCGACATGATTCTTCCTCGCTTGTAACAATGCGACAACTAGGTCTTCTTTTTCAACCAAACCGAGTAATGATACACCCATCAACTTCAGCTCAGACTTCATAGACTTGATATTCATCGAGCGGATTTCTAATTCAACTTCAGCGTCGTCATCCCCTCCGCGATTTCCTCCATCACCAGCTTCCGCAGAATTATCAGCCTCCATGAGAATGACTCCACACACCCAGAGGATGTTGATTGTGCCATAAACATGCTCGTTGCAAAAGTGCTGATTAACTTGATCTGCTTGCTGGGGGAGAACAAACCGCTTCTTTTGTAAGGCAGATTTGACACGTTCTTCAAGGCCAAAAGAAGCGATGAAATTACTGGCATTGTCAGCTTCCTCGGAGGTAAAAGCGACCTTTCCTTCCTCGTTTCGATGAAAGAAAGAAGTATCACCCTTCAATGTATTCATGTCGTCGTTTTTGCCAATGCCAGGTAGATAAACGGTTTTCGTGTTTTCAGAAAACATAGTGCGGTCATCTTGCAGACAGGAGCTAACAATTGCAGACTTGATATCCTCGTTTGATGCCTTCAAGCCAACCTTGAGACTTAGGCCGAATCCATTTTCCTTGAGCTCCTCCTGAACATCATACAAATCACGTCCAGTACCCTCCAAAAAGGCCCCCCAGTCGACGATCCTGTCGAAGAAGTCAGCTTCGAATCCAGGCTGGATATCTAAGCCAACTTCGGATCCAGGCTGGTTATCTAAGTCAATATCTAAGTCAACTTCGGATCCAGGCTGGATATCTGCTAGTAACTTTTTGATTATGCTAGGTGGATAGTTCTGAAAAAAGTTAGACTGGGTATGAATCTCACAGAACGACATCGGCTCAATTGAGGATTTGCGGCATATTTTGCGGAGGCAGAAGACGTTATCATAATCACCTAGGAGACAGGCGATAGCCATCATGGGAACCTCCACCACTGATATGTCACTCTCACAATCTGCTTGCATAACTCCCTCGACAAACAGAAGACGGAAGGGCACGTAGCTATTCTCACCAAGGACTGCTGCTGCATTGGCAACAGCACGCATTCTTGCCTCCGTCTCGCAAATGATGAGGTCCTTATCGAAGGTATCATCTTTGTAGCTCGTTCGGGCCTTTTTGCGCTGAGGACTGCCTGTAGCACTCTTCTTTGTCTCCGCATTTGACTCAAGTGCAAGGTTAACGAGAATATTCTCTGCTTTGAAGGGGCCAAAGAAATCGAGACAGTCCTTCGCATCATGAATAAGTTGTTCGTCAACATACGAGCGATTCAAAACTTTTTCTACTACCCCAAATGACTCAAAGTCGTAGTCACGACACTCATATGTAATAACAGGAGGCTCATCCTTCCCTTCACTCTCAGCTGCACGATTAGCCCACTGGACGTGAGCCAGGAGCATGCCACTGAGGTTGTCAACCGGCAGAACATAGCTCATAGACGTGTTAGCCACCTCTTCGATGGATAGTTTGGAATCAACCCCCCCGTTTTCCTTGGGAGGGAAAGTAACAAGGAGAACTTGCTTCGACTGTTCTGTACGAGTGGCCCAAATATTTGCCGTTATGATATGCTTCTCCCCACTCGTAAGCTCCATGCCTTCATGTTCGAGATCCTTTCGAAAGAGAATACCATTCCCCGTCGTGGTAGTATCAAACGTCTTGGCTCCACCAAACGTATGAATGGTAGTATTACCACCAATTACACCTTTGGCCTGATCCGCAGGCGTGACGCATAGCAAAAGGGTGTATTCCTCAATGAGATTGGAAGTTGTACTCAAAAAATCCTTATGCCGCTTGAAGAAGCCTACAACAAACATAAAAATGATAATTGCAATATACATACATGGATATCATGTTATAATTGTGTCATTGTCATGGTGTGCATGTATCATATCATACTTTTACTTTACTCACCCCCCTTCTCGTATTTGATGTGCGTAATATCATTTTGACGAAGCGTGTACCTGTACGAATCGCCCTCATTGTCCTTGATGTTGGAGATGACATGATCAACTAGATCGAATAGCTTCCCGTCGGTTATGGTACGGAAGAGTGAATTGCGCAGATCTCTGACAACCAAGTGAAGGGAAGGATAAATTAGTCGATGTCGTGCTACAAAATCATAGCGTTATATAATATGCATATCAACCAATGTATAAACTCACTTATCGGTGAATTTCTCGTTCCGTAATGAGCTGTACAGTTGGCTTGTCTCAAAGTCCTGGTTGCAACTGACGAGGTAGTTTTGGATGTCATCCACCGGAATATCAGATAATACTATGACGCGGTCCATGATTATTATTGTTTATGTTAGGGCCTCCATCTCCTTCGGCTGTCCTTGCCCGTCATTTATTTTCTCTTTGGAAGAGGAAAGAATACGTATGGTTGACGGCCAGACAATGTCGTTTCTCGAAAATGAATGATTAGAGGATTCAAAATAATCACCTCCCCAACGAACAAACTCCTCGCGTGCTAGCTGTCGACACCCACCCCTCACCATCATGGACGATCTAGGTGTTGGCGCACTCGATGCTACTTCTGGGCAGCGAACGCCGTCCAAATCACCGGCTGGGCGAGCTTTCGGCACTCGGCTATCAGCGAACAGTCCATTGCAAGTCCAACGAGAACAGCATCATCTTTTGCAATTGCAGCAGGGGACGGCGGCGGTACCCAAATCAGCGCCATCACTATCTCGATCGGCGAGGAAGAAGGGTAGACTTGCAACTATCAATGAGACGACGCGTAGTGGCAAGAAGAAGAAGGATACTCGACTTCCTCGGTCTCAGCAGAAAGTAGTGGACAGATACAATGATGCTGCTGCTTTCGAGAAGCATTATTCTGCTGCAACATCCTCTTCTGCGCGAAAGTCGCCCTCGCCGTTGACGTCGACGTCGACGAGCATTAGCAGAGAAGGATTAGACTACTCTTCAATTGGCGCTACAACTCCATCGTCTGCATTGCGATCGACTGCACGATCAGTAGCAACCGCAGCCGCGTCGGCAACAATATCAACATCATCGCTAACAATCACACCGACAAATAATACTGAACACAGAGGAAAGAATTTGATAGACAACTTCAATTCAACTTCTTCTCCTGCTATTACCATCGATGCGAATGATAAAACATATACTCCACAGTCAGTGAAGGAGAGCGAGGATGGATCCAAACCATGGACGAATGTTACATCATCGGCATCATCATGGGGTCTGGCGGCATTTCAGTTACCGCCCTCGTCATACAAGTCGGAATATAAAAAATCCACCGTCGATAATGCTGCTGTTAAGACATTAACACCACCCTTGCGTGTATTATGGAAAGAGCTGGGCGATGATTATCGTCCATCTCCATCTCCTGCTGACCAACGGAGTAGTAGCAACACTACATCAACTAGTAGGTTGTCTCCTTCGTTGTCTTCCAAGAAAGTACTATTCGCTTCGTCATTAGTATCGTCATCATCGGACAATGTCAAAAGTATTTATCCACCACCAACAGCAGTAGCAATACCAAAAGAAATATCCATCGGACCATCAGAATATGCCATACGTTTTCCATCTGGACAATTATCATTACATTTAGTATTCGAACCAGTAACACAAACGTCTGGACACATGATGGGTTGTGGTATTGCGAAGATATCACCATTATTTTATGATAAGTTAAAGTCTAATGTGTTCAATTACATCCCGGCTCCGGCAAGTGGCAATGCCGACGAGGAAGTCGATGGAGCTGTACTACCAGAAGCAGTAGAGAAAATGACAATCCAAGTGAATGATCTTTTAGTTTCAATTAATGGTATACCCGTCCTTTCGCGTAAGTATGATGTAATCATGGAGATGTTACACGACGAACGGTATCAGCATACTGATAGGATTATCGTATTCCGTTCCATTGAGAAACTGTGGCACAGTCGCGGCAGTACTGGTAGTAGCAGTTATAGCAATCACTTTACACGTAGGACGATGCGTCATTTGCGTACTGGTCGGAGAGTCGCGACGGCGTTGAATGATGATGTTTTGTTATGCACTGACGACGATAATGGTAATAATGGCGATTCAGTGTTACGAACGTGGGTGGAAACGCCGACTCAGGTTCCATTGCGACACAGTAGGAAAAATAGACTGATGAGCGTTGATGAATGTAATGATCGTAATTCATTCCCAATGAGCAATGCTAGCAATGAGGACGGCAGTTATGTTGAAAGAACCGACAGCAGGATCAACTTGACCACCTTGGTGAAAGATAATGAAAAAGAAGATGTAGCAGAAGCTGAGACTGGTTTAATTTCATCGTTGTCACTTATGAGTTCCACCTCGAAAGCAACATCTGTACCAGCCGCCACAAAGACACCATCATATGTATTGACAGAAATTGATATGGATATGATGACGATGATACACTTCTCACCCTCTAATGTCAAGAAGATTATGAAGAGTGGTGGCAGTGGCATTAAATGTAAAAGAAGTGATACGTTGTCTCCAGTGATTAGAGAAGTGTCCGGAACACAGGCATCTCATACCATCACATCGCCTGATACCCAAGTCACAAGAGTCCAGTTATTCACGGTGGCATCACCAATAGCATCTACCGTGAAGAGGAGCAATGTACGCCGGAGCAGTAGCAAGAAGCCACAACTGCAGACGATCGATGAACGATTAGGCGACATCGAAAACAATGTCACATCTTCCACAAGCCCCTCGACATCATCTCATACGATGGAGCGCATCGGCAAGATACTTATGGGAAATGAGAATCTGGGAGATTTGGGTTCAGACTTTGAGCATTCTCTACGTTTGAAGAAGGCTGTGCTCGAGGAAATCAAGTATGTCTACTTTCTACTTTTTGTTGGAGAAAAGAAGCAGCGTCCTGTCAATGATAGGCTAGATATGAAGAGTAGTGGATCAGAACCATTAGTCCAGGAAGAAAATGATGTCTCTGTTGAAGTCTTGGTTATGCCAACACCAAGTCACAAAATCATGTTGGACATGAAATCTCGTCTTGATGATTCTTACTCGAAAGTGAAAGAATTGGAGGAGGAAGTGCTGGTATTAAAGAAATTATCTACACCGTCAACCGATCCTGGTGTCCGTCGAGCACTGTTAACAGAAGGACCCATGAGTCATCCTTTGTCTGCGGGTAGGTCGTCTAGTAACATTTTTGACATTGACGATCGCTTTTTAGATCCGAAATGGGGAATCATAAGAAGAAGCGATGAATCAGTGGAGATATCGCCATTAGTGAACACCTCGAATTATCAAAGACAGAGTCAAAATAGTCTGGCCAGCGGTGGAGTTGTTTCGTTAACAGATATATGTAATGATGATATGGAACATGAAGACAAAGAGAAGGAGGTCATGCGGAAAGGATATGAGGATATCGTTGATGAATTGCGATCACAAATTTCCGATCTTATTGCTGAAGCGAATGAGCGCGATGCTTCACATGCTGAACAAGTGCGAATCCTCGAACAACAACTATCAGGCAAGGACTATGATGCCATTGTTACTACATTAGAGCAACGTGTTGCAGTCATCGAAGCAGATGGAGATATAGTGCGTATCGAGCTGGAGAATGCTCGTTCTGATTTAGTAAAGACGAAGGAGGAAGCTGACGCTGCATTGAAGGCTGTACGTGACGAGAGGCAAGCTGAAAAAGATGAACTCATCTCCAAATGTACCGCCATTGATACAGAGAAAAGAGAGTGCTTAAAGCAGTTGGAGTGCGTCGCAGCAGAAAAAATGGATGCCGAAGCCCAGCTAAGAGAAACAAATGAAGAGCTTAAACGGCTCAACAAACGTATCTCGGTAGTCGTGGTAGATCGAGAAACAGTGCGCTTGGAGCTTGAGAAGGCTCGTATGAGTGCAACAAAAGCTAAGGAGGATGCTGATGCTACTTTGAATGAAATTCTTGCCGAAAAGGATAAAGTCGTCTCCAAATGCAACGCTATTGAGTCAGAGAAGAGAGAGTGTATGAAGAATTTAGAGCGTGTCATGACAGAAAAGGAGGAATTAGAAGTCCAGCTTAGAGAAACAAGCGAGAAGCTCGTACAGAGCAAGGAACATATCACTTCTATTGAGGTAGATCGAAATGGCATGCATCTCGAACTGAGGGAGACTTTGGCACGCTTTACTACAGAAAAGGAGGAATTGGAAGTCCAGCTCAGAGAATCAAACGAAGAGCTTGTGGTCAAATGCATCGCTATCGAGTCAGAGAAGAGAGAGTGTGTAGAGAAGTTGGAGCGTGCCATTACAGAAAAGGAGGAATCGGATACCCAGCTCAGAGGAACGAACGAAGAGCTTGTACGCATCAAGGAACGTGTCGTTTTCATCGAGGCAGATCGAGATGGTGCGCTCCTCGAGCTGGAACAGGCTCGTATAGCTACTGATATTGCTGATGCTGCATTGAAGACAATGCTTGACGAAAAATTAGCCGAAAACGATGAACTCCTTGCCGAATGCAACGCTATCGAATCAGAAAAAAGAGAGTGCATAAAAATACTGGATCGCGTCACTACAGAAAAGGAGGAAGTCGAGGCCCAGCTCAGAGAATCGAACGAAGAGCTCGCACGCTTGAAGGAGCAGGTCCAAACTTTGTCAGAGAAGAACAGTCAGCTTGAATTGAAGTGTTCGACGACTGTTGCTGAATTAGCCGAAACCAGGCAAGCTACTAAACAAGAGATGCTGCACTGTCATGAACAAATTTTAACTCTTGAGAAGCAGGTTCATTCTCTCGAGAGTACACTCGAAGTCGTAGCGAGGGACAAGGTAGACATGCAACAGCAGCTGAACGATCTTGACACAGCTGGCTTGCGGTTAGCTTACGAAAAGGAAAATCTTGATGCCCAACTCAGAGAATCAAATGACCAACTAAAACGTGTCAAAATGCAGGTCTTAGAAGAGAGGAATAATCTAAACATGAGGATTTCGACTGCATCATCTCATTTATCCAAGGCCAGAGAAACTGTCCAGCATCAAAATCACTACGCATCGACTTTCGAGGAACAAGTTCGCTATCTTGAGAAAACACATGCAATGGAATTAAAGGACATGGGCAATATGCAACAGTTACTCAAGAAGCTTGATGCGGCTGGCTTGCGACTTGCTTGTGAGAAAGAAGAAGTAGAGGCCCAACTCAAAGAGTCTAACGACCAACTTGCTAAGGTCACCGATCAAGTCTTCTTTTTATCGGAGGAGAAAAATATGATGAGTTGTGCCGAGGAGTCTATCAAACTACACAAGTCCGAGATGCAAGAGCGCGAATCTGTAACCAACGAGAAGATTGTATCACTAGAGAGATGCATCGAAGAGCTTGAAATTGAACGGGAATCGAACCATATCCAAATCGCCCAACTTGCAGCTGCCAACGAATCCTATGCAAATGAACGAGATGCATGGATCGGAAGACTTAACAAGCTTGAGGTAGAGATTTCGGAAGGAATAGTCTTCAAGACTGAGATTGAGTCATTGTCGTCGTCCATATCGCTTCTTGACTCAAAGCTAGCAGCTGCTGAAAGCACAGTAAATGCATTGACATTGGACTTAATCGCAAAAGAAAATGATCTGACATGCTTGAGGCAAGAGTCAAAACTTGAACGAGAATCGATGACTTTACAATTGGATAACCTTCAATCAGATACTACGGCACTAAATGAAGTTGTGAATGAGCTTCAAGCATCCAAGAATGATGTTATAAGCCAGAATGCGACACTCGTGGCTGAAGTGAGTCATCTGTCTGACAAGCTCGTCGAGTCTTCTAATGCCACCCAACGGCACAAGGATTTGTATATCGATCTCAAGTACAAATTGGAGGCTGCGGAAGATCTTCTTGATGAAGGCGATGGTGAACTTGACCATCTCCACTCTGAGTGTGAGCGCCTGGAGAAGGAGGTCAGTGACCTCCAGGCAATAGTGATAAACGCCGAGGGTGCAGCTGATAATGCGAAGGAAGAGTGCGAATCACTTACAAATCAGAATGAGTCAATTGCATGTCTTCTTAATTCGGAAATCAAGAATTTGCGAGAGAGGGAGCGTGATTTCATCGACCAAATAAAGAATGCCGAAAAGCTGCATGACTTATCTTCTCAAGATCTTATGAACAAGCTCGCTAAATCCCAGGATGATGTCATTGAAAGAAAGACATTAGTTACTGATCTAGAATCAAAGTTGGAAGTTGCAACCACGTCTCTGGCCGAGGCCAATGCCACCATTCAGATTCTTGGTCTCGACTGTGCTTGTTTGAAGAAGCAGGCGAATGACCTCGAGAAATTGTTGGCAAATGAGAAGGATGCCAGCTCGATGCAAAAAGAAACGATCGACTTGTTGACCACTGGGCTGGCTGATCTTGGACGCGAGAGGGATTCGTTAGCTGTTGACATATCGTTTAAACAGTCTGAGATACGTGCATTTGGCGAAAGGGTGCGTGAGCTTTCCAATCAACTCGATATTCAAGGCAAGGCAGTCGGTCAGTTTCAAGAGCAGCTCGATATATCTCGCAGAGATGCTCTTGAAAATACAGCTCAGACTATTGATCTCAAGTCGAAATTAGAGTCGGCAAAGCACCTCCTCCTTCAAGGCAAAACTGAGGTGGAGCGGCTTGAAGAGCAGATTAGTAACCTCAATATAGTGTTGAACGGAAAAGAGGAAATCGTGACGACCCAGACTGACCAAATTCGATTGTTGGGTGCTGAGCTTTCAGAGTTGCAATTCGAGAAAGAGTCAATTGCCGCTACTCTCAACAAGAATATCGCCGAAATACGGGAGCTATCATTCAAGTTGCAAATGCAGGTTGAGATTAATGCTACTCTGCAAAGAAAGCATGACACACAAGTGAATCAACTGGTTAAAGAAATCGACGACTCACTGATAGAGACTGATGAAAATGAAGCATCGGCAGAGGTATTACTATCGAACCTTCTCCGTCTCTTAACTATTACCAAGGAGGCTCTCTCTCATCAGAAAGATGAAAATCGATCGTTGAAAGTAGAACTAGCAAGAGTAGATGCTTCGAAAGACGAATTAGAGTCTGAAAGGGATGCAATGGCTGTTGAATTGAAATTGAGCGCAGATAGGATTATTGATCTAGAAGATACGATTGTAGAATCAGAGTCGAAAATCATCCAGCTTGAGACTACTGTCGCAAATTTGCAGTCCCATCATGTTAATGTATCTGAATTGAATAATAATATTGCATTTTTGAATGAGTCGCTCATTGAAAGAGAACAAGAAAAGTTGTCATTACTGTCTGATCTCAGAGAATTGGAAGTAACAATTAATGATCTTACTTCTGGACTGCAGCACGCAGAAACGCAATTTAATAGCCAAATGAAGATGAACGTTTTACAACAACAAGAGCTCGTGTCACGCAATAATGAGCTGACTTTGACTGTGGAGAAGCTCTCAACCAATTTACATGATGCCGAAGCCAAGTCATGTCGAGATTTACTATCTCACGAAGTCGCAAGAAGTCAGTTAATGAGTGACATTCGTGACCTACAGAATCTCGTCTCTGCTACTAAAATCAAGCTGGAGACAATAAACTCAGATCATCTACGAGTTGTAAAAGAAAAAGAGAGTGAATTGGAGTCCAAGGCTGTCGTCATTATGTCAAACAAACAAGAAATTGTTCGGCTCACGAATAAAGTCGCATCTCTCGAGCAGGTATTGGTCCTACTAGAATCCGAGGGGACAACGACGATGGATGCTGTAGACACTACACGAAAACATTTCGAACGAGAGAGAGAATCTCTAAACGACTGTATCCAAGAGTTACAATTGAAATTAGGTGAATCTCGTGACACCGCGAAAAAGGAAGAATCTGAGTTGGAATCATTACGTGAGAAGATATCAGCCTCGAATCAGATAGAGCATGATCTACGTGAAAAAGTCAGCATAAGTCAGGATGAGATCAAAAGGCTATCTGACGAGTTGGACACGGTAATGAAATGTCACGAGAATTCGTTGTCTGAAATAGGCGAGAAACGAAGTTCCAGTATTGAGGAAGTAGTTGACGAGCTGCATGTACACAAGATTAATGTTGATCAGCTGCGAAAAAGGTTGCTGGAAGAAACTGACTTATGTTCCTCGTTGCGAGATTTAGTGACAGTGAAAGAACAAACAATTCATGATCAGTTGTCAGAAATCGATCTATTGAATACGAAGATAAAGTCGATTCAGCAGAGAGAGTCCCAGTTTACACGTGAGAAGCAGCAATTGTGTTCAACCATTAATGAGCAAAAGCTGGCACAAGAACTGTCTAATCAATCTGAAATGCGATTAGGATTAATGCTGAAAGCGATGCGCTTTGACTACGATCAAATGGTGGTTGACTTTTCAGATACACGCGAGGCTATCACCAAGTCCATTGAGAGTTTCAAACTCGAAAGCGATGAAGTTGTTCGACGGGTAGTGAACGCATTCAAGGCGGATATATTTGTCTCACGACGTGATATCGAGTCAGTCTCCAATAAGTTGTCACAAGCTATGAAGCATTACCAAGAAGTCCTGGCGTTGAAAGACAAGGAAATCCAAAGACAGGAAGACTCATTGCAAGAGTTGCGGTTGCAATTGAATGAAACAACAAATGGATTCGAAATAGCCACACATGATTGGGAGCAAGAAAAGGTATCTTACGAAGTTAGGTTGCAGACTTTACAGGACGAGGTTGATGAGAATGTATGCCTCAAGTCAGAAATTGAATGTGCTAAATTAGCGTACTCAGATAAATTGTCCACAATCGAATCAGATTGGAAGAGCTTTCAACTTGCGCTGCACCAACTGACTGCCTGCATTGCTCACGACGATCACGAATTGCCGATTGAGGCAATACCTGATACGACTACACTATTACAGACGTTCGTCGAGCTCTTTCAACAGAAACTAGATCAAATATCTACTCTTCAATTACAATTGACAGCCCAAAGTCAGGATGACCACGCTGCTTGTGATTTATTGTCCAAACTAAACGACATGAGTCGCAAATTGAGTAGTGAGACAAGTTATCGACAATTAGCAGAAATGAAATGTATCGCAGCAGAGACAGCAGTAGCTGATGAAAAAGTGCGAATATCGGTCCTAGAGCATCAGAGTAAAGAAACGGAGGAAAACGCTTTGTTACAGGCGAAGGAAATCGAGAGTCTCAAGGCCCACATCGAGACACTCAAGAGTCAAATTGATGAAATTAATACAAAAGATCAACTGTTGTCTAGAGAAGCTAGGGATTTGGAGGTCCGTCTTGAACAAGCCAAAGGACAGAAGAAAAGTTTAGAGCTCAAGTATGAACGAAGTCTTGCCGAGATCGAAACATGTACGAAACATTCGAACGATTTAATGACGATAATAATTGAGAAGAACAAAGATGTACAATCGAAGGAAGGCAAGGTATTAGATCTACAGTACCAAGTAGATGATCTCCAGTCAAAGATTGATGGCTGGGTGTGTGCTTTTAATGGCATGTCGTCAACTGCTGCTGAACAGCTCGAGTTTTCATCCCCTGATGATGCTGTAACAAATATTGTTGCTACGAGTGCATTGTGTCAAGACAAACAAACAGCCGACATAGCGAAGCTTGAGGAACAGTGCTTACAGTTGAAAGAAGAAATGAGACAACAGGCTTTGATGCATCAGGCAATTGTTAGTGGCTTGGAGAGTGAATGTCAATCATTGTCCGACGAATGCTTCGATGTGAATGGCAAACTCAAGGACAAGAATGACTATGTTATAACATTGGAAGATATTAAATGTCAATTGATGGCCAAGTTAGACACTCTCACGAAGGATAAGGAAAATTTACATCGCAGATTATGTGATCTGCAAACCACTTGTAATATACTGAGACAGCAGAAGCTGGATGCCAAGTCGTTGAGCAATGATAGCAAATCAGTTATTTCTGCCGTGAAGATGCTTGCTGGAATTGCAACCGTTCACAGTAACAAACTTGAGGGATTTTCATGCACTGATATTAGTTTATCAACTTGGTCCGACGACGTGGACTTTATTGCACGATTCATTGAACACATGTCAATAATCAATCAGAAGAATTCGCTTAAGATTGAGCGAGTCAAGGATTCGATTCGGTCACCGAAGACATTGGTTATCCGTGGCGATGATGGTGGTCATGACGTGGCAGAAAACTCTTCAACGCCGAAGGCGAAGGGCCGGAATGTGGCTTCCACAGAATTAGTCGTCGTACCGGCTCAACATTCTGACATTTTAGAAGACTTACTGTGCGTGAAGAATTCAATTACAAGTATCATGTCATCAACCAAACTATCAACTTCGAAGAAAGTAAGACGAGGGGAGATGAATGATGCAGTGTGTAATGATGATCTGTACACTGACTTATTGAATGCTCATGACCAATTAAAGTCCCTAAGTAGTAAAATTGAAGCCATGACGGCTGATCAAAGAAATTATGAAAGTCGAATTTTGGAGCTCGAGCAAGAGAATGAGAAAAACATAATGATGACTAGGGGTTCCCCACTTGATGTAGCAGCAATATCATCATCGGACGAACGAATGAAGGTAGGTGCACTACTGTTAAGCAACATGCAACAACGTCACAATCGTTTGCTATTGCAAAATGCCTTCAAGGCATGGAATTCAAAAGTACATATGTGTAAGCAAGTTAGTATTGCGAAGGATATGGCCAAGGAACTCATTAAAACACGTAATACCGTCCTCCTGCTGAAATCACAAATGGTAATTGAATAAGTTTCTTTTTGTAACTATAATATTAATATACCTGTTATTCTATCAGTAGCAAGATAGTAAATGCTTGATAGCAAATAATATCCCACATTGATTTACCCTGTAGATTTAATCGTCACCTCCTCGTCGATTTTCCAACGACGCCCTTCACCTTGTCATTGGAAGCCCTTCCTATAAATTATTACTACAGGGTCGCAACAGTCGCCGGTCCGACAATATTATTCATACACGCCAGCCGTTGAGTCTCACTGCCATTTTTACCAATTTTCTTACTCTCATACTCACTTCGTGTGCCCCATACTTTGGCCTCGCCCGAATCGTCGATGAATTCCACGGCACAAAATCCGCATTGTCCCCCTCCACCACAATTCCCAAGTTTCTTCTTCAATCCACGATATAATTCAATGTCCGGATTCGCCAGTAGCGCTTTGCGTAAATTATCGCCCACCTTGGCATTTATTACAATGTCCGGCTTGCCCGTGGCGGGCCGTTGTTGAACTTTAATCGCAACCGTCGTCCCAACTTCATACGCCGAACTGCCTTCATCGGAAGATGAAACGTCACGGTCGTCGTCGTCGATAATGCGCGATAAAGCGAATGCAATTTCCACGGCAGTTTCCGCGTTGATGATGGTTTCCATGACAATATCGAAATTGGAATCGGATACATCCTCACCCATGACATTGACGACCCAGCTTCCGACCAGGGCGTCTTTTTGGGGGCACAGGCACGCGGACCCACCGTCGTTAATACTTGCCACGACTACGCCTGCCCCATCGTCCGATTCTTCCAGTACGAGGCCCAATGGTTTGTCGAGCGATAGCGTCACGACGTCGTTCGGTCTTATTGCCGACAGTCGAGTGGGAGTGGTGGTAAAAAATATCGAAGAACGCGATGACCGAGACGGAGATGGAACGGATGAAAAAATGACGAATGATTTAACGGTGTTTATCAGGATTGTCATTACGACGAACGTCACGGCAGCGGCCGCACCGCGGAAACGAACCAGTGGAGGCGACGACGGCGAGACTGGAGACACCATGAATCAGGGGGTTCGGATTAGGAAGAGAAAACACAGAATTCCCGCCAAAGACGCGAGAGTATCTGTGCAAGATGATGGTTTGGAGGAAGGACTTGATTACGGCCCTGGCAGCAGCTCTACTGCCGCTCGGGGCATTGGCAATTTATCCCGACGGACACTTTAAGTATGTCACCGAAATAACAAGCGAAGAATACTTCGCAACTCACATCCAATCGGAAATTAATGCCGATAAAACTCTCTTCGTTCGTTGGATAGCCTCGCCGTCCTGAGGCTGATGACAAAAGCAGGCGCCTGCTTGGAACTTTATCACACGGGCGTTTGAGGGGAATGATGATATTTCATTTGCCGATATTAATCTAGTGTCGGTATCGATCCGTGGCGAGCCACATAATCCAGGTAAATGCACACACAAACATTTTGTAATGTTGTGTGTGCTTTCAATTTATAGTTTATCAACGTTTATACCCAGTCGTTTCGACGCACAACAAATAATCTAACCATCTATAAACTAATAAATTCGTAGGTGCCGGTGGCTGGCCGACGATACGTTACTTCAACAGGGATACAGGTATTGATGGTGCATCATACATTAAGCGGACGGATAAGTCAGTTTGTGATGAACTTGGCGATGAGCACATGATGTTGGATTATGTCGAAAGTGTTGGCAAGACAGTACTCTGTGGTAGTCAAGATGGAACGAATTGCAGTGAAAAGGAGAAGTTGTACATTGAAAAAAAGAGGAGAGTAAAAGATGTGGATGAGTTAGAAGAGGAGATGGAGCGATTGCAGGGCCTTCTAGCGAATGGTCTGAGCAGGGAACTTAAGGAATGGAACTTTCGTCGTCAGAGGATACTG
>Ga0247832_1005276_pt1 | contig 15125 bp, 12 predicted proteins | sample LaCruzMarch2015__10_FD_192407 | JGI IMG/M metagenome (GOLD analysis project Ga0247832, IMG submission 192407) | Freshwater microbial communities from meromictic Lake La Cruz, Castile-La Mancha, Spain - LaCruzMarch2015_4m | ecosystem: Environmental > Aquatic > Freshwater > Lake | place: Spain... | reverse complement strand
ACCTTCCTCGCGCCGGCCTCCGAATCCGCCGCCGCGCCTTTTTCGGCCGCCTTGCGACTGCTGCGAGCTTTGCCCCTAATCTTTTCGCCACACTGGCGGCTTTCGAGTTGGAGTCTTCGGTCGTCAGTTCTAAATAAAAACGCCGGGCGTGGTGCCCGGCGAGTCGGAATGCACAGATATGGCGAAAGAGGGATTTGACGGTTGCAGCACCTATCACTAATCAAAACCTGTGCAAATGATAGCAATTGTCGGTCTGGGTTATGTGGGTCTGCCGTTGGCGCTGGCTTTCGCCCGCGCAGGGTTGCGCGTGGTAGGGCTCGATGTCGATGCGGGAAAGGTCGAGATGCTCAACGCGGGTCGCGGTTATCTTAAGCACGTTGATACTGGCGATCTGTCCGAGCTGGTCAAAGCGGGAAGCTTCCGGGCGTCATCCAACTTTGCCGATGTTGCGGCTTGCGATGCAGTGGTGATCTGCGTTCCTACCCCGCTGAACCGTCATCGCGAGCCCGACCTTAGTTATGTTCTTCAGACCGGTCGTAGCGTTGGCCCACACTTGCGCCGCGGTGCGCTGGTGGTGTTGGAATCCACGACGTATCCGGGAACGACCGAAGAGGATTTAAGGACTGTGATTGAAGAATGTAGCGGGCTGAAGGCGGGTGAAGGGTTCCATCTCGCATTTTCGCCAGAGCGAGAAGATCCGGGGAATCCACAGAGTCACGTGTCCAAGATCCCCAAGGTGGTTGGTGGGATGACTCCCGCCTGCCTCGAAGCGGCGGTCGCTCTTTACGGGAAGATTACCGATCAGATTGTCAAAGTTTCCAGTTGCCGCGTCGCCGAGGCAACCAAGTTGCTAGAAAATATTTTCCGCTCGGTCAACATCGCTTTGGTCAACGAACTCAAAGTGGTTTACGCAGCCATGGGCATCGACATCTGGGAAGTTGTCAATGCGGCCAAGACCAAGCCTTTCGGGTTCATGCCATTTTATCCGGGGCCGGGGCTGGGCGGTCACTGCATTCCGATTGATCCCTTTTATCTCACGTGGAAAGCTCGCGAATACGGCCAGCACACGCGATTTATCGAGTTGGCCGGCGAAATCAACACGGGCATGCCGCACTACGTGGTGGGAAAAGTTGTCGAGGCGCTCAACGAGCGCGGGAAAGCAGTAAAGGGGAGCAAGATTCTCATCCTCGGCCTGGCCTACAAGGCCGATGTGGACGACATCCGCGAGAGCCCGACGTTTGTCCTGATGCATTTGCTGGAAGCAAAAGGGGCCGTGGTTGATTACCACGACCCCTATGTTCCAGAAATTGCGCCGACCCGCGAGCACGCGGAGTATGCCGGCCGCAAGTCGGTGGATTGGTCAGAGAAAACTATCGTTTCTTATGATTGTGTGCTGGTTTCCACCCCGCACAAAGCGGTGGACTACCAAGCTCTGACCAAGTGGGCACCGTGCATTGTCGATACCCGGAATGTTGTTAAGGGAGCAGTGAAGGCTTAGCAGAGAGGGGATACCCTTCAATCTGCTCGCAGCGCCGCCTCAATTCCATCGGCGAAATTCCGTGCCATGGTTTCGATATTGAGGGTGCCGCACTCCAAACGTCCGGCGTGAATCATCTTCGTGCGCTTCTCGTCATCCTTGAGTAGGTCAACGACCGCTGTCGCGTAGTCGCTGCTGCTCTCACCTTGCTCCACCATGATCCCGTTGATGCCCGGCTTGAGGTAAGCGATCTCCGGTCCGTGACCGAAAGTCCGGGAGGTAATGAGCGGAACTCCGAGCGCGAAGGAATCGAGCACACCCAACCCGACGGCTCCGGGAATGAGGGACACTTTGGAGGCCGCCCAGTAAGGGAGCTTCTCGCTGTCATTCTTCGGTCCGACGTAATGCAACCAATCGTGGAAGCACCCTGCTTCCTTGACCAAGTCTGCTTGGGGTCCGCCTCCGATCACGATCAGGTGAAAATCAGGCAATTTGTTACGGACTTTTGTGGCTGCTTCCAAAAGGAAGGGTATGCGCTTTTCCTCGTAGAGTCCGCCCGTGTAAATGGCCACATTGGTCGAGTCGATGCCCAAGCTGGCCTTGGTGCTTTCGATTGTCTCGAGCGGCAGAGCACTGCGAGCTGCGATGAGAGTTTTCGTATCGATCGCATTGTCGACCAGCGTCATGTGATCCGCGGGAAATCCAAGTTCCCTGACCACCGCAGCGCTGCGTTCGTTGTAAGCGAACCACCAGTCGACCCGTGCTGAAAGGCAGCGCTTGGCCTTCTCCGGCCATGAACTCCGGTTGCGGGCCTGCATGTTCCGACCGTGGCCCCAGAAGGCCAGCTTCATCCGGCTAGTGGCCCGGCGTGCGAAAAGCCAGCCAAGAGAGATATATTTCACTTCCTGCGGCACAATCACGAGGTCCGCCTTCGTAGCGAGCCCGATCACGTGTTGATAAACGAGTCCTCTCCAGCGAGCAGTGGGAACAGCACGGGCCCACGGCAGGGAGCCGGGCAGCAGTTTTGACGTTCCCCCCGCGCTGTAGGCCAGATCAAGTTCGATACCGCGCTCGTCGAGCAGGTATCTGAGTAGCTCGAAGAACGGCACTCGGTAGTGCGGTAGATGCTCTTGGATGATGAGAATATGGCCTTGCCTGCCGGACCCGCGGGAGCCGGGTAAGAGAGCCGCCGAGCGGTGCCCATTGGTGTCTGCCGGCTGATTTGTGATCTCGTCATTCATCATGCTGGCACACTCACTCCATGCTCGTCCCCGCCAGGGGATTCAATCGCTAATCTCGCACTTAGTAGGGGGATGCATTCCAAGCACCTACGCCATTGACCGAGCGAGCGGCTTTCCGCCGCTTCGATCCATTCCCTTGAGGCAATTTCGCAAGGCATCGGCCAGTCCCACCCAGATCTCAAGAGCGCGCTTCGTCCGGCCAGCTTTCGACAAAAAGAGCCTCCCGGTGCGTGGGCGAAACCCAAGCAAGGGCATACCCCGCTTTTCTTAGTCGATCACAAAGCTTCAGTGTGTGGAGTTTATGGTAGTTTTGGAAATGGTGGTGAAATTCGAGAGCGATCTGTTTGGCTCGTGGCGGCTCTTTATCGGAAATGTACTCTTCCAGCACATCATATTCTGCCCCTTCGATATCGAGTTTGAGTAAATCTAGTCTAGATATGTTGGCTCTTCGTAGTATCGATCCTATCCGCAGGCATGAAACCTCGATGAAATCCGAACTAATCGTTCCTCCTGGGTTTAGAGAGCCGCTCACCCAGTCCCGATTTTGGGGTAAGTAAAATCGCGCATGGCCATCATGCGATGATACCGCGACTTCCAAAAGGGAAAAACCCTTCGCATGCACATTGCGACCAACGTAGTCGATAGCTCTTGGCGTCGGATCGACGGCGAGGATTTGGCACCCGTATTTTCGCATTATCGCGAGGTCGAAACTTGCATCTTCTCCGACGCCGCATGAAAGCACGACGGAGTCGGGCCCGAGGCTATTCTCGAGAATGGCGAAACCTCCATACTCTGTTCCGTGGTATTCGGTTCTCTGAGATGTATCCAGAGATAAAACTATATCTTTGCCCCTCAAAACATTGAGACGGTGTTTGAGACTTTTGAGGCTCATATTGTATAAATTCAAAATTGCACAATCGAGGCGGCTTGCGGGCCATAAACCGAATGGGCAAGTAGTTTTATTAGGAATATAGCAAGAATGACAAACTATATTAGCGAACTGTGCTCGGATTTACCAGCTTAAAACGACCCTCGACACATGCCTGCAATTTGTCAAATATGTGGAAAGGACGATACGGTACTCTACAAACGCATACTGTCCAGTTGCCTCAGGTGTGAAAAACCAAGCCCTATACCTCCACCTTGACCTCAAGAAATGACATGTCGCGTTTCAGAAAAGAAAGTCCCGGTTGTTCCACTTAGAGTATTTCTATAAGGAAGCTGTCACATGGGTATTGTCTACCAAAATAATGCTCTACAAAAGCAAGTGAGAAAAGATTATGTTGTATGCTCAAAGTTTATTCGTGAAACTGTGGTCACTGTTATGCACGAACACGCCAGTGTTTGTAGTCATCGCGAGTAGCTAGGCTAGAGAATCGCCGTATAGGTTCTCGCCAGCACTTCTATATGGCCCGTATAGCGAATATTCTGCGGGCGGATTGACGTCTGTTCCGGAATACTATTCCTTGTGGTTTTCGGCTTCATTGCGGCGAACTGCGGTCCACAGCACAGCTGTTCGCAGTCTTTTCTCCAAGCGCGGTCTGCTATAAAAGATTATCCTTTTTTAGCTGGTGTACCCACAACATGATCGCGTAGGCCCTCGCCAGTTTCAACCTTCGCAATATAGTGAGCGGATTCGCGGATTGGGCGCTTAGTTACCAATGACAGAACGTTGATCGGGTAACCAATTCCTTTTGGACTCAAATCGTAGCTTGGTTTGGTTGTTCCGCGACACGACCAAACTCACCTAAAACTTGCGCAAAGCGTCGGATGTACATAGCGCACGAGCACATGAGCTCGGTGAAAGGGAGGCAGCATCTTTTGCAAGAATTGTAGTGGTGTTACGGCGTAAGATGGAGTGCGCTTTGCGATAATGTCTTGAGGTTGTCTGCGGGTGTTTGCCGGGTGCTGCTTTCCAGATTTAAACGGCTCACTTTCATAGGCCGCGGTGAGTTTTCTTTATGGGTATGTTACAGGCCGAATAAGACACGAATATAAGGCGATATAACATAACGCGGCCACAATAGCCCGTAATTGCGCCTACAGTAGTGCAGCCAATCTTTTGGCGGAAGACCTTTCGGCGACAACAAGAGTTTGAAGCGCTCGAGCCGCGGGAGTGATATATCGCGCCAAGTCCCGGAGATGGGATTACGCCGGCACTCTCCAATGTAACCGGGAGCTTCGAGGACGGCAAAACCATGTCTGAAGGCGGCAAAGCCGTAGTCCATATCGCCCATTGCATGCCGATATCCACTGTAAAAAGAACCGAGCTCTGCGAAAATGGCCCGGGGTACAAGAACGCAATTTGCATTCATTGTCTGACAGTTCCGTGGAAGCGGCGAACTTTCGACAAAAGAGGTATTACACACGAGGCCACCGTATGTCCACTCGCCGGTATCGGGGTCGCGGGTAGCGCCCACTGCAATGGATTGAGATTCCGGCGTCGGACAGATCGCCAGAAGGGTACTGATGGCTGTCGGAAAGAGAACTGTGTCGTCATTCACGAGCAAGTAATAGTCTGGTTTCGTTACTGCGGCTGCCTCCCATGCTTTGCGCATACCTCCACACCAGTAAAGATTCCCATCACCTTTGATGATGTTTGCCTCCGGCCATAACGCCAGCACAGCTTGAGCGGTGCCGTCGGTGCAGCCGTCGTCCACTAAAAATAAGTAGAGTTGGATATCAGAATCAGCAACGCTACTCTGCCGCTTGAGAGCACTAAGACAAGTCAAGGTCGCGGCACAACGGTTGTGACAAGTTATTAGTACGGCGATCTGGTGCGTCACCTGTTTGGAGCAACGCTTAATCTGTGCTTTCATAAGAACTAGCCCACAAAACGTGCCGCAGAGAAAAAACCACAGTAACTGATTGTTTTAATCGCTTCACACTTTGCTGCGCCGACCGGGGAAAAACCGCAACAAGCACGCTTTATTTGCTGACAGCATCTAAAGCGTCAAAAAGACGTAGAGGGATGGGATTACGGCTAGAGCACTTAAAAAACCTAATTGCGAACATTCTGACACGCACTGCCCAGTACTGAGCTATACGGCATCAGAATGTCCGCGAACCCTGCTGATTAGCTTACACATCTCCTGTGCAACGCGGTCTGGATGAAGCCTCTCGGTCCATTGAGCGCTGCTGAGGGCAGGATCCCTCTCTCCGTTGGCCCACGCTGCTAGTTCCGCCAGGAGTGCCTCCGAGAGTGATTCAGGACTAGAAGTACAGGCAAGGCGTCCGGTATTCATGCTCGTGTGCCATTCAAGTGCACTGAGAAAAGGTGACCGGCAAGCCACTACCGTCGTACCGCAGCACACTGCCTCTGCAGAAGCGTTATGGCAACCCTCGTACGCTGAGCTTACCAACATAACCTGAGCGCGCTGGTAGGCGCGAGCTAACGCTTTGTTTGAAGTTACGCCCTCCAGACACACTCGCTCTGAGTGATCAGCACGCAGTCTGCCCCACCATTCAAGAAGCTGTGGATTTACATTGCCAAAAATTCGAAAGCGAACTGTACCGTGCTTTATCAACGCAAGGTTGATCGTCTCAATTAGGAGCGGAGTTCTCTTCTGCAGGCTGTCCCAGCGCCCAACGGCGACAACCTCCGGTAATTTTTGAACGTCGGGATTGAACCGGAAATGAAAATTTACAGGAATGGGAGTAAACCGCACTTTTTCAGCAGCGTGTTTTCCGACAAGACGGGCTACGAAGATACGGAAACGACGGGCAGCCTCCGGTGTGGAGGCTAGAAAAAAGTCGCCCGCTGTCATTGCATGAGCATTTCGCCAATCACGGGCGAAAAGTCGCCAGGTGCAGCTGATTGGCAACTTGCAAATGGTGCGCAAGACGCGCTTCCAAAGCGGATAATACCAGCAATGGTAATAGTCCGCCATTAAATGCGTTTTTAGACCAGCCAGCGGAGACGAGACGCCCTGATGATCCGTAACTTGCAGCACAGCAACCCCAGCACTCTTTGCGGCATCAACCATTGGCCTATATTGCACGCTACCCCAAGTATAAATAACGACGGCATCAATGTTAAGAGACTTCCACCACACTATATCCTGCAGGTTTTGAACCGTTGCCCTTATCAGCGATGGGTGATCGCCCTCTAGAGAAGGCGTAAGCAGAATACACTTGGAGTTTATCCCAATTGATTGAAAACCTCTACTAGTTAATCCAGATTCGCGATCAAAATGCATCCTTGTGCCGATGAAATTGCGCGGCGCTGCTGTATAAATACGCATGTAAGTCGAGTACTGTGAGAGAAAAAGCCGAAAAATGACTAATACCCGTGGCTTTGCCGTGTTTTTCGGGCTAAGACGTTTACTTGCCAGGCATTATCTTCATCACGCCACTGCCTGCTAGGCGAATCATTCGTCTCCTCGAGTTCGAAACCGGCTTGCTCAAGCAAAGCCACGAGGGAAGCTCTATCATACATCCACCGATGGAGAAGTCCAAAGCCGCCTACGAACTCTCTCCAGCGCATAAGAAAAGATGGCTTGGTGCGCTTTGTCAGAATAAGCGATTCCACAAATAATGTGTTGCATGAATCGCTTGGTGGTGAATCGATATACCGCTTGACCAGCGCGGCCAGGTCAGGAACAATTACGTGCAGCGTACCGCCAAGCTTAAGATTCGTAAAAAAGCCGCGTACGACACGCTCAGCGTCCCCCTTATAAAGATGCTCTAAAAAGTGCGATGCAAGTATATGATCAGCACTGTCTTCCGGAAACGGCAAAGGCTTCTCGCAGTTATGAACCAAGTAAGGGGCGCGGTTGGTGGCATCTGCATAACTCTCGAACCCTTTTCGTTGGTGTTCTTTCAGAAAATGCCCCATGAAACGACGCAGGGGTAGCAATTGAAGAAATAAGCTATTGTCCAAGTGCACAAAATTAGGAAGAGAGTAACAGCCCGCGCCAACGTTAAGCCAAAGTTGGCCTTTTGAATTTAAAAATTGTTTTGGGTTGTTCATGGAAGCATTATGTTTGATGGCAAATTGTCTGGAGGCGTGAAGCAAAGATTGCTATAGGCGCCGCTTACGTATGGATGCTCTCCCTACTGCTTAGTCGCTTCGACAACGGTAGGAACTAATTTGCTTGAGCGACACCAGTCGTTTCCGAACGTGCTAGAAAAGCTTTGTTCTCTGCTTGATTAACCCTCTAGCACCTGGCGGTGAGATGGGCAACGAGTATATAAAAGATAAAAAAAGACTCATTTACAGCAAATTAAGATTAAGAAGCTACACTTTAGGTTATGAAACGTCGAAGTACTCTAGTATGGTGTCGTCAGAGTTCGATAGATGTTTAGAAGTTTGTCCGCGGCGTCTTGCCAGGTTGGCGGCTTGAGAGGGGTGGGTAGCCGGGGCGCGGCATCAAAAAAGAGTTTCAGATGGTCAGCAAAAACTGTTCCTGAGCATAGCGGAAGGTAAGTAGCCCCGTTGCCGAAGGTCGCATGGGCCCAAGGAAGATCGCTAAGTAGTAAGGGCAAGCCGGCAGCGGCAGCTTCCAGAGCCGCCAAGCTTTGGGTTTCCATTGTGCTGGGTAACACAAATCCGCGCGCGGCATGCAGAGTGGCCGCCAGTTGTTGAGGATTCTGGATCTGACCCAAGTATTCGACCATTCCTTGCGAACCCTGAGCTGCCTGGACAAACTTCAAGAAGTGGGGATCACCCTCGGAATAAGGCTTTCCGACCACCTTTAGAGGCGTCTTCGCCGTAATGGCCGCCTTGGCCAGCTCAAGCAGACGCTTGCGCTCCGTGATGGTTGCCACGCAGATTAAGTGGTCGCCGGACGGCTTGGAGCCTCTGCGAAAGAAAACGTCTTCGACCGCATTGGGGACTACCCGCACGCGCTGCGGTGGAGCAGCGAACAACTCGCCCATAATCCATGCCTCCCAGTCTGTGATGGCAATAATGGCGTCGGCCTTTTGGTAGCTGTCCCAACGGAGTGGAAGGCGGTAGTTGCTCGGCAGGGCTTTGCGGAGGAGTCGGTTGGCCGCAGCCTGCAGGCTCAAGTGGGTGACGGATCGGGACCCTTGGCTGGTGAGCAGTTCCTGCATCACATACTTCATGCGTTTACCGTGAGCGAAGTCGATATGCGACGGGTTGGCGCGTCCAAAGAAATGAATCAGGTCTCCCCGCTGTGTGGAATCCCACCAGCGGAGGTATTCCACTGCAAGGCCAGCTGATTGGAGGGCCCTTTTCGTTTGTTCGATCTGGATCTGTAACCCCCCGTGGGCAAGCAGGAAAGGCTCGTTGTGGTCAAGTAAGACGCGCATATACTTTTACTTAGCGTGTGAAGAAACTTTCAATTCTAAATCAACCTGTTCCGTCCAAGCTCAAGATACAAATCGCAAAAGGAAGATGCAGTTTTTTCGGATTTAAAATACTGTCGGTCACTCTCATGGTGCGTCCGGCCAAACCTTTTCACCATTTCAAAGTCTCCGGCGAGTTGGTCAATGGCAGTGGCCAACGACTCCGGATCAGAGGCGGGAACAATAAAGCCGTTTTCCCCGTGGCGCACATAACGCGACTGACCACGTTCAGCCGTAGTTATAACAGGGAGGCCGATTACTCGTGCTTCTTTAACGGCCATCGGGCCGGTGTCCGTCTTGGTGGGATGGACGAGGGCCCATGCTTTAGAAAGCTTGCGTTGGAGATCCTCCCAGCCCACCTCCCCCACGCATACGATTTGCTCAAGCTTTTGATGCATTACCCAACTCTTAAGTGGCCCGTCGCCAATGAGATAAAGGCGCCAACCCCTCGTCCGGCACTTTTTGACCGCCTCAATAAGGTTCGGAATGCCCTTTAATTCCGTGAGCGATCCGACAAAAACAAAATATGGTTCCTCTTGTTTCGGTTGCCATGAGACCGTGTAAAAAGACGGATGAACCCCGTATTCGACCATACGTATGTCCCGTGGTGAGTAATATTCCCTCAAGCCTGAAACGGCCCATGGTGATTCGGCCGTAACAATGCTTGCCGAGTTGACGAACCGCTTTTCGCGCAAGGCCGCCAGCAACCAAGAGGGATGGCGCGGAAGACCTCCGACTTCGCGGCACCTTTTGAGGAGCCCCTGCAGGGAAAAAATAGATGGTGTACCGTTACGAGATATTGCAGACGCATAGGTTCTTTCGCTGCCCCATGCATGCACTACATCTGGGCGAATACCACTAAGAGCCCGCCCTAACACCATCTTTGAAGGCAAAAGACCACACAAGTCATCGATTTGCCAGCGTATTTTGGGATAAGCAAAATACGTTATGCCCTCATACACCTCACGCTGAGGCTTGCGGAGTGAGGGATCAAAGCTAATCCAGTAAAACTCAAACTCACGTCGATTTGCAAAATGCCTCGCGATCTGCGGAAACCAAGTTGCGCCACCAGATAGGCGCCCAGAAGCGCCTCTTTTCAGGGAGTTCAGAGGCGAATCGGCCAATAAGGCAACTCGGATCGTTGATTGCATATCAATCGATGCTCTTGATTACGCGACAAGGGTTCCCAGCAGCGACGACGTTCGCTGGAACACTAGCACTAACGACGCTCCCCGCGCCTATAACGCTGTTGTCCCCAATGCTAACGCCTTTCAACACAATCGATCGCGCACCGATGAACACGTTGGTGCCAATTGTAACCGGCTTGAAATCAGCTTCCTCAATCGGTGCGTGTCGCCTGTCGCGGGCAGTGATGTGATGAAAGTCCGTGTCCATGACTAAAACATCTGCACCGAGCATGGATTGCGGGCCTACGGTGACGCTACTCATGGCGCATATCGTCACTCCACTCAGCCCGGAGTACTCACCGATGCGAATTCGTGCCTTGCTCGAAAGAGTCCTCAACACAATGCGGTGTGAAACTCCAAGGGCAGTCGCGAAGGCACGCGAAATAAGCATTGCGCTGTCGCAAATCTCGATCTCCGAATCACGAGCGAGAGAAACTATGGGATGACCGACAAATTTGGCACGCCTATCAACTTTGATACCAAGCAGGCGAAGTCGCATAGGTACAATGGTGTCGTCCCATCGAAAGATGATGGCCCGCGTAGCTTTTTGAGCGAATGTGGCTAGTGCCGTCATCATGGCATTATCGAATTTAGGCTAGTACCTCAGAGTAAACCTGGATAGTTTTTCGACCAATCAATTGTGGGGAAAACCTGCTAGTCAATGCGTCTGACTCATATTTGCAACTATGCTTGGATATATTTTCTATCCAAGAGCGGAGTTTGCAGAGTAACCCATCAAAATCTTGACGACCGACAAGATTACATTTGGGGTATCCGAGGGCGACTTCCTTTATTCCTCCCACGTTACTTGCGAACACGGTCAAGCCTTGGCTAATTGCTTCGGCGACGACCAATCCGAAAGCCTCGTCCATTGGAAAGTGCAGCAAGGCATCAGCTTGGTTCATGGTCTTAGCAAGAGCAGCGGCATCCAAATGCTCCTTATGCAGGGCAAAGCCCAAGCGCGTGGCTTCCTCCAGTCGCGCGGCAAAGCGCCGCGCGTAAACCCCGCAGGTGCCTAGATGGCCGATAAAGGCTACTTCGAACGCTGTTCCCTCGCCATGCAGAGCGAAGAGAATCTCGAGTATTTCCATGGGTTGCTTGTTCTCGGTGATTGTTCCCACAACAAGTAGCAAAGGTTTTCCCGAGCGCTCGATAGTGGCCGTTTGCGTATGCAGGAACTCTTTGCGCAGCGCGTTGGGAATGAGCCATGTTGCTCGTGCCGTGAGTGCGATATCTTTCCTTACGTGCTCAGATATACAAATTACACCCGAGTGGCCTCGAATTGCGAAATCCCCGAGCAACGCCTGTAACTTCCAGAAGAGGAGGGGCCGCAAGGTGCTGTTACGTAATATAACGCGGATATTGCCGTGGATCGTGAGTACGGAGGGATAGCCGCTCATCGCACCGGCCATGCCGCACCACCACTCAATGCCTTGCGAGTGAACGATATCAGGCTGAATGTTTCTCCTGAGAAAGCGCCGCACAGCGAAAGCGGGACCCAAGTGCATAGTACGTAGAAACCCCCACGAGGGAACAAAGAGCGGGTGATACCAAATATTTGGAGCAAGTTGTGAGGGCGGAATATCTGGCTGCTTGAGGCAGCTCACGACATGCACTTCGATTTCTTTGGGCCCAAGTTCGGCGAAGCCTTCGAGCAGGGCGGTTGGTGCGGCGCCTAGCGAGGGCGAACCGACTCGCGGGTCGTGGCGATCGTCGACGACGAGCATCGCAACGCGGAGAGGGCGGGAGGACATACACGCAGGGAAATTGATGAATTCAGAGCGCAGAATGCAAAACGACAAATTATTAGTCCGCCGGGGTGGACGGTGGAAAGACGAGAAAGTGTAGAGTTGTGCTGTGGGGGGAGGCGCGGCGACTCAACTTCGCAGAGAAAGATTTGGTTACCGCAGTTGTGCGGTTGGAACAGGCACGGCGGGAGAGGGAACTGCTACGGGGGCCGGGGTCAATTGTCTACGTGGCTTCGATGTTGCACCTACGGGGCGCGGGAGAGAGCGATTGATGAGGTTGAGCACGCCAAGACCCAAAAAGTATTGTGCCATATGTTGGTCATACGCACCAATAATCGCGAAAAATGCGAATAGTTCGTAGAGGAGTGGAATAGCGGTGAAAAATGCTATAGGCGCGTACACGGTACCGAGGCTTGCCCTCACAATTTTCACGGCGTAGATGACAGTGGCAATCATCAAGGCGGTTAACAGAATAAGCCCGACAAATCCTCCGTAGCGGAGCGAGGACAAGGGACCGTTGTGGAGCGAGCCGCGAATCATGAACATCTCATAGGTATTAGAGACACCCATAAGTCCTTGCAGGCCGATCATTTCGTTGGCGAAGATCGTCAATTCCTGCTGGGTAAATCCAAAACCATCGCCGAAAACCTTGTCCCTAAAATAGTTGGGGTCATTCCAAGCATCGCGCCACATATCGACACGCCAAGTTGTCGTGCTATCGGCGTCTTGGGCCGCCTCTTGGTCCCAGCCAAGAGGCAGCACGCTCAGAGCGCGCTGAATAGTTAGTGGCACACGCACACCAGATTGAACAGCCGCGGCGAGCGCAGCCAGTCCGAACAGTGCCACGACCCCGAGCGGGATAAAATCCCGCATCCTTCCGCGTAGCCAAATACTGACAGCCGCGTATCCTGCCATTGCCAGCAGATAAGAGCGAAAACCGGACAGGCCAACTAGGACGAAACAGACCAGCGTCCCAAGTACGCGCAGAGGATACAGCGGGTTTATGAAAGTAATTGGCGCATAGTAAGCGCACATAGCTAGAAAGAAAGGAAGGGCGGTCCTCTCTAAACCGAACACGCGCATCTCGGTGCCCATAGCCCCTTGGGTGGCAATTGCTTGGGTGGCTTCTTGGACCTGCACATAGTAAACTCGGCTGACGGCCTCGCCGAGTTGCGGAGACACCGTGGCAACGGACTGAAGGGCGCTAGGTGCTGCAAAGCCTATGGCCAGCAATACCGGCAAATAGTAAGCCCCCTTTGAGGGAATGCGGCAACGACTGAGAATAAAATATGCAGCAAAGGCCATGCCCATGACAATATACTTGCGGCCTCCTACCATGTCTGATCCTAGAAAACTCAGGCCCGTGGGATTTTTGATGAAGGTTACGACAAGCCAAGCCAAATTCATAAAGACGAGCTTGTCGGTAAGGTGCAGTGACACCTTCAGATCAATCCTGCGTAGGATCACGTGGAGAGCAAAGAGGACCCCTGCGACCATGATGCAGATCTCGCTAAGGTTCAACGGCAGGGGAACGAAGCCCAGCTTCCCATCTGCTGCACTGGTAAGAACAATGAGGATCCAAAAGTTTGTGCCAAGCTTTAGCCCAAGCGGCACTCCGAGAAAGAGGAGAATGGCGATTCCAAGGTAAGCGTAACGACCGCTCGCTACGCTATCGCCGATAACTACGGCTAGAACAAGACCCAGCAACAAGACGGTAGCAAAAATCAACGTATTAGCGTTGATGTTATGGGAATTCAGCATGGTCTTCTGAAAATTAGCCCGTGAAAATCAGGAGCGCCGCAATATCTACCTACGAAGCCCGATTGGCAAAAGCCGGTAAAATATGGTGAGACGATCAAAGATGAGCTTTCGCACACTCACTGGCAGACCGAATGTAAACAGAATTACAATTGCGGCAAAGCCGACAACCGCTGCTGAGACGAAAAATTGCAGTAATGGTGAAGACGGCAGTGGTACAATCAACACTTGTATGAGGGAAGCGACAACCGTCATGGCTGCTGCGACGGGAGCCAGAAACGCGACCCAACGGAATGCGACAATGCCGGCTTGCACCCCGAAGTACGAAGCGGTGCGGCGAATGGCGTAACCTGCACGGAAGATCAGGGCGCAGATGATGGCCGAGGTCAAAATCCCGGCGAATCCGAAACGGGTGGACGCCCACAGGGCTAGGCCGACGAAGGCAAGGCTCTCGAAGAAAAAGAGAAAGCGCAAAAGTCCGACTTTTTTCGTATGCATGGCAAAGTCAGTATGGCAGCGAAGCAGAAGATTGAGCATGAGCAGGGTGGCGATGAGCCAGTTATTGATCGCTGGCCAGAGAACCTCCGAGCCAGCCCAAGCCTTCACGAAATAGGGGTTCACGGCGGCTGCTCCCAGCATTCCACAGACAGCGAGACCTCCCGTCAACTGATACATTTGGCGGAAACTCGTACGCAGCTTTTCGCGCTCGCCACGCACAATCATCTCCGAGAAGAAGACCACGGCTGTATTCTCAATCTTGGCCGTTAACTGGAATAATAGCGTGAAGAGTTTGGTGGATACGCCCCAGATCGCAGCAGCGGGGAGGCCCATCGTGCGGGAGACAATCATCAACTGTGAGGCCTCCAATAATTGGGTGCTGACATTGACCAGAAAAAAGTCGACGCCCAGAGAATAAAGCTCGCGGACTTTCTGTAGGCGGACGTCCGTTAACGAGAGTGCCCGCGGGAACAAGCCTAGGCGACGGCAAGCGATCCAAGAAAAAACGCTGGTTATAACAATTGGCGGGAAAATGCTCCAGAGTATGGCGGTTAACCCATATTCAGAAGCCAGAAGTGGCCACAGTATAAAAACGCTAATTATAGGATTGAGTGCAACAAACGCCCATACCAAATCAATGCGTTGGTTTGCGTAGAGAATCGCCGAGAAAATTTTGAAGCAGGTGGCAAGTCCGGCGGAAAAGCCGAGGAAACGCAGCAGGGAAGTGGCGACGTCTTGCAGTTCGAGTGGAATGTTGAAGACTTGGACAACAAAGGGGGCCAGGAACCAGCAAGCCGCGGCCATGAGTACCCCTTGAGCGGCAAGGATCAACCAAGCAGTCGCCACTACCTCAGCGTAAGCGATGCCGTCTTGGCGGTCTTTGTGATCGATAAGTATGCGGCCA
>Ga0247832_1005272_pt1 | contig 15132 bp, 6 predicted proteins | sample LaCruzMarch2015__10_FD_192407 | JGI IMG/M metagenome (GOLD analysis project Ga0247832, IMG submission 192407) | Freshwater microbial communities from meromictic Lake La Cruz, Castile-La Mancha, Spain - LaCruzMarch2015_4m | ecosystem: Environmental > Aquatic > Freshwater > Lake | place: Spain... | reverse complement strand
TATGCATCATAAACTGTTAATGGCGTTAATCCAGAAATAGTAACTGTACCTGTTGTACCGTTAATTACAGCTGGTTGGTTAGTTAATGTTGTACCTGCGCCTGGTGTAAAACCAGCTGGGCCGTATTCGATATCGTAATTAGTTGCAGTAGCACAATTTAAAGGGAAGTCAAAAGATAATGTGAAAGATGTCGCTGTACCTGCTACCGGTGTTCCTGGAGCAGGACATGTTGGAGGTGCAACAATTGTAATTAAATAATCTTCCGTTTCACCAAAAGCATATGATGCACAAGGGCTTATAGAAACTCCACTTACATTATATACACCTCTAACTCTCAATCTATGCACACCTGCTGGAGGAGTACAAGCCAAACTAATATTAAATGAAGAAGAAGCATTTACTTGACCAGTTGTTAAACCTGCACCAATCAATCCATTTGTTGCTCCAATTCGTTCAGTAGCATCAAAAACCCCATCGTCATTATAATCAATCCAAGCAGCGTAACCTTGATCTCCCCATTCACCTGTTGAAACGTTAACTGTGTATGAAGAAGAAGATAATAAAGAAGCAGTATAATTTGGTTGACCTGTATAGAAAGTATAAGAAGGAGTTCCTGCAACAAATCCAGTATTATTTGACAAAGTAGTTCCTGCAATTGCAACATTTGAAATTAAATCTCCAAAACTTGTTCCTGTTGTATAAACGGGAATACAATAACAATTCGTTGGAATATCCAAGTTTATCATGATAGGAGTTGAAGGAGTTGTGTTTCCATCACATGTAACAAGACATTGGTAATAAGTTACTGCTGTTTGCGAAACTGTTCTTGTTGCCAAAGTAGCCCCTGTGATGTTTGTCCAATCTATACCGTTTACAGATGATTGCCATTGATATGTAATTCCAGGACCAGATGTGTTACCTGTTAGTGAAAGCGTAAAATTAACACCCGTACAAGCTAATGGAGCTGAAGAAACAGTTGTTCCGCCTGTTGGGGTACCTGAACAAGGATAAACATTATCAACTGTATTTACTCCCATATAAAGTGCGCCTGCTGTTAATTGCGCAGTTGATAAACCTGAACGTTGTGCAACAGGCAATACAGTTCCATTTTGATGTGTACCACCTACAGATGAGTTTTGCAAAAGAACTCTTGAGTTTCCGTTAATAGGGAAGAATCCTCCTGTTCCTACCAATGAAATTTCATGCGTACCTGAAGCATAAACGTAACCTTCTTCAGCAGTTACTGTCCAATTTGCCTCAAAGCGATCTGTTACTGTGTAACCAGCATCATCTATAGAAAGTGCCTGAGTTAGAGTAGTAGAATTTTGAAATAAAACAGCAAGGTAACCAACTGTGTTACCTGTTGCAAGATTTGAAGAACGTTCAATATGCGCTCTTCTATTTTGACCAGCATTAGAAACAAAAGGGTACATTGATGTGGTAGTAGTAGGCTCAACACCTGCAGTAATCGCAGTTCCTGTAGCAGTTGCAGTCCACCATCGTGCGAATTTTGTTCCAGACATAAATCCAGTTCCAACTGGAGAGGTTAAAGTCCCTCCAACTGCATAATTACCCCAGGTGAATGTATTCCCTGAAGCATTTACTCTTGCTCCTGTTAAATTTAAATTATTTGCAATTCGTATTGTTGATGGAATTGACCAAATAATATTTGGTGTTGCAGTGTTAGTATTTGAGAAAGTTAAATTTCTAATTACCCCAACTGTGTTCAAGGGTGTTGTTGTAGCATTTGTTCCACCAAATGTTCCTGAACCAGAAACTGTTTGAACTGATGAACCATTCAATGTTAAGTTACCTGCTGTGGTTGTACCAACTGATACATCAATTCTACCATCATTTATAATATTTCCAGAAACGATTAGAGTTTTACCTGTAGTTGCTGTAAAAACATTTACCAAACCAGAACTGGCAACTGTTAAATTACCAAATATGTTAAACTGTGTTGGCGTAGCAGAATAAGTAAGGGTTCCATTAACAAGCAAATTATTGATACTTTGTCCTGTTGCATTAACTGTAACAGTATGTGTTGCAGAAACAGTAGCATTATCAGCAGAAGTTGGGACAGCGTTAGCATCCCATGTTAAAGGATCATTCCAGTTTCCAGTAATGATTGAAATAAAAGTGCCTGGTACAGAAGAAACAACAGAAATATCATCTAATGCCGCTGGAGGATTAGCGATATCTGAAACATCTGATTTCCATTGAAAAACTAACTTATAAGTTGTTCCGGGAACGACTGGAACTGTGATAGTCTCATTATTCCAGTTAGCTGAATTTAATTTATACATTCCAGACGTTGCACCTGGACCTGCAATTTGACTAGCTGCTGGAGCAGAAGCTGTTGCAACAGGAACATAAGTTGAAGGAGCTAGGTAAACTTTAAGATTATCCCAATCGGTTGCACCACCACCTTCACCATTTGCTCTCCATTTAAAGGATACAGCTAACTTTGATTGACCAGCAGGTATAATTATGTCTCTAGATAATTGGCTAAACAAACTTACTGTTGAATACGCCCATGTAGTTCCATTATCTGTAGTCATAAAACCACAATTAGTTCCTGTTGCGGGTGTTAATGCAGCTGTAGATCCAACAACCCAATTATCGGTTGTACCACCCACTTGTGACCAACCATTTGCAGAAACTGTTGTTCCTAGCTCAAATCCTCCAGCACCAGCAGGGTCAACTAAGACCGTAGTTTGCGCACGAAAGAATCCAATTAACCCTAGTGCGAAAACCAAAGTCAATTTTAATGTTCGTAAAAGTTTTCTCATATTTCTTTTTTTTGAATTGAATTTCAAATGTACACTAAAAATTTAAAAACAATAACATCTATTTAATATTTGAATAACCTTTTAACATTTGGAATAACCTTTAATAACATAAAGAAACCGTCAAAAATCAATTTTAAACTTTACATAAATCAATTTTATATTAGCTATAATATTCTTTATCAAAAGATTATATTAAATAAAAAAAAGGCTAACATTTCTGCTAGCCTAATTTAAAAAAAAATGAACTTATTGTTTAATTTACAATTATTCTAGCCGTTTTTAGTTTTTTATCGTTTTTAAACTTGATAAAATAGACACCTTTTGTAACATTCGACAAATCAAGAGTATAAATTCCATTTCCATTTATCAATAAACCAAAATCAGCTACAATTCTACCATTCATGTCTTCAACTGTAACATCATAATTTGCGATAGATTGATTAATCACTATCTTAATTATTCCTATTGTTGGGTTTGGATAAACATTGAAACTTAATTCATTTTCATCAATAGATAAGTAATTTACAATTACACAAGAAGATGTTGCTGAACAATTACTTGAATTGGTAACAATTACTGCATACGAGCCATTGATTGGTGCTGTATATGTAGCCGAAGTTGCTCCTGAAATTGGTGAATTTGTAGCACAATCAATCCATTGATAAGAGGATCCACCTGAAGCTACCAAGGTTCCGTTTCCATTGTCTATTACTGTCGCTATTGGTGACGGATTAATCGTTAAATTTAGCGTTACAATTGAATCACAACCAGCAACATTTGTTAAAGTTTGTGTATAGGATCCAGATTCAGTGTAGATTGTTCCATTCGTCCAAGTAAATGAACCACAAGTTGAAGCAGTTGTTGTTGAACTATTATTTCCAATTGTTAAAACAAGTGTTGCTATCGAATCACAACCGTTCAAATTAGTACTTGTAAAAATATAAGTTCCACTTGCAGTATAATTTGTACCATTCCACAAGTAAGAGTTGCATTCTGTTAAAACTGTATTAGAAGAACTTAATCCATTAATGGTTAAATTCAACGTTACAATTGAATCACATCCAAAAATATTAGTTAAGGTTTGCGTATAAACTCCTGATTGCGTGTAATTTGTACCGTTTAAATTATAGGAATTACAAGCTGATTCAGTGATAGTAATTGCGTTTGGTTGACCAATTGTCAAATTTAAAGTAATTGTCGAATCGCAACCCAATGAATTAGTAAGCGTTTGAACATAAGTTCCACTACTTGTATAAATTTGATTATTTAACGAATAAGAACCACAGGCTAATTCATTTAAAGTTATCGAAGTTGGTTGATTGATAATTAAATTTAAAGTTGCAACTGAATCACAACCTGCCACATTTGTAGTTGTAAAACTATAAGTTCCACTAGAAGTATAATCAACTCCATTCCAGTTATAGCTTAAACATGCGTTGTCATTTGTTATAGATGTTGAACTATTATTTACAACCACAGAGAAACTTTCGTTTGCAGTACATGATCCAGCTGAAGCAAAAATATGTATTGTTTGAGTTGAGGTGATTGCTCCTGTCAATTCTACTCCTCCACCATTTGTCTGAGTTCTATATGATAAACTTAAATTGCCATTGTTTGAAGGTGTTAATTCAGAAATTGTTGCTAATGGATAAGTATCACAAACAATTTGCGCTCCTGGATTTACTAAAGTAATTGGAGCACAAAGAGTTGTTCCATTAACAGGTATTGACCAAGGACTTACGTCTCCATTTCCACAATTAGCTCTAAAATAAATTTGATAGCTTGTATTTGGGGCAAGAGAATTTAAAGTAAAATTTGTGGTTGCAGTTTGATTTTGCACCAAAGTTCCAGTTCCTTGAACAAAACCAACTGGTCCATATTCAAAATCGAAACTAGAGGCAATTGAGCAACCCATTGTCCATGCTAAATCAATAGATGAAGTTGATGTTGTTCCTGAAACCAATAATCCTGGAGAAGGACACGTTGGTGCGGGAGCAATTGTAATTATGTAATCTTCTACTTCACCAAATGACGCAGCATCACAAGGTGTAATATTAGCACCTGTAGTTGCAAAAATTTCCCTCACTCTCAAACGGTGTTGTCCGGCTTGTGGATTACAATCTATATTCACAGGAAAACTTACAGATGAATTTGCAGGAACACCTGTTGTAGTGAAACCTATTCTTTCAGTTACATCAAAAATTCCATCGTCGTTATAATCTATCCACGCAGCATAATTTCCCATCCAATCTCCTGAATAAACAGTACAAATATAATTCGTACTTGGAATTAAAGTGGTTGTTAACACTGGGTCAGAAGTATAATCTGAATAACCTATTGTACCTGATGGACATCCTGGCCCAGAATTATTATCCAATGTGTTTAAAACAACTCTTGCGATTACATCTCCATCTGTGCATCCAAATGTATAAGTTGGCACACAATAACAATCTGTTGGTTCAGACATTCCAATAGTTAATTCATTTGAAAAACTAGGACTTCCTCCACAAGAAAAGATAGCTAATCTATAAATAGAAGTATCCACTTGATTAGTTGTTATTGTCAATGCTGTTTGCCCAACAATATCAGAAAAAGATTGACCATTATCTGTTGAAACTTGCCATTGATAAGTTAATCCATCTTGATTTCCTGCGTAATCTGATGTTATTTGGAAACCTATTCCTGAACAAACTGTAGGATTTGAGCTAAGGATGGAAATTCCAGTTGGAGCAATATTTCCTAAAATTGTTACTGTAACATCTGCTGAACCGGGTGCATTTGTACAACCTGTTGTTTGGTTTGTATAAGAAACAGCATAAACTGTTGTCTCGGATGGTGTAACTGTTTGTGTGAAAATATTTGTTCCAGAGGCAATTGTGGTGGTTCCAAAGGTATTAGTTGCCGTCCAAATTGTTGTGTAATTTGCTGGTGGTACAAAACGGAAAGCAAAAGGATTGATTATTGGATTGTTTGTACTCACTGTTGTTCCACTTGCAAAAGCTAAAACACCAATTGTTCCATCACCATTATTGACTCCAACTAATTTATTTCTATCTATATTGGTTGAAGAAGTAACGTGCACTTCAATTTCACCAACAGTTTCATAGAAAATTGCTTGAGCAGTACTAAATTCTGAAGCATTAAATTCTTGGACATTTTCATAACTAACCACAAATTTTCTATTAGGTGCAACACCTTCTGTCCAATATTTTATAGCTCCACTTGAAGCGTTTCTTAAATCATTATCCATAGCTAAAACAGCAACCATATTAAAAGGCTCAGTAGTGCTCGGAAGTGTATTAAAAGTAAAATCTCCAACTGTTGGATTCGTTCCAAAAAAAACGGTTCCATTTGTTCCGATAGTAATCGTATTATATGTCGTCCCGAAGAAGTTAAAATTGAAACCAAGTGGTATTCCACTCCAACCTCCATCATCAAGGCTAAATCCTAAATCATTTGCTGGAGTTGCTATACCTCCGTTTACTAAAGTAGTTGCATTTATTGGAGCAGTTATTGGTGAATGTGGAATTGAAATACTACTAAAGTTCCCTGCCGATAATCCTGTGCTAATAATTGCTGAAGTTCCTGGACATACTCCATTTACATCGGAGACTACATTTGCGGTTGGTAAAGGGAAAACAGAAACTACTATTGAAGAGTTGGCAATACAACCTGTTCCAACCTCAACCGCCGATAAAGAAACGGTTGTTGTTTCTGTAACTATCACCTCAATTGATGTAGAAGTTTGATTTGAAATTTGAACACTTGGGTCTGAAACTGTCCAAGTAAAACCATAATTTGCAGAAGAGTTTGCTGTAATAGTTGCTGTTCCTCCTGTTCCACAGAAAGGAGCTTGGTTATTTGATAAAGTAATTAACGGTGCTGTTGTTGAAGTTGCACTAATAGGTATTCGAGCACTTGAACAAGTACCTCCAAACGTTTCTGCTGCGACAAAATAAGTAGTTGTCTCAGAAATTACAGGTGTCGTAAACGACGAACCAGTTCCTAGTGATGTAGTTGATACTTCAGAAGCGTACCAATTTATTGTCGAACCAGTTGAACCAATTGCATTCAAATTTACAGAACCAGTTCCACAAATTGTACCGGCAGTTGTACTTGTTATTTCGTTTGCGTAATTTACAGTAACTTCGCTTGAAAATGCTGGTGTTCCGTTACAAGCAACTATTTTACATCGGTAAGAAGCATTTTGTGTTGGAGATAAGGAGAAAACATTATTAGTAGCACTTGTTATATCATTCCAAACGCCAGCAACAGTTGAAACTTGCCATTGAAAAGTAATTCCATTAGTTGTTCCTGTGTAATCTAAGTTAAAGTTTACGGATTGACCTGCACAGAAAGTTGTTGAGCTTGCAATTGTGTTTACTCCACTTGGTGCAACATCCGAATAAATTACCATATTTACTTGTGCTGAACCAGGAGCATTTGTACATCCAGTTGTTTGGTTGGTGTAAGAAATAGAATAATCAGTTGTAATGATTGGGGAAACTGCTTGTGTGAAAATATTAGTTCCGTTTGCAATTGTTGTTGTTCCGTTCGCATCTGTAGCAGTCCAAGCTGTAGTGTAATTTGATGGAGGTGTAAAACGCCATGACTGTCCTGAACCCATAGCAAGAGTTGCTGTTTGTGCTTGCCAAAAGTTTGTCGTATTTGGTGTTACAGCACAATTTGAAGCTGCTGCCCCAATGGTACCAGTTGGATTATTGACCCCTACAGTTTTGGAATTAACTGAAGCCAGTTCAATTGCGTGCATTTCTACTGTTCCAATTGTTTCAAAAACAACAGCTTGAATCGTCTGGCGCTGAGTTGTTGAACCAAATCTAAACACGTCATATTGAACAACAAATCTTCTATTTGGAGCATAACCTTCTGTCCAATATTTAATACTAGTAGGATTTCCCGCATTTGTTGTACCACAATTTAAATCATTCGCAGCAGCAAAAATTGCACCCATTGGGTCGGTTGTGTTAGGTAAAGCACCAATTGTAAAATCACCTAAAGCAGCAGCATTGTATATTCCAAATTGAAGAACTGAGTTTGTACCAATATTTAAAGTTGTATAATTCGTTCCAAAAAAGTTAAACGTAAAACCAATCGGAATAGCACCCCAACCTCCATCGTCTAAACTTCCTGAAGTTAAAGGTACCTGAGCGACTCCATTATTAACTAAAGTAGCTGCATTTGCAGGCACACTTTGAGGAGAGTATGTTATACATATTGCACTAAAATTCCCTGCGCTTAATCCTGAACTAATGGTTGCAGAGGTGCCGGGGCAAACACCAGATGCAGATGTTGTTACTGTAGCTGATGGTAAAGGATAAACACCTAATGAATAATAAGAAATTGAAACACATCCATTAGAATTTGTTCCACTTACTTTAAAATCGGATGTAGCAGTTACCGTTGCGTTTACTGCTGTTCCTGAGGTAACATCTAAAGAACCAGTTGCTGGGTTCAATGCTGACCAAGTATAAACCATCGATGCATCAGTTGATGAAGCAGTTAATACAGCTGTTCCACCAGTACCACAGAAGTTATTTAATGATGGCGTTATTGCCACCGCTGGACCTAAATTTGTTGAATCTTGGTAAGCTGTTCCGTTTATAGTTTGTACTAAGGTATTATTATCAGTTGCTGAAACTGTCCAAGTTACATTTCCATTTTGAGGCGAAACTGTTGGAATTATTGCCGTCCAAGTATCAGCAGAAAGACCACCATTATTTGTGGTATTTATCATCGAGATTGGCGTCTGTGTTGTACCATTAACAGAATAATTCAAAACAACTGAAGTAATTGAAGCTCCTCCAGGAGTAATTAAAACAGAAACATTTCTTGGAATATTCACACACACATTACCAGAAGGAGCAATCGATAAGTTTGTCAAAGAAGCAGCTGCTTTTGTTGCCATTACCATAAATGGAGGAATTGTTGAAAGAGGTGCTGAAGTTGTCAAAGAAGTTGGAGTTGCTGTTATTAAAACGCCACCTACTAAATCATAAACGCCATTCAAAGTTGAACTCCCAGCAATTCCGTCTGCTGTTCCTGGAATGTCATTTAATCTAATTGCTGTGTTTGCAGTTGCTACAAAATTGGTTTGTCCAGAAGTAAATGAGGTTTCCCAATATCTATTTGTGTTTAGAGAAGTAAACAGAGCAGAGGTTGATCCTCCAGTAGATGCATCAAAAACTTCTGATTTAATAACAAGAATACCAGTAGTTTGTGGATTTATTAATTCCATCGGATTATATCCTGATTTTCCTACTGGAAACACATAAGTTGAACCAGAAGCAAGATTTGCTGGTAATGTTCTTTCAACTGAACCTTTAACATAACTTGAAGAACTTCCACCGATAACACCTGAAGCTAAAGGATTAGAAACTGTAATTGTATTGCCAGTATTATCTAATACTCCTACTGTCAAATTTAAAGCTCCAGTTGTCCCTCCTAAAGTTCTACTGAAAGACATAGTTACAATTCCAGATGGGAATGTGTTATTAATTATTAAAGAAACTGGTGAATTAAAAAATGGAAATTCAGTATTTGTAATAGTTTGATTACTTGTTGTGCTATTATAGGTTAAAGAAGAGTTTGTTTGATTAAAAGAAACGACACCAATACCATTTAAATTTCCCTTTGAAACAAACAATCTGTTTAAAGTAATATTTGAAGTCAAATTAACACCAGTTGAATTATTGATACGAACAGCAATATTTCCTGTAGTTGTTAGTGGTGAAAAAGTTTGTGGTGTATTACCATTAAATTCAAAAACTCCTGCAACATTTGATTGTGTTAAAGTTCCACCAGTTTGAGTAAAATTTCTAGCTGTTCTTAAATTACCAGCACCGTTGAAGGCAACATCTAAACTACCTCCTGATAAGAATATATTTCCTAAGACATTTACAGAACCAGTAGTGCTTGCAGCCTCAAAAGTACCACCACTAACGTTTAAATTTCCATTAACTGTTACTATTCCACTTGTAGTTGCTCTAAATTTACCTGTTCCTGTTGATTGAATGGATAAATTTCCTTTAACAACTGCAGTTGTTGTGGTTGTCCAAAAACTCATCGTTCCAGTTGCATTTGTACAATTGTAAAATACATTTCCAAATGATTGATTATTGTTAGTTGGTGCTGTTGTTGAAGTTGTTACACCTGTAATAGTCAAATTAGCTGTTGTTCCCCAAGTTGCCAAAGGAACTGGTGGTGCACCTGTAATTGCAGCTGTTAAATTACAATTCGATCCATTTGCAAAATTCAAAGAAGCAACATTTCCAACTAAATTCATTGCAGTAGTTCCAATATTGACAATTCCCAAATTTGAAATGATCACGATTGTATTTGTTCCTCCCGTTGTATTTAAAACGTTAGCAGTACTTCCACCAAAATTTAAAACTCCATCTATTAAACCAGTATTTCCAGTATTTGTAAAAGCAATTGTAGCAGCTTGTGTCGTGTTTGTTAAACTTAATGTACTTCCAGCATCGACAATAAAATCGTCACCAACACCACCACTAACAGATATTGTTCTATTAGTTGTTGTTGATGATTGTAGATTTAAGTTTGTGTTATTTGTTATAACTAATTGTCCAATTGTGTAACTTCCTCCATCAATATTTATTGTAACTGGTCCTCCTGGAGTTGTTCCAGCTCCATCCACAATGAGAGCATCTGTTGTTTCTGGTGTTGTTCTTGGCGATCCAGATCCATCAGGGGAGCTGTTCCAATTTGTTGAATTACTCCAATTACTTGATGCTCCTCCAACCCAAAAATAGGTTGCTGCGCTTAAAGTACTCTGAGATCCGGTTAATGCAGTTCCTGGAATAACTGCCTCACTTGATGCCTGAACCCTGTAATAATACATTGTTCCTGGGGATAGTCCAATCTGCGGTAAATTGTACGCTGTTCCAGTTATGGCAGTTGAAGTGGAAGAAAGATATGATACGTTTAAGTTTTGAGTGAAACCAGCATCAGTTGCTCTTGTGATGACAAAAACAGTTTCGTCAGTCGAATTATCTTCCCAGTTTAAAGTTGTTGTTGAGGCTGTAATTGCTGAAAAAGTTAAACTAATTGGTGGCGCTGGAATGGTTGTTGAATTAGGTGTCCATGTATAAGTTCTTAAATTACCATTTATAGTTCCAGCCAAATTATCTATTGGTAAAGAGGCAAGAATTGTATTGGTTACAGGTGCTGTTGCCAACGTAAATGAAGGTGTCGCTCCGATTGTAACATAACCGGCCGATGTTGCGGTGTTACTAGAAGAAATAAAAATTGATCTATTTTGATCGGCTGTTGAAGAATTATAAATTTCACCGTAAATATATTCTACAACACCTGAAGTTTCGTTCAAAACCAATTGCATGTTTCCAGAGTTTGGAATATTTACAAAATTCACATAAAATTGATTCCATTCAATTATTAGTTTTCTGTTTGGTGCTGTTCCAAGAACTAAAGCGCTCATCCCATTATTTACCTCGTTGTCTCCTGCCATAGGAGCCAAAGTTACATTCCCTGCTGAAAAACCTGTTATGCTTGTTCCACTTATTGCAGTTGCTGAAGAGTTTGTGTGTAATCTTGCTTGACCGTTAGAATTGGCACTAATGTGAGTATATTTCACTCCCATAAAATAAAAGTCAAAACCTATGGGAAAAACAGGAATTCCTGTGTCGTCATTATTACCTGTTAAAAGCGTTGTAGCTCCTGTCATATTTTGCAATGAACCAGATGTTGTTGAAGAAAACAAGTAATTAGCTAGGTTTTGAGCATCTAAATTTAAAGATGCAAAGAGGACTAATACGGTAATATAAATTCTATGTAATTTTTTTTTGTTTATCCTGTTAAAAAAAATTTGTTTTATTTTAAAAATTCTCATGGGTAAATGTATTTAATAATATGTTAAAACGCCAGCTTGTAAACCGATATTTAAAAAGATAATGTATTAAAAACTAATATACTGAAATTCAATAAATTTTGTTTCTTAATTTTGACAATAATTTTTCTATTGAATTTTCATAAAAATCAAAAATTACATGAATGCTTCTCTTTTGAATAAAACAGCACTTGTTTGTGGTAGTACACAAGGAATTGGAAAAGCAACTGCACAAAAGCTTTCATCGATGGGAGCAAATCTTATTCTTATTGCTCGAGACGAAACTAAACTGAAAAATACGCTATCTGAATTGGATACTTCAGTGGGGCAAAAACACACCTATTTAGTGGCTGATTTTTCTAAACCAAGTGAACTTAAAACCATAATCACCAACTTTATAAATGTAGGAAACAAAATCAATATTCTAATCAATAACACTGGAGGGCCAAAGGGAGGGCCTATTATTGAAGCTACAACTGACGAGTTTTTAAATACATTCAATCAACATTTAATTTGTAACCATATTTTAGTTCAAGCCATTTATCCAGGAATGATTGAATCAGGTTATGGACGAATTATAAATGTTATTTCAACTTCCGTGAAACAACCGCTTCCTAATTTAGGAGTATCAAATACAATTCGTGGAGCAGTTGCAAGTTGGAGTAAAACGTTGGCGGGCGAACTTGGTCAATATGGAATCACAGTTAATAACGTACTTCCTGGCGCAACAAACACCATTCGTTTACAAGGAATTGCAGAAGCGAAATCGGCAAAAACAGGGGAGTCAGTTACAGATATATTCGAAGAAATGGCCGGAGAATCTCCAATGAAACGTATTGCTGAACCAGAAGAGGTGGCAGCAGCAATTGCATTTTTGGCAAGTCCTGAAGCTTCTTATATTAATGGTATAAATGTTCCAGTTGATGGAGGAAGAACAAAATCACTTTAATCATTTTTAAATTTCTCTAAATCGTTTTTTAGTTTAAATCTGTAAGCGATTAGTGTTGGCAAACCGATAATTATTAGAAATACAAAAACGTAACCTTCTCGAGTTAAATAAAAATAAGTAACATTTTTCATTTCTTCTTGTTTATAACCTAATCCAATAAAATAAGACAAACTTAAAGGCGCTTCTTGTACAATTCTTTGAACGTCTGATTCTATAACAATTTCACCTTTAAAAAGATTAATAGGAAATAAAAACAAAGGGGTTGCGATTAGAATGACTCCAAGAAAAAAGATAACTATTGGTTTTTTAAACATGCTACAAAATTACTAGAATTCAATAATTTCACAGCTTTAAAATTTAAGGAAGTGCGAATAGCTTATTTATGCGGAACAAATGGTTGGGGCGGTTTAGAAATGAATCAACTCAAAAATGCTATTTGGATGCAAAATCGAGGACATTTCGTAAAGTTATATTGTTTGGAGAATGCACCTATTGTTAAAGCTGCTGAAAATTCAGGTATTCCATACACCTTTATTAAAAAACACAAAAATCACTACGACTTTTTAAATGCATTTAGGTTATTAAGCTTATTAAAAAAAGAAGGATTTGAACACTTGATTTTCCGTGCAACCTTCGACCAAAGTATCGCAGCCTCTATTTCTTTTCTTTCTCGTGGAAAAATCAACGTTCATTTTTTCATGGAAATGGAGTTTGGATCTCCCAAAAAACAGTTTTTTAGAACATTACGTTATTCCTACTTTTCTTCCTGGAATTGCCCTTTGGAATATTTGAAAAAACAAGTACTTGAAAATGCTAAAGTTCCAAGCAGTAAAATAAATGTAATTCCATCTGGTTTAGATTTTGGTTCGATAACACAAAATAGTAAAACTGAATCCAGAAATTTACTCCAACTCCCAGAAGATGATTTTCTATTCGGAATCGTCGGAAGAATTGATCCTAAAAAAGGACAATTATTAGCACTAAAAGCTATTACGCAACTGAAAGAATATTCCTTTAAGCTCATAATTGTAGGTGAAGAAACACCTGATTCTCCAAGTTCCTATTTAAGAGAAATAAACGCATTTATCAAAGCCAACAAATTGGAGGAAAAAGTACTTTTCTTGCCTTTTCAAAAAAATCCAATGGAAGTTTTCAATGCTTTTGATTGGACGCTCATGACGTCAGATTCGGAAACGTTTGGAATGGTAACAATCGAATCGATGGCGCAAGGAACTCCAGTTATTGGAAGTAATGCTGGTGGAACTAGAGAATTATTAGATTTTGGTAATGCTGGACTTCTTTTTGAAACGAAAAATGAAATTGATTTAGCTGAAAAAATGAAATTAGCACTTGAGAAAGAAGTAAGTTATGAACCTAATAAATTGCAAGATGCCATTCAAAAATTCGAGTATACTGAAGTTTGTAAAAAAGTGGAATTGATACTAGTATCTTTCCAAAATCATTAAAAATATTATTGCTTTGCATAATAAAATTTTATAAAATAACTATTCTTCTATTTAGTATGTTTGTAGGTAATCAAAACGAAAAACATGAAGAAAATCAAGATTTTAACTGTCCCATTCTTGGCAATAATGCTATTGTTTGGTTGTACGAATTACGAACCTAAAGTTTATGGTCCTGTTGAATTTGAAATCACATTAGAAGGTCCATTTTTCAAAGACGGAGTTGGTGAAGGAATGACAACAATCAGTTTCAAGCCCGAAGATTTTGGAATAACACGCGATGAAATTTTTAGCATGAAAGTGAATGAAATCATACTAGAAACAGATACTGAAGGTGGATTGGGAATGTTCGAAAACCTTGTCTTTTCAGTGATGACAGACAAAACCGAAACGAAAGAAGTTGCCACTACAAAAGTAAAAGGCAATCCTAAAAAATTGGTCATCAAAGGTTTACAAGAAGCAGAAATTGAAGGCTTCAAAAATATTAAGAAATTTTATTTTGAAGTAGTTGGAATAACCAAAGAGGATAGCTTTGATAATATCAAATTGAAAGGAACTATTAAAATGGACATTATGATTCCGGAGAAAAAAAAATAAATTGGTACAAACTTTGAAAACAACAAATAATAACAATTAAAAAGTAAAATATGAAAAATTCACGTAAACTTTTCGCTTGGGCATTTGCTTTTACAGCCCTGTTTTTTACAACCGCTTTTACTTATTCATTATTAGATGAGAGTGATGGAGACAAGTTAATCGGTGTTTGGGAACCAAGCCATGGGAAAGCAAAAGTAAAAATCACCAAAGTTGGTAATAAATACTACGGAAAAGTAGTTTGGTTAAAATTCCCAACGTATGATGATGGTTCAAAAAAAGTGGATAAAAACAACCCTGATTCAAAAATGCACAGTACTCCCATTTTAGGTTATAAAATCCTAAAAGACTTCGAATATGTAGGGAAAAAAACATGGGAAAATGGAACAATTTACGACCCAGAAAATGGAAGTACTTATAATTGTGTTATAAAATTAAAAGACAATAATA
>Ga0247832_1005259_pt1 | contig 15162 bp, 14 predicted proteins | sample LaCruzMarch2015__10_FD_192407 | JGI IMG/M metagenome (GOLD analysis project Ga0247832, IMG submission 192407) | Freshwater microbial communities from meromictic Lake La Cruz, Castile-La Mancha, Spain - LaCruzMarch2015_4m | ecosystem: Environmental > Aquatic > Freshwater > Lake | place: Spain... | reverse complement strand
CCCCGACGGCAATTTGGTGGAAGTCGTGGAATTCGGTCATTGGGATATGTAGACCTACTCCCTTGTATATCGCATTAAAAACCAAACGATTGACCAATCAACAAACGATTCTGAATTCCTTGCGCGACAAGGGGTTGGGGCTTTGGATCCTCCTTTTATGGGCGACCTGCAGCGGGCTTGTTTCGGCCCAGATGCTGGACCCGGTTCGATGGACCACCTCCGTCACACGGGTAAACGACAGCACCGCTCGCTTGGTGATGGATGCCCAAATCGACGAGGGCTGGCATTTGTATTCCCAATTTATGAAATTCGGACCGGATCAATTTGGGCCCGAACCCACGGTCTTTCAATTGCGCTTGCCGGCCGGGATCCGTCGAATCGGCCAAGTGCAGGAGCTCACCAAAGTGCACGAAGAGGCAGCCCCTCTTTTTGATGGGCTCGTGGTTCGTTCGTTTGAGGGAAAAGCTCGTTTTGCCCAGGATTTGCGGGTGTACCGCGCCATGGCTGAAATCACCGGCACAGTGAACTACATGGCCTGCGATGACCGGCAATGCCTGGCCCCGCAGGAACGCAGCCTCCGCTGGAAACTAGAGGGCTACACCGACCGCTCCATCGACCCATCTGGAAACCTACCGGACACGTTGGCAGAGAACCCATCCAACGATACCAGCGCCCAAGGAAACCTTTCGGCGAATGAAACCATGAACCAAGGGGAAATCCGGGAGCAAAACCCCTCCAACCCTTCCCAAAACCCCAAAGAAGGCACCGGTTGGTGGACCTTGTTGCTGGCCGGCTTTGCAGGAGGGCTCTTGGCCCTGCTAACGCCCTGTGTTTTCCCGATGATTCCCTTGACGGTTTCGTATTTCACCAAACAAGGAGGCTCCAAAGGCCGGACCTGGACCATGGCTTTGGGATACGGACTCAGCATCGTGGTCATCTACGTGGCGTTGGGCATGGGCGTTACCCTGCTATTTGGTTCGGATGCCTTGAACAACATGGCCAGCAACATCGTTTTTAACCTGGTTTTCTTTGGGATGCTCCTGGTCTTTGGGTTTTCCTTTCTGGGGGCCTTCGAAATCACCCTCCCCTCGTCCTGGACCAACAAAGCAGATCAACAGGCCGATAAAGGGGGCTGGGGAGGTTTGTTTTTTATGGCCTTTACCCTCGCCCTTGTTTCGTTCTCGTGCACCGGGCCCATCATCGGGACCCTTCTGGTCGAAGCAGCCGTTCGTGGAGCACTCCTGGGGCCGGCCATCGGGATGCTGGGTTTTTCGCTGGCCTTGGCCCTGCCTTTCACCCTCTTTGCGGTATTCCCCAACTGGCTGCAACAATTACCTCGTTCCGGCTCTTGGATGAATTCCGTCAAAGTCGTCTTGGGCTTTTTGGAATTGGCCTTTGCCCTTAAATTCCTTAGCAATGTGGACCTGGCCTACCATTGGGGGATTCTCGACCGCGAAATATTTCTGGTGTTATGGATTGCCATCTTCACCCTCTTGTCCCTGTATCTTTTGGGGTTCATCCGTTTTTCCCACGACAGCCCGATGGCCCATTTGGGTTTGGTCCGCATGACCTTGGCGATCGCTTCGATAGCCTTTACCCTGTATTTGGTACCGGGTCTTTGGGGGGCTCCCCTGCATGCCGTCAACGCCTTTGTTCCGCCACTGGCCGGCCAAGACTTTGTGTTAGGAACAACACACGGTCCCGATTCCGGGAAGTCTTCGGATCAACCCGTTGCCAAATACAGCGATATCCTCCACGCCCCGCACAATCTTCCTTCCTTCTTTGATTACGAAGAGGGCATGGCCTATGCTCGTCGTGTCAACAAGCCCGTTATGTTGGATTTTACGGGCCACAGCTGCGTGAATTGCCGCAAGATGGAGGCCTCGGTATGGGTCCTGCCCGATATCCTGGACCGACTTCGCAACGAAGTGGTCCTGATTTCCCTTTATGTGGATGACAAAACACCCCTACCCGCCGCTGAACAATACCGTTCCACGTTCAGCGGGCAGTGGATTGATCAATTGGGGGCCCGTTGCAGCGACCTGCAGGCCACGCTGTTCCAAACCAATTCACAGCCTTATTATGTTTTGCTGGATCACGAAGGCAAGTCCTTGGCGCCTCCGGCCTCCTACGATCCGGACCCCGAATTGTTCCGTACATTTTTGGATCAGGGCATCCGCCAATTCCGGGAAGGATCCGCCCCACGCTAATCCATGAACCAACAGCCATCGACTCCCGAGGTCCTGAAGGCCCTCCTGAACAACGAATTGGATCAGATGCAGCGGATGCATCAATCCTTTGTTATGGATCAGGCCCTGCATCATCAAATTCTGCTAGCGGCCGGACACATGGCCCAGGCACTTCGAAATCAAAACAAAATTTTGTGTTGCGGGAACGGAGGTAGCATGAGCGATGCCATGCATCTGGCCGAAGAATTGAGCGGAAGGTTTCGCAAGGATCGTCCGGCATTGGCGGCTTTGGCGCTGAGCGATCCTGGATTTTTGACCTGCGCAGCCAACGATTTTGGCTACGAAGCGGTCTTTGAAAGAGGGGTCGAAGCCTTGGGGCGCCCCGGGGATGTTTTGGTGGGAATTTCGACTTCGGGCCGTTCGGCCAATGTGTTACGGGCTTGCCGCAAAGCCAAGGAACGGGGCATGCTCGTCCTAGGCTTGGGCTCCGGGGATGGAGGGGAATTGGCTTCGGTCAGTGATGTCTGCTTGGGTGTTCCCACCGAAGGGACCGCCGACCGTGCCCAGGAATCCCATATCCGGATTATTCACCTTTGGCTGGCACTCTTGGAGAAAGAGCTTTTTGGGATTTAAGCTCCCGTTTATAACGGTAACGGTTGATGATCAGCACCCGACCCGGTTCAAAACGATTTTCATCCCGGCGCAGGTTGTTGTAGGCCTGCAATTTGACCAGAGGGAGTCCCGCGCGTTCAGCGACGGACAAGGGACTATCTCCCGGTCGTGTTACGATAATCCAGCCCTGTTTTTCGGCCTCGGCACTGTACAAAGGCGAAACTGAAATGGGAGCCCTCTCTTCCTCCGTTGCTTTCGAAAGAGCCAGGGCCAGGGTATCCAGGCGATGCAACGTCAATCGTTCAATCAAACCAATGAGGCGGGGTGGATAAGCCGTATCCGTGGCGTAGCCGGCCTTTTTGAGACCCAAGGCCCAACCCTTGTAATCGGTGACCTCCAGGCTATCAAACAAAAAGCGGTAGCGGGCCTTGCCCAAAAAACGCACCCGGTCCTCAAACGATGAATCGGGATGCGCATAAACCCGAAAACAATCCATGAGTCGGTCATCGTCCACATGCATCGAATCTCCTTTCCATCCCATCCCGCATTTGATCCCAAAATGATTGTTGCCCTTCAGAGCCAACGGGCTGGTCCCGGCGGCTGACTCCAAGAGACCCTGCGCCAAGGTGATACTGGCAGGAATGCGGTGCAAGCGCATATGCTCCATAGCCAAAGCTTGGTATTGTTTGATGTAAACCTGCTGTACCGAATCCAGACTTCCGGCCTGGACTTTAATTGTTGTAACAATTCCCAAACAAAGGGCTAGGAAAAAGTCCCTCAAACGCCCCCGACCAAAAGGGCTCAACTTGGTTTTAGCGAACCAGGGTTCCAATTTCTTCGCCTTCGATGACCTTCAACAGGTTACCGTGCCGATTCATGTCAAAGACGATGATTGGCAAGCGATTTTCCTGACACAACGCAAAGGCGGTCATGTCCATGACCTGCAGATTGCCAATCAAAGCTTCGCTGTATTGAAGGGTCTGGTAGCGTACCGCATCGCTGTGTTTCTCGGGATCCTTGTCGTAAATCCCATCCACCCGCGTTCCTTTGAGAATAACATCGGCATGAATTTCGACCGCCCGCAACGAAGCCGCGGTATCGGTAGTAAAATAAGGATTCCCGGTTCCGGCCCCAAAAATGACCACCCGGCCCTTTTCGAGATGACGAACGGCCCGACGGCGGATGAATGGTTCGGCAATTTGCTCCATTTTGATGGCGGACTGCAAACGCGTTGTGATTCCCTTTTTTTCCAGAGCGGCCTGCAAGGCCATGCTGTTAATCATAGTGGCAAGCATCCCCATGTAATCACCTTGGGCACGCTCCATCCCACCAGATTCTGCTTGAACCCCCCGAAAAATATTTCCACCACCAACGACAACGGCGATTTGGACACCGCGTTTGACACTGGCTTCGATTTCGGAAGCGTAACGATCCAAGACGGACTGATCAATACCAAACTGCTGGGCTCCCATGAGGGCTTCCCCGCTTAGTTTTAGCAAGACCCGCTTGTATTTCATGAGCGGTCGGGCTTAGGCGCCGATGGAAACGCGATGAAATGCTTTGACCGTCAAACCGGCCTGTACCTTTTGCAACATCTGTGCAATGGTAACGGCGTTGTCCTTCACAAAGGCTTGGTTGAGAAGGGTTTGGTCTTGGTAAAACTTGTTCAGCTTGCCCATGGCAATCTTCTCCAAAATCGCTTCGGGCTTGCCCTCGGCGCGGGCTTGGTCTTTGCCGATTTCAATTTCTTTCTCGATCAGCGAAGGATCCACATCGTCCTTGTCCACGGCGATCGGGCTCATGGCGGCGATTTGCATGGCGACATCCTTACCTGCCAGCGTAACGTCCTCGTTCAGGCCGTGGTTGAGAGAAACCAATACACCCAATTTGCCATTGCTATGAATGTAAGTGACAATCCCTTCACCCTCCAGAACCTCAACGCGGTTAACGCCGATTTTCTCACCGATTTTGCCTGTGTATTCGACCAACAAATCAGAAACCACGGCACCGTCCATGGTCGTTGGCAATAGAGCCTCCGCTGAACCCAATCCATGGGCCATGCAATGCTCGGCCAATTTGCGGGCCAAGGAAGTAAAATCTTCGTTCTTGGCAACGAAATCCGTTTCGCAGTTGAGCTCCAGGAGCAAACCGCGGGTTTGGGCATCGTTTGTCAGAGCAACCACGATTCCTTCGTTGGCCTGGCGGTCGGCACGACTGGCCGAAACTTTTTGACCCTTTTTGCGAAGAATGACAACGGCTTCTTCAAAGTCACCGTTGGCCTCGGTCAAGGCTTTTTTGCAGTCCATCATGCCGGCTCCGGTTTGCATGCGGAGCTTGTTTACATCAGCGGCGGTTATGTTCATGGGGTTGTGATTAAAGGCGGGTTGGTTTTTGAATTGTATTCGTCCACACAAAGCTAGCTAAAGCCGATGCAAGGCGAAAATGCAGGTCAATGGAGCAGGGTTCTGCGGAGATCCAAGAAAACGAGCCGGTTAAACGGCGGCGTTCTCCTCGGGGGCCTCGGTGCTTTCGTTGGAAGCGGGCGCTTCGGCAGTTACTTCAGCAGCAACAGCGGGCGCTTCGGCGGTTACTTCAGCAGCAACAGCGGGCGCTTCGGTTGCAACGGCTTCGGTCGCAGCAGCTTCGGTTTCCTCTGCGCTGTCCTTGTCGTATTTGCGCTCTTCCAGACCTTGGGCGACGGCATCCATGATCGCTCTGGTAATCAAAGCAATGGACTTGGTGGCGTCATCGTTGGCAGGAATCGGGAAATCCACCTGGGTGGGATCCGAATTGGTATCCACCATCGCAAAGGTGGGGATGTTCAACTTTTGGGCTTCCTTGACCGCAATGTGCTCGTTTTTGATATCCACGATGTAGAGGGCTGCTGGGAGACGGTTCAATTCTTCGATACCGCCCAAAACGCGCTGCAATTTTTCCTTTTCGCGGGATATCATCAGGCGCTCCTTCTTGGACAAAGTGGCCATGGTTCCGTTCTGCTCCATCTTGTCGATGTTGGACATCTTTTTGATGGATTTGCGAACCGTCGCAAAATTGGTGAGCATACCACCCAACCAACGCTCGGTCACGTAGGGCATGTTCAAACGCTGAGCTTCGGACTCGATGATTTCTTTGGCCTGCTTCTTGGTGGCTACAAAGAGAACTTTGCGACCGGAGCGAACAATCGAACGAATCGCATTGGAAGCCTCTTCGAGTTTGGACTGGGTATGGTTTAGATCGATTAAATGAATATCGTTCTTCTCCATAAAGATGAACGGAGCCATCTTGGGATGCCATTTGCGCTTGAGGTGTCCAAAGTGAACGCCTGCATCCAACATTTCTTGCTGTGTAACTTGTGCCATGGTCTTTCCTCCGATTAACGTTTGCTGAATTGGAAACGACGACGGGCCTTCCGGCGTCCGAACTTCTTACGCTCCACCATACGTGGATCCCTGGTCAACAGCTTTTCGGCCTTGAGCGGGGTGTGGAAGTCGGGATTGAGCTCGTTAAGGGCACGGGCCAGGGCAAGCAAAAGAGCGTCGGCCTGTCCGGAGACACCACCGCCGCTAAGGTTGGCTTTGACATCGTATTGACCCAGGGTCTGGGTCGCTGCAAAGGCCTTGTTGACCTTTTGCTGGAGGGTCTCCAGCGGAAAGTATTCGTTGTAGGGACGGCCGTTGACCGTGATGCTACCGCTGCCGGGGGTCAGATAGATCCGGGCAACAGCGGTTTTTCTCCTACCAATGGTGTTGGTCTGGGACATGAATTAAAAGGTTAGATTTTCGGGGTTCTGAGCGCCATGCGGGTGTTCGGCACCGGCATAAACATGCAGGTGGCGAAACATCTCGCGACCCAGCCGGTTTTTGGGGAGCATGCCACGAACAGCTTTCTCCAGCACGTAGGTTGGGCGGCGTTTCATCAGTTCCTTGGCCGTCTCCAGGCGCTTACCGCCGGGATAACCGGAATAAAAGAAATAATCTTTTACCCCCATTTTTTGGCCCGAAAACCTCACCTTGTCTGCGTTGATGACAATGATATTGTCCCCGCAGTCTACGTGTGGGGTGTAGCTGGCTTTGTGCTTGCCCCGGAGAACCGAAGCAATGCGGGTGGCCAGGCGTCCCACAATCTCTGAGTTGGCGTCAACGACGTACCACTTCTTCACAACCGTCTGACGGTTGGCAGAGACAGTCTTGAAACTTAACGTATCCACTTGTTTTTGATTGAAATTTGACCTTTGACCGGACTATTCCGGGCAAAGGACCGCAAATATACGAGGTTCGACCTGCCTTTCAGCCGCAAAGACTCCAAAAAACCTGCCCCTTTCCTTGCAGGGAACGCCATCACCCCCGATGGGCCCCGGATGAACGCCCTTCAACCCTTGAAGGGCACCCTGTCTGCGATGGAGCGGCCCAGGGTCAATTCATCGGCGTATTCCAATTCGGCCCCAACCGCGACACCCCTGGCCAAGGTGCTCAGGGTAACCGGCGTGTTGGCCAAACGCCTGGACAAATAAAAAGCCGTGGTTTCGCCCTCGTGGGTTGAATTCAGGGCCAAAACCACCTCCTTCACCACCCCGGACTCCACCCGGGCCATCAATTCTTCGATCCGCAATTGCTCGGGTTGAACGCCCTCAAGGGGCGCTATGAGACCACCAAGGACATGGTAAACGCCCGAATACCGGCCGGTCTGCTCAATGGCCATCAAATCCCGGGGGTCGGCCACCACGCAAACGGTTTCGTGCTGCCGGCGCGAGTTGGAACACACCGAACACAAGGCATGGTCGCTAAAATGAGAGCAACGCTCGCAGTAACGGATTTCCTCAACCAAGCGTTTCAGGGCATCCCCCAGGCCCAAGGCCTCGCTGGGTTCGCGGCGCAGCAAATGCAAAACCAGCTTGAGCGCTGACTTACGTCCAATACCCGGAAAACGCGCAAAGGCATTCACGGCATCCTGCACCAGTTGAGATCCCAATTCCACAGCCCAAAAATAGCAACAGCCAACGAGGACCCGCGCCTTCCTTAACTTCGCCATCAAACACCCGCCATTGAGTCCCTATCTCCTGCTCTCTTTGATCCTCGGTTATTTTGGTATCCTGGTGCTGACCTCTTGGTTCACCTCGAGGGGCGGAGATAACCAATCGTTTTTTGTGGCCGATCGCCAGGCACCGTGGTACCTGGTGGCCTTTGGAATGATAGGCGCCTCCCTATCGGGGGTCACGTTTGTTTCGGTACCAGGAGCCGTGGGAGCGGGCGGTGGTAACAACGCCTTTTCTTATTTCCAATTGGTCTTGGGTTATTTTGTTGGCTATCAAATTATTATACGAGTCCTTCTGCCTCTTTATTACCGTCTGAATCTGACCAGCATCTACGGTTACCTGCGCTTGCGGTTGGGGCCCTCCTCGCATTATACCGGGGCATCGTTTTTTTTGATATCGCGCACCATCGGTTCATCCTTTCGGCTTTACCTGGTTTCCATGATTTTGGATCGGTTCATTCTGGGGCCGCTGGGAATTCCCTTTGCGCTTACGGTGGTCTTGACCATTGCCCTCATCTGGCTCTACACCTACCGGGGTGGGATGAAAACCATCGTCATCACGGATACGTTCCAGACGGCCTTTTTGTTATTGGCTGTTTTGTTTAGCGTTTACAGCATGATGGGGGATTTGGGATGGAGCACCCTCGAACTTTACCAATCGATGACCAGCGACGCCCTTCGATGCCCGGATAACGGAGCCCAGGCCGGCACCCCGATGGACCAAATATTTTTTGGGGACAGCGGCAGTCGTAATTTTTGGAAAATGTTTTTTAGCGGCATTTTCATCACGGTGGTGATGACCGGTCTGGACCAGGATATGATGCAGAAGAATCTGAGCTGCCGCAATCTCCGGGATGCGCAGAAGAACATGTTTTGGTTCAGCTTGGTGCTGGTGCTGGTGAACTTGCTTTTCTTGGTCTTGGGCTACTTGTTGTACGCCTACGCTGATCACCACCAGCTGGCTCTGCCCGCCAAGGCCGACTTGCTTTTTCCCACCCTGGCCTTTGAACATTTTTCGGTAGCGGCCGGTTTAACTTTTGTTATCGGATTAATTGCGGCCGCCTATTCCACGGCCGACTCCGCTCTTGCCGCCCTGACCACTTCGTTTTGTGTGGACTTTTTGGGCTTTGACCAAAGCAAAGGCAGCACCCGCACCCGCAAAATCGTCCATCTGGGCATGTCCCTCCTCCTAGCGGTTCAAATTTTGATTTTTCACTCCCTGCACAACGAATCGCTGATTACCCAGTTGTTTACCGTCGCCGGCTACACCTACGGGCCTTTGCTGGGGATGTTTGCCTTTGGCCTGGCCACCAAGAGGCCTGTTCAGGATCGCTGGGTTCCTTGGGTGGCCGTTGCCGCTCCGTTGCTCTGTTATATTCTCAAAGCCAACGCAGACCGATGGCTTGGGGGTTATCAATTTGGATTTGAATTGCTGATTCTAAACGGAGCCCTCACCTTTGGGGGATTGTGGCTACTCTCGGGGCCTTCGAACCCTGTTGCCCAACCCCAAGTAACCATCGATTAAACCCTACCCATGAGCGATAACGATTCCAAAACAAGACTTCAAAACTCTTTTGAACAAAAGAGCTGGACCGAAATCAAAGCCTCCTCCTCTTGGCAAATTTTCAAAATCATGGCTGAGTTTGTGGAGGGTTTCGAAAAACTATCCCGCATCGGTCCCTGTGTCTCCATCTTTGGTTCGGCCCGTACCCAACCCGATAGCCCCTATTACCAGGTGGCTGAAGAAATCGGGAAACTCCTCGTTGCCAAAGGCTACGGTGTCATCACCGGAGGCGGACCCGGCATCATGGAGGCCGGTAACAAAGGAGCCCGCGAAGCCGGTGGCAAATCGGTCGGTCTTAACATTGATTTGCCTTTTGAACAAACGCACAATCCCTACATCGATGCCGACAAGCTTTTGAATTTTGATTACTTTTTTGTTCGCAAATTGATGTTCATCAAATACGCCCAGGGTTTTATTGTTTTGCCCGGCGGTTTTGGAACCTTGGATGAACTTTTTGAGGCCCTCACCCTGATACAGACCCACAAAATCGGCAAGTTCCCCATCATTATGGTGGGAAAAAGCTATTGGGGTGGGTTGATGGATTGGCTGCGCCAAACGGTCCAAGTCACCGAATCCAATATTGGCCCCGAGGACCTGGACCTTCTGCATCTGGTGGATGGGGCAGCGGAGGCGGTGCAGGTGATTGAGGATTTCTACAGCCGCTTTGTGTTGAGTCCAAACTTTTGATGAGCCGGACTTTGTTGCGGTTTGCGTTTTACCTACTTTGGGGCTTGGCCTGTCCTTGTTGCGCCCTTGCCCAGGGCTTTATTCATCCTGTGGAAGGACTGCCCCTCACATCGGGGGTTTTTGGGGAACTGCGTACCAACCATTTGCACTCGGGCTTGGATTACCGAACCGGGGGGAATACCGGCATCCCGGTGCTGGCAGCCGCTTCGGGCCATGTGAGTCGCATCAAAACATCGGCCACCGGCTACGGACTCGCCTTGTATTTGGATCATCCCAACGGGTACACCACCGTCTATGCCCACTTGGAACGCTACGCCAGTCCATTGGCCGAATGGATCAAAGCCCGGCATTACCAATACCTCCAATTTGAATTGGACCTGGCCTTGCAGCCAGGTGAATTGCCCGTGCGTCAAGGTCAAATCATCGGCTACAGCGGGAACACCGGGGGTTCCGGAGGACCGCATCTGCATTTTGAAGTCCGCCATACCCTGAGCGAGGCGATTATCAACCCACAGCAGATGGGGCTGCGGCTGGTGGACCGCTGGCCTCCTTATTTTCAATCCCTTCGATTGATCGAAATCCCCGGTCCCGGCCTCAGCCAACGCGTGTTACGGACCACCGATTTGTTTCCACCCAAAGCCACGGTTGCCAAAAGTCGGGGCAAAAAATCCCGAAAATCCAGACGCAAAATTGCAACCGTAGCGGTGCGCCCCCGCACCTATTCCCTCAACGACGCCGGGTTCCCCATGGACTCCGTTCCCTTGGTTCCCGTATCCCTGAAGTACCCCGGCTACCTGGAACTGATGGCCAGGGATCGTCAGGATTCCAACGAGTTAACGACCGGTGTCTATTGCATTGTTGTGTTACAAAACCGGGACACCATCTACGAATTCAAATCGGACGCTTTTCATTTTGACCAAACCCGGTATGGGAATTCGGTGATGGATTATCCCTCCAGAATTTTGGACCGGTCCCAGCGACATCGTTGCCAGGTGAGTCCCGGAAACCATTTGCCCATGTACGGGCGCATTCAACGGAATGGTTTGCTCTACCCCCCCAAGGCGGGGTCGATTGATTCTGTCCAAATATGGTGTTATGATTTCAATGGTAACAAAGCGGGACGGGGCTTTGCGGTCAAGGCTGATTCAGCCGCGGCGGTCCCGGGCCCGGCTGTCCAACGCGCTGCAACCGATCGTGAAATCATTGTTCGAGATCAGGGCCTGGTCTTGAGATTGGCGCCAGGGTCCCTTTACGATGAGGAACCGTTGCGCCATCGGTCCCTTCCTCCGGCGGCCGGTAACTTGGCCTCCAGAACCTGGGAAATTCACAACCAACGCACGCCGGTTCATCAACCCTACGATGTACGCCTGCAGGCTGGGCCTCATGGAATCAGCCCGTCGCTGCGGCCCAAGGTTTTTTTGGAGAACAAAGGTCTGGGGAATCAAATCGCCTACCATTCCGGCACCTGGGATGGCAATTGGTTCCTGAGCCAGGCCCGCATGTTTGGCCGATTGAGCCTTGTGGTGGACACCGTACCCCCGGCCATCCGGTGCTTGCTCAACCCCAAAATCCGAATTCTTCGCAGAGGCCAAATCCTAACCTATCGCATCAGCGATGCCATGACCGGGGTGCAGGATTACCGAATGTGTGTGGGTGATGCGTGGGTTTTGGCGCAGTACGATGCCAAAAACAGCCTGCTAAGCGTGACCGTTGACGAATGCATACCGCTTGGAAACCAAACCCTGGAATTGTTTGTTAGGGACAAAGCGGGTAATACCCGAATCCATCGCCTCCCCTTGGTGATCGAAGGATCCGACCCGTCTTCCTTCCTTCCTGAACCTTGAACCCCAAACCCATCGAATATGCCCAGACCCCAAGTCGGCGATCCAGCCCCTGCCTTTGAGGCCCCCGATCAAAACGGAAAAATCCGCAGCCTCCATGAATTCAAAGGCCAACGATTGGTCCTTTACTTCTACCCCAAAGACGATACGCCCGGTTGCACGGCCGAAGCCTGCAGCCTCCGGGATCATTACCAAAGCCTGCTCCAAGCCGGTTACCAAATCCTGGGCATTAGCAGTGACTCACCTGCTTCGCATCAGAAATTCATCACCAAATTTCAACTGCCCTTTGACCTGATCAGCGACCAAGACAAAACGGTGCACGAAGCCTTTGGAACTTGGATCCAAAAAAGCATGTACGGCCGTAGCTACATGGGAACCGAGCGGGTGACTTTTGTTATCGGCCCCGATGGTATCATCCAGGAGGTCATTGCCAAAGTGGATACCAAAAACCACGCGGCCCAAATCCTCCCTTAAGGAGGAATTTATTTCGGTTTTTGGGAGGGACTTCCGGTCATTCGCCTGATTTGATACAGGGCTTGATCCAGGCCCTGTCGTATTTCGGGTGACAATCGAGTCCGATGCAATACAACCACAAAGAGAGCGACCATGAGGGACGATTGCCAAACAACGCGCCCAAGAATTAGCCAGGGCGATTCGTTGGTTGGGGGGGTCAACCATTGAAGCATGGATCCCAATCCGTAGACCCCCACCAAGAGGGCCAGGGCTCCAAGGGTATTCCTCCCAAAGGGCTGTATCCTTAGCTTAAACCAGAGAAATCCCCCTTTGAGCCCATTGAAGAGAAGGATAGACAGGGTGCTACCGGCGGCGGCTCCGGTGAGGCCGTACCTCGGGATCATGAGGTAATTGGCGCCAAAAGAAACGAGTCCCAAAAAGAGAATGGATGCCAAGTTGAATCGGTAATAAGGTGAATTCAAAATGATTTCGGAATTCAGTCCATTGGACATATCAAACCAACGGGCCAGGCCGATCCATAACACCACCCACTTTCCTGCCTTGTAGATTTCGCCGTTGGGCATCAAGTCAAAGAGGGCCTCCACATGGGTCCACACCAAAACCAGCAACATCCCACCGATCAGCATTTGGTTGAGGGCCGCCTGCCCATGGAGTTTGGCCAGGGTCGCGTAATCCTTGGATTTCCAAGCATGGGTTATCAAGGTCCCCGCGATTTGGGAAACCGAGCGGCGAGGCATTTCGATAATGGTCCCCACAAAGAAGGACAGCGAATAAATACCGGTAGCGGCAAGGCCGGTGAGCCAGGCCAGCATCAAGCCGTCAATGCGCTCGGCAATCACAACGCCGGCTCCTCCAATAATCATCCAAAGCGAATAACGAATCATCAAGGGCCGCAGCGCCCTGCGAACCCGGATGCGGGATGGATCCAGGTACAAGACCCCCATCAAGTGGAGGTACCGGGCCAAGAGGACCACCAAGGCGGCGTAGGTCCCGCAAATACCCCACAAAAAGGCATCCCAACCCAGGTAACCGTGACCAAAGGCGAGGGTCAAAACCGTCAAACCGGCCCTTAGCAAAATTTCGCGCAGGAGGGCGTTGACCACAATGCGCAGGTGCAGTCGGGCCCAGATTTCCAAAATATTTTGGAGCATAATCAAGCCCGTCAACGGGAGAATCATCCACCAATAGCGGTTGGCTTCCGGGGAATTGGCGGCGAAGAGGCCTTGCCATAGATCTCGCATGGCCCAAAACAGCCCTCCAAAAAGGAGGAAACCTACGGAGCCCACGCCCAATGAAAAAAGCAGAAACCCGTTGTGCTCCCGCTCCTCGTCCTGGAAATACGGAAAAAACCGGGACATGGCGCTTTGGAGGCCCAGTTGGGTGAAGATGGAAAGGCTCAGCGCGACCCCCAACAGCAATTCCCGAATCCCGATGAGTTCGGGGTTGAGGTAGCGTGGAAAGAAATAAAGCAGGTTCAATGCGCCCAATGCCACCCCGACATAGGTGACCAGGGTGGATTTGAAGCTTTGGCGTACGACCAGTCCCACGGCGCAAACCTACAACAAAGCAACCAAGTCAACCGATAGGAGCCTATTTTTGGGCATGATGCATATTGCCATCCTGGGATCCAGGGGCATACCCAACCAATACGGGGGATTTGAGCAATTTGCCCAACAACTGGCGGTTTACCTGGTCCAGCAGGGGCATCGTGTCACGGTTTACAATTCTTCCTTGCATCCCTACCGGGATTCCAATTACCAAGGGGTTCAAATTGTTCGGTGTTACGACCCCGAAAATTACTTGGGAACGGCCGGGCAATTCATCTACGACTTGGTGGGGATCCTGCATGCCCGGCGACAGTCCTACGATGTCCTCCTACAATTGGGGTACACGAGTTCAGCGCTTTGGTACCCCCTGCACCCTTCCGGCGTCCCGGTGGTCACCAACATGGACGGGCTGGAATGGAGGCGCAGCAAATACCGCGGCATGGTCCGCCGATTTTTGCTTTGGTCCGAATCCAGAGCCGCCCATCGAAGCCAGGCCTTGGTGGCCGATTCCAAAGGAATCGCCCAATACCTGCAAGATACCTACGGTTTGGATTCCACTTTTATCCCGTACGCGGCCTTGCCCGTTGATCCCATAACCACCGAAAAGCTCGCCCAGGCTTTGGAGCCCTTAGGGTTGGTGCCCGGGGGCTATGACCTGCTGATTGCCCGCATGGAACCGGACAACCATATCCACACCTTGCTGCAGGCCCATGCCCACGCGGCCGGCCTCCGCCCCTCCCTTCCACCCCTGGTCCTCGTCGGCCGGCCTGCCAACGCCTTTGCCCGCGGTCTGCAGGCACGGCATCCCAACAGCCCCCACGTCCGCTGGCTGGGAGGCATCTACGAACAAGACACCCTCGAAATCCTGCGCCAAGGATGCCGCCTCTATTTCCACGGGCACAGCGTTGGCGGCACCAACCCCTCCCTACTCGAAGCCATGGCCTCCGGTTGCCGCATCGTTGCCCATAACAACGAATTTAACCGTTCGGTCCTTGGCGAAGAAGCCGTGTATTTTGACGAGGCCGCATCGCTGGGTCGGTACCTGGCCGATGACAACCCTTGGCCCGCATCCTGGCCCGCCAAACATCGGCAGACCGTCGCCGAACAATACAGCCCCGAGCGCATCATGGGGGCCTACCTCCACCTCCTCCAACAATGCGCCAACCCATCCTGACCTCCGTAGGCCGTTGGGCCCCAAGTCCCGAAAGCCGGATCGC
>Ga0247832_1005256_pt1 | contig 15169 bp, 10 predicted proteins | sample LaCruzMarch2015__10_FD_192407 | JGI IMG/M metagenome (GOLD analysis project Ga0247832, IMG submission 192407) | Freshwater microbial communities from meromictic Lake La Cruz, Castile-La Mancha, Spain - LaCruzMarch2015_4m | ecosystem: Environmental > Aquatic > Freshwater > Lake | place: Spain... | reverse complement strand
CCGCATGGGGCCATCGGCAACAAGCCGCCGATCGCGTTGATGAATCCGGGTGACGCAGCCAGCCCGTCACCCTGACTCGGGCCGGAAAACTCCAGCTCCGGGTGCTCCAGAGAATGGGAGCGGATCATCGGGCCGGAAAACTCCAGCTCCGGGTGCTCCAGAGAATGGGAGCGGATCACTGCCCGCCAAGCTTGACATTCCGGACCGCGAAGTCGCTGGATGTTCTACTCGGGTTGCTTGATTTTACGGAGGCGCGCAGTGCGGAGCGGGCTTTGGGCAGTATTCGGAGCGGTCACCGCTTCCATCCTTGCGGCGACGGCCCTGGCTGCGCCCGAGGATACGTCATCGCTTCGGGCCGAGGCGTTTGAAGCCGCCCAATGGGCGATGGCCTCGGACGCAGCCGAGGCCCTCGCTAAGCTGTCGGCTCGCTTCGCAAGCGGCGACAGCGCCGTTGCAGCCCTTGCCGAAAAACGCGAGGCACTCCTCGAGCGCCGCGCAGCGCTCGAACAAGCGATAGAAAGAACCTACGCGAGCGCCAGCGGCGACGCCCAGGCCCTGCGCGGCCAGTACGATGTCGTGCTCAAGGAGCTAGTGGCGACTGACGCCGAGATCGAGCGACGCTTTCCCGACTATGCTGAACTCACCTCACCGCGCGCCATACCCATCGCCGAGGTCCAGGCTCTACTGGGGCCCAATGAAGCCCTCCTGCTTATGCTGTCCAACCCCGACGCAACCTATGCCTGGGGCGTCACCCGCGACCAGGTCATGTGGACCCGCTCCGAGTCGCTCAATGAAAGAGCGTTGAGCAACATGGTTGCAGGCCTTCGCCGGGCGCTGTCGCGGCCGGGGGGCGCTTCAGCTTCGCGCGGCGCTTGGCTGGAATCGACATCCGGCGCGCCAGCATCCGCGCCCCTGTCTGCCTCTGAAAGCTCCTATATGCTTTATGAGCAGCTGATCCGCCCCCTTGAGCCTGCGTTGGGCAAGGTCGACACTTTGATCATCGTGGCGACAGGCCCCCTTACCTCCTTGCCACAGGCGTCGCTGCTGACCCGTCCGCTCGCGCCGGGCGAGGCAGCCAAGCCGGGCGACTATCTCATCGACCGCTACGCCCTGGCGAGCTTGCCCGCCGTCTCCAGCCTCAAGGCGCTTCGCTGCTATCTCGGCGACGTTGCGGTGCGGCCAAAGATTTGCCCCGCCTCGTCCCGCCGCTCGACCATCTCAGCCGCATCCCAGCGCCTTCCGCTGGTCGGGTTCGGCGCACCGACGCTACTGGGTCCCGGCGCCGAGGCGGCGGCGACGCCGTCCGAGATAACTGTCGAAGGTCTCGCGGACCCTGAGCAGCTGCGCCGCCTGAACTATCTGGATGGCTCGCTGGCAGAACTGGAGACGCTGAGCGTCAGGATCACTGGGGCCAGGGTGTTCACAGGCGCGGACGCCACCGAGACGGCCGTGCGCGTAACCTACCGGTCGGATCTGGCGCGGGCCCGCAACATCGTCTTCTCCACCCACGGCCTCGTGGCCGGTGCGGCCTACTCCGCCGGCGGCGGCGCCAAGGGCCTGGCCGAGCCCGGCCTGGTCTTTACACCGCCGGGTAAGGCGACAATGGATGACGACGGCTTCCTCAGCGCCTCAGAAGCGGCCGAGCTGCGCCTGACCGCCGATTTCGTGGTCCTGTCAGCCTGCAACACCGCCGCCCCGGACGGGCGTCCAGGCGCCGAAGGCCTCTCAGGCCTGGCCCGGGCCTTCTTCTATGCTGGGGCACGCTCGGTACTGGTCTCGCACTGGGAGGTCAGCGATACAGCGACCAGCAGCCTGATTGTGCAAACCTTGGCTGCTGCGTCCGACGCCTCGGTCGGAGGACGCGCCAAGGCGCTGCAGCGCGCCATGATGCAAGTCCGAGCAAGCCCCGGCTTCGCCGATCCCTTCTTCTGGGCGCCCTTCACACTGGTGGGCGAGCCTCAGACCTGACCATCAAGACCCAGTTGCCAAAGTGAAGGATCGGAGTCTCGAGATATCGGCCGTGTTCGCCCGTCAGGCGACGGTTTATCTATCCTGTAGCTGCTGGATTGCTTTCGTAACCGCAACTCATCCTTAATGGCGACGGTTTCGTGACCTCGGCATGATCGCAAACAGCTGAGCCCCGGCTGAAAAACCTAGAGAGCGTCAGAAAAAAGTTGACTAAAGTCGAACTTCACGTCGACAATTTTCTAGGTAGTTGGAGGGGCTATTGTGGCAAGGTTCGGGGGGCTGTCACTTGGGCGCTTACTGTTGGCCGCGGCCAGCTTGGCCATGGCAACGCCTGCGTTCGCCGCCGATGCAGCCAAGCCCACGGCCTCTCAGCCCGCGAGCCGGACATACGCCCTGTTCGCCGGCGTCGCTGAATATCAGTTCGCCAAAGGGCGCGTCCCCGGCGGCAGGCTCGAGGATCTAGGCGGCGCGCCGCATGACATCAAGACCATCAAAGCGGCGTTGGAGTCGCGATTTCCGTTGGTCAGTTCAACGACCCTACTTGGCCCCGAAGCCACGCGCAAAGGTATTCTTGATGGTCTCGCGCGGCTCATAGACAAAGCCGGGACCGGGGATACGGTGGTGTTCTACTTTTCTGGCCATGGCGCGCAGATGCTCGACATGACGGGGACCCAGGAGACCGGCTTTAACAGCACCATCGTTCCCTATGACGCGCGCAATCCCAAGATCTCCGATCCTGCACTGGCCGGCGACATTCTCGACGTCGAGCTGCGTGAGATGATCGCCGCCGCCAACGCCGGCGGGATCAACGTCGTAACAATCATGGACAGCTGCAACTCCGGCACAGTGACTCGCAGCACGTCCTATCGCCCTTTGGCCTCGGTCCGGGCCAAGCTTGCCCCAGCCATTGGAGGCACGCTCATGGCACAGCCGCCACCGATCCACAAAGCGCCATCTTTGCGAGCGGGCTACCGCGTGCACCTTGCCGCAGTACCAGACGGGGTCACCGCAGACGAGCGCCTTGTCGAAGGCGTCTGGCGTAGCGACTTCACTGAGGCGCTGGCAAAAGCCCTGGCGGTCGCGCCGTCCAGCGCCACGTACCAGGACGTATTGACGCGCACGCGCGTGAATCTGGAGTTGGCCGGCACCACACCCAGAATTCGGGGTGAGGGCGACCTCGACGCCCCATTTCTGAACGGCCAACAAACCAGTCTCCGGCTGATTGGCGGCGCTCGCCAACCCAACGGCGAGTATCTTTTGTCAGGCGGCGAGCTTTCCGGCGTTACCGTCGGTTCCAGTTTCATTGGCTACGCCACTGGAGGCGACGCCATCGACGGCCAACCACCGGCGGCCGAGGGTGTCGTCACCTCCGCCACCCCGTTCGAAGCCCGCCTGATGGTGACCAAGGGCACGAGCGGAACCTCGCCCGAGGCACTGCAGTGGCGCCCGATATCGCGAGGAGTCGACGATAGGATGCGGCTTCAGGTGATCGGCGGCAGTGCAGCTCAGCGCGCCGCACTGGGCAAGATCCTTGCACGCCTGACCTTCGTGCAATCTGTCGACAAGGACCCCGATGTTGGCGTCGACCTGCGTGATCCCCAGCGGGTTACCATTGCGCGGGCCGACGGAACGTTGATCGCCGCAGGCCCCGCCTCGGACACGGCGCTGCTCGCCAACAATCTCGAAAGGCTGGCGCGCTACCAGGCCCTGCTGAAACTAGGCGCCGGCGACACGCCGCCGAAAGTCCGCTTCGAGATAAGCGAGACGAGTTGCACCAGCACCGATCCTCGCCCCTTCGCAATCGACAGCGGAGAGCCGGTACTCGAGACGAGCAGCCGACTTAACCGCTTCCATCTGAAGGTTCGTAACGACGAAGAGGCCAAGCCCATCTTCGTCCACCTGCTCAACCTGGCCGCCGACCAGTCGGTCACCCTGCTTTATACGCCAGCTGACAACGACAACGCCGTACCTATCGCGCCCGGCGGCTGCTGGAGCCACCCGGCCAACGCCAGCGGCGAAGGGCGCGAATACTTCCTGCTCATCGCAGCGGATCGCGCCCTGCCGGCCATCAAGCTTTTGGAGCAGGGGTCCGTGGCGACCCGCAGTGCGGCGCCGCGTGGCGCCGACCCCCTGCAAAACCTGATCGCCGACGCCGCTTCCGGCCTGCGGTCCGCCTCTCCTTCCGCCCCTGGCGGGACGTGGGGCACGATAACCTTGTCCTATCGTGTCACGTCTGAAATTTCGGCCCAGAAAAGGTGAACAAAATGATTTCGCGTCTCGCAGTCGGTCTCGCGGGTTTGCTTGTCCTGACCACATCGATCGTCCTGCCCGCTTCGGCTCTTGCGCAGACGTCGGAAGCCCCCGCGCCGACCGCCAGTGGCCCCAAACGCGCCAAGATCCTCAACGGTGTCAAGGCGCCGCCAAACATCCTTACCTGGCAGGTTTCGCTTTTTCGGGCCAACAACGGTCACTTCTGCGGTGGCACACTGATAAACCCGCGCTGGGTGCTGACCGCCGCCCATTGCGTCGACGACGAGGACGCCACGCCGTCATTCCGCGTCCTGACCGGCACGAACAGCCTAGTAGAGGGCGGCAGGGTGATGGAGGTGGACTCCATCATCGTCCACCCGGGCTGGAACCCGCGCAACATGCTAAACGACATCGCCCTGGTCCGGCTAAGTGATGAATCCGTCGCAAAACTGACCGCGGCAAGCCGATCAATCTCGCCCTACGCATTGACCCTGGAGCGTTCGCGTTCGTTGACAGGCAATGTGATCGTCAGCGGCTTTGGCGTAACCTCGGAGAACGGCAAAATCTCAACCGATCTTTTGATGGCTCAAATTCCGCTGGTCTCCAATGTAGCCTGCAATTCGCCATTAGCCTATAATGGTGAGATTGCCGACACAATGGTCTGCGCCGGCACGACTGGGGTGGATTCTTGCCAAGGTGACAGCGGTGGCCCCCTGGTCCGGGGCTCTGTCGGCTCGGGCTTCGCCTTGGTCGGGGTTGTCAGCTGGGGCGAGGGCTGCGGCCGACCCCACAAATACGGTGTCTACACTCGGGTCGCCAGCTACACCGACTGGATCCGCACCACGATGGCCGCACCACGGCAACGCTAGCTCAGCTTGATCGGGGCAAGGTGGCAAAGGCGGAAATGGCAAGTCCGCCTAGATCCGACGGCTGCTTTCACGCCTGATCTTCACCGCCGCCGGTGCCTGGATTCGGCTGGGCTCAGCGCGGGACGAAGGCTGGAGCCATGAAGGGTCCTGTCGAAATGGCTTTCTTGGCGGAAGCCATCGGACGTCGCCTGCTCTGGATCTCGCAGCACCTCAGTACCAGCGGGTTGGTTCTTTGCGGGCGCATCCAGAGACGACGGGGCCGAAGGTGAGCAGGAACATCTACAGCATAGCCCTTGCGGGACTTCTGGCTGCCTTTGCGCTCCCGGCTGCCGCCTCGCAGGCCTCGCCTGACGCCAGCGCCGAGGCCACGGAGCTGCGAGCCAAGGACCCGGCGCTGTTCGCCCTCTTCCAGGAGGCCGACGCATCAGCGGAGGACTACAACTTCGCCGTGCTTGGCAGCACGCTCATCAAAATCGGCGACATGTTGCTGGCCAAGGATCAGCCAGACAAGGCTCGGCTACTCTACCAAAAGGTCCTGGATGACAAGTGGAGCTTCGACTCGAGTCCCGTTTACGACGCGCTACATCCCGTAGCCCGCGCGCGCATCGGCCGACTTGCTTCAGCAGACGGTCGTCCTGTGGACGCCATCGCGATCTACACGGCGGTCTTGGCGGCCACCTGGGAGATCCGAGATGAGAAGGACGATGAGGACGCCCAAGATTATCGGAGCGAAATCCTGGGCGACCTAGCTGACGCCCTTGTTGTGGTTGGCCGCCATGCAGAAGCGCTGCGCGCCGTTGATCAGGCCCTTGTTGCCCTCGACAATGATTCTTTTTTGCTCAGACCTCTGCGCGATCGTCTACTGCAGATCCGCGCCAGCGCGCTGGAAGGATTGGGCAACTGGGCCCAAGCCGAAGGGCTGAGAAGCCAGCTATTGGCTCGCACGCCGGTACATCTCCAGCCTGGCGGCCCCGCCAAACAGAAGTCCCCGAAATTTGCAGACGCTGAAGTTCAGCTGGGCCGAAACCTCGCGCGGCAAGGCAAGGCAGCCCAGGCGGCGGTTTTGCTGCAGGATGCGCTCGCAACCTATCAGCCGATATACCCAACGACGCACCCGTCAGTGCTGACCGGACAGCTCGAGCTCTCCCAACTATGGCTGGAGCAGCTAGGCAAGCCGGCCAATGCGCTGACAGAGCTGCGCAAGGCAGGAAAGGCCGTGCTCGCCGCCGGGCAGCAGAACACAGGTGAAACCCAGGGCGCCGCCAAACTGGCCCGTTTCCGCAGCCTTTTCCGTGTCCAGGTGGCGGCCGCTTGGGCGGCCGGCCAGCCCACGGTCAAGCCGCCGACCGATCCGCCTGAGACCAGGCTCGCCGGTGCATCGTCATCCACTGCCCGTCACGGCTCGCCCCTGATGGGAGTGGCGTTCAGCCTGGATGGCAAGCAGGTGATCAGCGCTGCCGAAGAGGGATCAATCATCGTCTGGAATGCCTCCACGGGCAGACCTCTCGCGACCCTTTCAGCCGACGAAACGGGTGCCGTGTACCACCTCCAGATCGATGGCGGGGGCGTGCTGTTTGAAACAGTCTTCAACTCCGTACGATCCTGGAGCCCGGGAGGGCCCGCGCCCGAAGAAATCAAGCATCCAATCTCATTCGGACCAATCGCCGCCAACCAGCGCTGGATCGTCGGCGCCGGCCGCGACACTTCGAAAAGTCCGATCGTAAATCTTCTTTGGATCTATGACCGGCAGAGCAGAACCGCGCGGACCCAGGTCTTGAAGACCGACGACGCGGCCGCCATCGCCATCAGTCCCGATGGTGGGCGCATAGCCGTTGTCGAGTACGACTACCCCGCCGCGCTCAATGATCCTGACATGATCGAGCAGCTCTGCCTGTATTCCCTTCCTTCAGGCAGGGAATTGGTATGCGAGGGATTCAATGGCGGCGGACGATACCTATCCTTCACCCCGGACGGGCGGGGCATCTTCAACGCGGGCTTGCAGCAGCCAAAGCTATTTGACGCCGATACCGCCAAGACGGTCAAAACGTTTGATGTTGGGCGCGGCGACGCGGGGGTCCTGTCGCCGGACGGCGGTCGCATGGCCCTGACCCTCGACGACGGTTCGGTGCAAGTGTTCGACGTCGAAACCAGCCAGCAAATCACCCGCTTGGACGGCCATGCCGCAGAGGTCACTGCGGTGGCCTTCTCGCCCGACGGCCAACGCATCGTTACTGGATCCGAGGACCAGACGGTGCGCATCTGGAACACGGAGACCGGTGAGCCCCTGCTTACTCTCGGCGGCGAGGTTCAGTTTGCGCGGCACACCGCTGAGATCTCGCACGCCGCCTTCTCGCCAGACGGCACAAAGGTAGCCAGCGCGGGCCTCGACGGCGTTCGCGTGTGGGATGCCGCCACCGGTGTCCAACTGACGGTGGGCCGCCTCGGAACCTCGGTGGAATGGTCTGCGGATGGGACGCGGCTGCTGACCACCAACGGCGTCACCGACGCTGCCAGCGGCAAGGTGCTCCATTCCTTGGAATACAACTCTGGAGTGATTTATCCCGTCTATCTCGGCGACGGCAGCATCGTAACCGCGAAGGGCATCTTTAACGCCAAAGGCAGAAAGCTAAGGGATCTTGAACTCAATTGGAATTCCCGCATCATTGCCGCGCCTGCCGGCACACTCTTCGCGGTGTTCGACTCCGGCAAAACTCGCGTGATTGACGGGCGGACAGGCGCGACACTTCTTTCGCTGAACATCAGCTACCCCACCGTGCAGTTCACTGGTGACGGGCAACGCATGTTGTTCGGACACGGCTATATTCAAACCCCCTTCCTGGGCCTGTTTGACGCCAGAACGAGTGCAGGCCTCGCCAGCTTCGATGCGAAATACTCAATTTGGAGCGAAGCAGTGGTCGATCCAGCTGGACGACGCGCCGCTGCCATGAGCGTGACCAACGTTTATCTGTGGCCAGACAGCAAGTCGCAGAGACTACAGATCGTGATGCCGGCCGAGGTCTCAAAGCTCGCTTTCTCTCCCGACGGCGCAGTCCTCGCTGTGGGGCTGGAAGACGGCTCGGCTCAACTGCGCGATGCCATCAGTGGCGCCCTTAGGGCTACCTTGCGCGACATGCCGGGAGCCTTGACCGACATAAGCTTCTCGCCCGATGGATCCCGCATTCTTACCGTCTCCACCAGCCGCATCATGACGGTATGGGACGCGAGAAGCGGCGCGATCATCGTCCGCCTCGGGCAATAGCCACAGCCGACGCCAGTCACCGTAGGTCGTCAGAACTTTCGAGACATCCGACCCGTTTAGCGGTCGCACCTGTTGGCCCGCCTGACCCTGAAGCGGATCAGCGTCAGTCGCTCCACCTGACTTGCCCCCCCCCGCCGGTCCCTCGTTCATTGTGAGAGCCCTTGGGGTTGATAGTTGATCTGTGGCGTCGGCGGTAGCGGTCGGCCGGCGCAGCCTTCGATGTTGCGCAGCCGGCCGACCGCGGGGTTCAGCCGCACCGCTTCGGGGGTGAGGCCGCTATGGGCCGAGTGCGGGCGCACATGGTTGTAGTCCAGCCGCCAGCGCTCGATGACGACGCGGGCCTCGGCCAGGGTGTTGAAGACCTCCTCGTTGAGGCATTCGTCGCGGAGCTTGCCGTTGAACCTTTCGACGAAGCCGTTCTGCTGCGGCTTGCCCGGCGCGATGTAGTGCCAGTCGACGCCGGTGCGGTTGGTCCATTCCAGCATCGCCCGGCTGGTCATCTCGGTCCCGTTGTCGCTGACGATGGTGTGGGGCCTGCCGCACCGGGCGATCAGGATATCCAGCTCGCGGGCCATGCGATGGCCGCCGATCGAGGTATCGACGACCAGGGCCAGGGCCTAGCGGGTGAAGTCATCGACGATGCACAGGATGCGGAAGCGGCGGCCCCAGCTGAGGCTGTCGGCGACGAAGTCCAGGCTCCAGCGCTGGCCCGGCCCGTCCGGCAGGGCCATGGGCGCGCGCGTCTCCGTGGCCCGCTTGCGGCCCCGCCGGCGGCGCACCGCCAGGCCCTCCTCGCGGTAGAGACGAAGCAGCTTCTTCTTGTTCATGCTGACGCCCTCTCGCTGCAGCAGGATGCCCAGCCGCCGGTAGCCGAAGCGGCGTCGCTCCGCAGCAAGGGCCCTCAGCCGCTCGCGCGTTTCGCCGTCGCCCGGATCAGGCGGGCGGCGCACCGTCTTGGGATCGATCTGGACCAGCCCGCAGGCCCGCCTCTGGGAAAGGCCGCGCTCCGCCATCAGACGAAGCACGGCCTCCCGGCGCGCTGCAGGCCCGATCAGTTTTTTCCCAGAAGATCCTTCAGCGCCGAGACATCCAGCATCGACTCCGCCAGCAGCTTCTTCAGCCGCCGGTTCTCGTCCTCCAGCGTCTTGAGCTTCTGGGCGTCCGACACGCTCATGCCGCTGTACTTCGCCTTCCAGCGATAGAAGGTCTGCTCGCTGATGCCGTGCCGACGGCAGACCTCTGCCGTCGGGCTCCGAGCCTCCTGCTCCCTCAGAACGCCAATGATCTGCGCTTCGTTGAACCTGCTCTTCTTCACGTCCGTCTCCTTGGATTACGGACTCTCACTCAAATCGAGGGATCAGGAAGGGGGCAGGTCACTCCCCGATCATCAACCCGCCTCGATTCTCCAGACGGGTGAATTCAGTTTGGTACGAGACTCCCATTTGGCAAATCTTTGTCTGATGGGGGAGGGATGGATGAAAATTCCTGTGTTGGGTCGTTTGACCCTGCCGATCCTCGGTTGTCTGCTACTGCTTTCGATCGGAGCCGCGGCCCGCTCGCAACCGGCCCCTCTCACGCTGGACAGTTTGGCCATCGCGGTGGAGCGAGGCGATAATCTCACTGTCCGAAGGGCGCTGGTGGATCCGGTCCTGCGCGCCGACATCCAAAGCGCGGGGCAAGACGTCGAATTCCTTCAGGCCATCGCTACGTCCACAACTCTTGACGGTGAACTGCGAAGAGACGCCTACAAGGAGGCGATACAATTCGCCCAGAGAGCCATAGATGACGCGCCCGAGCCAGAGGCGCAGCAACTGCGCCGCGCAGTTGCGGCGGAACTCCAAGGCCAATATCTCGCCTTCCTGCAGGATGACTACCTCTGGTACCGGTTTTCGAACCTGCCCGAGCCACTCCGGGTCAACTTTTCGACGGCTGAATCGGTCGCATCCGAGAAGCGCCACATTATTGATGCAACGAATACCTTTAAGTTGCTCGTCGGCAGTTGCCCGGGCGCGGAGTGCGAAAACCGCCTACAAACGATCGACGCCCAATATAAGCGGTACCTGACCAGCCCCCCCGCCCGGGCCGTAGACCTGCTCTACCGGGGCCTCCGTCGCGAGCAGTCAGCCTATGACGCGTTGGAATACGGACGCGACAAACAGCGCTTTTTGGAGGCCAGAGGGCGCTTCCTGGAAGCAGCGCAAGCCTATCGCGAGGCCAAGGATATCTTGGCGGCTGTCCGACCAAAAGACAAAGCCATCCAACGGCTTGAACTCTACCGCCTGGAGGCTGAGGCTCGGGCCCGGTCGGCAGAAGCGGCTTTCCAACTTCCGGAAAGCTCAATCCCGCCGCCGCCGCCGCCGCCGCCGCCGGCGCCGGTGCCGGCTCCCTTCGTTCCCTCCCCCCCCGTCGCTTCCTCCCCCGACGGTCAGTCGGTTAGGCAATTTGAGGGGCTCGGCCGGAAAGAGATAAGTGAACCTGAGAGCCGCGCGCACAGCCTGGCGGAGGAGGAGCCGGGCGTTGAGTCTCTGCTTACTGACTACCAGAAGGCCTGCTTGCGTCGTGCGGGCGAGAATGGCTTTTCCGAAGATCCAGCGAGCGCGCAGGTCAAGGTATACTACGCCACGACACGCCGCCCAGTGAGGCCTGACCCTGCGCGGGACCGGTACTTTGGGGTTGAGAGCGAGTCATTCGTCAGCGGCGACCGGCGCGGGGTGAATTTCGGCTTCGCAACCGTAAATGTGCCCTGCAATCGGAAGCGCGGCGAGATCAAGCGGCCCGGCGAACTGCTGTTCATTCAGATCGAGATCGCCAAGGATGAAAAGCATTTCATCCTTAAGTCGGTCCATCCCTTCGATGATCGGCAGGCTTGGCTCTCGGCCATCGGCAGCGACCTCAGCGGCTCCCGCCGCAAGGAAGCACTGCTCTATGTGCACGGCTACAACAACAGTTTCGCGGCTGCGTCTTACCGGGCAGCTCAACTCCACGCGGACTTGGCAATCGACGGGGCGACTGTTTTCTATTCCTGGGCTTCGCGAGAAAACATGCTGCTCTACCGCGCCGACCGCAGGACGGTTGCGACCGAGCAGGAAATCCAGACCCTCGCAGACACGCTGATCGCCTTGCGTAATTCTGGGACGGGGAAAATCTACGTGATCGCCCACTCCATGGGGAACCGACTCCTGCTGGATGCCTTGCAGCGGGTGGCCACGCGGACGGACCGCCCTGAGAGGCCGTTCGATGAACTTGTGCTGGGGTCTGCCGACATCGAAGAAAACCTATTCCGGCGTCACTGGACGGACGTGTCGAGCCTCATCGGGCGGACCACGCTCTATACCTCCAGTCGCGACTCGGCGATGCTGGCGTCTGACCTGTTCCCCAGCCCAGATGGCCAACGGCTGGGCGACGCGCGGGGCGGCGTTCTGACCTTCGCAGGCGTGCAGACGGTCGATACTACATTGGTGTCCGGATCGGGCCTTGGCCACGATGACTACAGCGGCCCGGCGCTCGCGGATATGCGTGCCACGCTGTGGCTAAGTCTGGCACCCAACGCTCGCTGTGTTCTCGAGACATCATCGACCGAGCAGAGATACTGGACGATTAGACGCCATAACGACATGGGCGGGGACGATTGTGACGACGCGGCCTTCGACGATGCAGTCCGACTGACCCGACTTAAAGGCTCGCCGGTTGAGGCGGAGGGGTGGGTCGTTCGACGGGCTAACGCCCAACCGGAAAACTCCTATCTCGCTAAACTGCGGGGCCTTATAAATCGGCTGTTCGGAAAGGTGTAATTCCAGGAGCGCATACCTAGACTAAGCTGATTGATTAAGCGCCTTACCCGCAGGCGGACAGAAGCGACAAGAACGAAGCCGATGTAGCTATCTGCGGTCTTGTCGTATCGAGTGGCCAGTCTGCGGCTGTGCTTGAGTTTTGTGAAGTATCGCTCAACAAGGCGCGCATGGCGTAGATATGAGCGTCGATGGCGGGTTGAACCTTGCGGTTGCGTTTGGACGGGATGACGGCGGCGCTTCCCTGGTGTCCAAGTCGGCGAGGATGGTGTCGGCGTCATAGCCCTTGTCGCCCATGAGTACCTTGGAGCAGGGTCGGGCCCAGCCATCAGCGGTGCGTAGCGTTTGACGTCGGAGGCCTCGCCGCCTGTCAGGACAATGGCGATGGACAGGCCCAGGCCGTTGGTTCTCAGATGGATCTTGGTCGAGAAGCCACGCGCGAGCAGCCACCGCCTTGGCCTTGAGGGCCTGACGCTTTCTTGGGCACGAGCGGCATGCTAGTGGGCGCGAACGATGGTGGAATCCATCATCTGGACGCTGTCCTGGCCTTGCCCGATCTCGTTCACCGCCGCCAGCAACACGTCCCACACCCCAACCAGGGCCCAGCGCCGGAACTGACCGAGACCGTATCCGATTTGCCGAAGTGATCCTCAGGTCACGCCACGCCAAGCCTGTCCGCGCGATCCACAACACCCCGTCCATCACCAGCCGGTGATCCCTGGGCCTGCGACCGCGCCGGGGCCCGCCCTCGAACGCGAACGGCGCGAAGTGCGCCCACTCCTCGTCCGACATCAAACCCCGGACCAAGACCGCCCTCCCAAAGAGCAGCCTTAAGTCAGCGATCACCTGGTATGGGAATCCACTTAATCGAGAGGACCTAGTCTAGGCGCGTAGGGTCCGCAGCGAGGCCACGAGGTAGAGGATGGCGAGAACAGCCATGCTCACCAATGGCGGTGCGATCTGGAACACCGCGTATGCGACGGTAAGAGCAGCCATGGTCCCGGTTGCGATGACGGCGATGCGTGACATGGTGCGCGGCGCGGCGTCCCGATCACCGGCGAAGGACAGGCCAAAGACAGCGATGGCGATCAGGAGCAGGCTCGTCGTCACAGACAGGGCCTGTTGGACATCCCAGATCGAAGGCGACATGCCAAGGCCCAGATCCAACCTGTAGCTGCGGGCAGCCTTCATCAGAGCCAGCAGCGCCAAATCGTTCGCGGGCGGCGGGATAAAAACTCCGACCGTGTTAATCGCCGCGACCACGAGGGTGGCGATGGATGCGATGGTCAGGGTCCGGCGCCCCTTGCTGAAGATCACCATGGCATTTCTCCGTTTGCGTGACAGTGACGTGACCCCGTTTCTCACCTAGCCATAACGAGAGCCCCTTGATCATTTGAGCCTTCGTTGAGGTGGGTTTCAAGAGGCGTCCGTGCGGGGCCCCTAAGGCAGAGCGCCCGAGGTCCGCTACGGGTCGGGTCCGGAAATCACGCCCACGCCCCAAACAGGACGTTGGACCGGCCAGCCCGAAACCAGACCCCGCCAAGGGGCGAGAAGGGTGATGAGGTGAGACGTGACCCCCGCTCCTCCGCAGTTCCGCAGGACGGAGATCAGCGCCAACAAGGCGATGCCGCCCTGGGCGAGTGGAAGACGCTCGCCGGATACGGTTCTCGTTGGCTCCACTGTTGGAGAGCATGGCATGAATCTGAGAGAAAAGCTTATAGCCGGTAAGGAAGCATTTCGTGATGCTAACCCTTCAGCGGAAAACCAATTGCTAGACTAAAAAATAGATTTGATTCTAGAATTCCCACCTGTTGGAACCGATGAGTTTGGGCCAGGCCTCGAAGGTCGCGATTGACCTTTCTAAGGGCTCCGTTAACGATAGGGTTGTTGAGGGGAGCGGGTAGATGTCAATCAATCGTCGTGTCGCCGCCGTAGTTTCCGCGGTAGCCTTGGCCTCCCCCGCACCAGTCATGGCCCAGGATGGGGGCACGTGGAGTGTCAACGTCGCGGGCGCACCATTGTCGTGCCGAGACTACTACGGCACGCCAGTTCGAATATACGTCACGAGCGGTCTCAACAACGTTGGAATAGCAACGAGGACACAGAACGGGCAGCCGATTATTGTTCTCAATCCTAACGTTATGGCTCAGTTCAGTCCAACAGTTCAGGTTTGGTGGTTCGCGCACGAATGCGGTCACCATGCGCTTGGTCCAAATAACTCAGAAACTAACGCGGACTGTTGGGGTATAAAAATAATGCGCCAACAGGGTTTTCTCTATTCTTACGCGCAGCTTGGCGAGTTTGCAGTTCAACTTGCGAATCTTCCCGGATCGCGGATGGGTCATCTTCCTGGCCCTCAACGGGCTCAGGCGATTGCTTACTGCGCACTGACCTGAGCTGTGTCAGATCGCGAACCGATCTCTCGGTATATCAGCTGAAATTGCGTCAGAACGCGCTGCTGAAGCAGTGGCGAGACCTTGAGGCAAAATACGCTGAGCTTACTGAGCTCACGCTCCGCTATAACGTGACCGTGGCTCACCCCTTGAGGATTCGATCGTTAGGCCTCGACGTCAGTTTGCTGGCGACAAATGATCTATGGTCGAGTGTGATCAGGCCTTCGCGCCCTGCGCTCGCGCTTGCAGCGGCTCAGCGCTCCGGCGGCGAGATGTAACGCCGCCGACAGCGGCTTCCGGTCTCGAACACGATCTTGAAGCCACCGTCACGATGCAGCCCGTCTAAATGTCTGCAAAGGGTCGAGACCGGCTCTCGGCCCCGGACCAGACACTGGCCGTCCCGCCGGAAACCGGACCCGTCGAAGGGCTATTCGGGGTGGTAAACGGACATCCGCCGTTGAACCGATGAAGTTCGGTTTTGGTCTGACCCCCTTGAAGTGGTCCATCCCTTATGGTGGTCCGATGACCATTTTGGATGGATGGAACGATGGCAAGGAAGCGCCACAAGCCCGAAGAGATCGTCGCCAAGCTGCGGCAGGTTGATGTCCTGACCGGTCAGGGCAAGTCGATCGCCGAGGCGGT
>Ga0247832_1005242_pt1 | contig 15197 bp, 13 predicted proteins | sample LaCruzMarch2015__10_FD_192407 | JGI IMG/M metagenome (GOLD analysis project Ga0247832, IMG submission 192407) | Freshwater microbial communities from meromictic Lake La Cruz, Castile-La Mancha, Spain - LaCruzMarch2015_4m | ecosystem: Environmental > Aquatic > Freshwater > Lake | place: Spain... | reverse complement strand
TATAATTATTCAATAAAACTTTTTTATTTATATTTTATAATTATTAAAATATCTATAAATAATGTTTTTATAAAATATATAAAAACCTTAAGTTACTGGCGTTGTGTGCAAAGGTGTAAAAAAATGTTAAAAAAGAATAATAATAAAAAAATATAAAAAAATTAAAAATAATTAATAAAAGAATAAAAGGACATATTGATGAAGTGCATTGGAAAACAATAAATTATTTGACTTCTAATTATAAAAATATTTTAATTGGTGATTTGAGTACCAAAGGAATAATTTATAATAAAACATCTTTATTATAAACATTAAATAAAGAAATTGCTATGTCATATTCATTTTATACTTTTAGACAAAGATTAAAATATAAATGTATTATAAAAAAATGTAATTATAAAGAAGTTAAAGAATATTATACTTCTAAAACATGTAATTTTTGTTCAGAATATAATGAAAAACTAGCTTCAAATAAAATATTTAATTGTTCTTCATTTAATTCTATATTTGATAGAGATATAAATGCATGTAGAAATATTATTTTAAAATGTATTTAAAAATACTATTATCGGTTTGATACATATTATATCGTTAGAACGATATGTTAACATAAAAGCATGATAGTGCATTAGGCTCAGTGCTGCTAGTAAAATTTAAAATTATTTTAATAAAATATTATATTTTCATTGTTAAATTATTAATGAAAATATAAGTAAAAATAAACAAAATATAATTTTTGACTAGCAGCACTGGGCCTATAGTGCATAGTGGTTGATTTAAACATACTTAAAATAAAATTTTTTTATATTATAGTAATAATAAACAAGAGTTTATTGTGTATTTATATAAAAATAATTTTATATTAAGAATATAAAGTTCGTCGCATCGGCTTATGCTTGACAAATTTTAAGAAATGATTATAAATTATTTTTATTGATATTTTCAAAAATATCAATAAAATAATATGTTAAATAATAAAAATTATGAAATTTGCTATCCAGGGTCAGGCCTAATTTTTTGGACAAATATTTTTAAAATAATAACAATAAAATAATATATTTATTAATAAATTATTAACATTAAAAAAATTATTATATATTAATGTTTAAAAATAAAAATATAGCGTGTATTATAAAATATTTTATAATTTAATTCTTTAATAAAAAAGTGTCAAAAAATCCTAGATTTGGGTGTATTTATTAATACTTAATTATGAAACAGTCAATATATAATAAATTTATATATTTTTATATAAAAATATATAATAAATTTATATATTTTTATATAAATTTATCTAAAGTTATAATATATAAATGTCATATATTAGAAATCCATTAAAACTCATAGATAAAAATTATTTTTCAAGATACAATATATCTAAAAAAAATAAAAAAGAAAACATAATATCAAATGCAAAAAGAATAATTGATGATTATACAAAAAAAATAAATTTTGAAAAATTAATTATAAAATGTAATACTAAAAAATTTAATAAGATTGAAGTATTTGGAGAAATATTAATATATGCAACTAAAAAAAACAATTCTAAAATAGTTAAAAGTTTATGTGAATTAGCTTTTATAAAAGAATTTATAGATTATCAAGATGAAAAAAAAAATACAGCATTATTAATTATATGTGAAAATAGTAGTACTATGTATGAACAAAGACCTACGAATGTTTTTTTTATAATAGATGATATAATAACGCATTTGATTACTTATGGTGCTGATTTAAATATACAAAATAATTCTGGAGATACAGCATTAATGATTGCATGTAATAATAATAGAGAAAATATAGTAAATGTTTTAGTTAATAATAAAGTTAATGGTGCTGATTTAAATATACAAAATCATTCCGGAGATACAGCATTAATGATTGCATGTCAAAAAAGATACTTAAATATAGTAAATGTTTTAGTTAATAATAGAGTTAATGGAGTTAATAGAGTTAATAGAGCTAATTTAAATATACAAAATAATTCTGGAGATACAGCATTAATGATTGCATGTAATAATGAAAATGAAAATATAGTAAATGTTTTAGTTAATAGAGCTAATTTAAATATACAAAATAATTCTGGAGATACAGCATTAATGATTGCATGTAATAATAAAAATGAAAATATAGTAAATGTTTTAGTTAATAAAGCTGATTTAAATATACAAAATAATTCTGGAAATACAGCATTAATGATTGCATGTCAAAAAAAATATTTAAATATAATAAATGTTTTAGTTGAGAATAGAGCTGATTTAAATATACAAAATATATATGGATTTACATCATTAATGATTGCATGTAATAATTCTCGTAATGCGATTGCTCATATAAATAAAAATATTAATAGTATAGTATATTTTTTATGTAATCATAATGAATGTGATTTAAATATAACAAATAATGATGGAAATACAGCATTAATAATTGCAACTTATAAAAACAATATATCTATAGTAAAAATTTTATGTGAGATTGAAAAAACTGAATTAAATATACAAAATAATGATGGATATACAGCATTGATGTACGCATGTTATATGACTGAATTAAATAAAAATTCAAACAGTATCGAATTGAAAAAAGATATAATAACTATTTTATTTAATAATGGAGCTGATCCATATTTAACAAATAAATATGGAAAAACAGCATTAAATATTTCAATAAATAAAATAAATACTTTAAATAATCTTATTAAAAAGAAATGATAACTTAAATTCTACTAAATTAAGAAAAAAATAATAGAATAAAATATATTTTTATTGTTAAAAAAATGAATAAAAAATAATACAATATTTTAAAAATATATAAAATTATACATCACTAATTTAATTTTATATAAATTTAAATTTTATTTTTTTAATATTTATTGCTAATAATTTATCAATAATTTTTATTTAATCTATAAATTTAAAATATGTTTTTATTAATTAAAAACATATTTTATTGATAATAAATATATAAAATATTATTATTATAAATAAAAATCTTAATTTAGTAACATTCGGTTAGGAGCTGTGTTGCTAGTCAAAATTTATTTTATTAAGAAAAAATATAATATTTTTATTGTTAAAATATAAATAAAAAAATAAAAAATATAATTTTTGACTAGCAGCACTGGGCCTACATTTAAATCTAGGATTTTTTGGACACTTTTTTATTAAAGAATTAAATTTTAAAATATTTTATAATTTAATATACTCTATATTTTTATTTTTAAACATTGATATATGATATTTTTTTAATGTTAATAATTTATTAATAAATATATTATTTTATTGTTATTATTGTAAAAATAACTGTCCAAAAATCCTAGATTTGGATGTATAAATATAATTTTAGTATAAATTATATACAATAAAATATTTTATAAACAATAAAAATATTTTATTATTTTGTAATTTTCATTAACAATGATTCAATCCTTAAGTGTCTGATATTTATAGTAGAATAACCATTAATTTTATTAAACTTAAAGATTTAATAATTATATTAAATAAATGTATTATGAAAATATAATTATTGGTGCAGGTCCTGGTGGTTTACAATGTGCATATTTTTTAAAAAAATATAATATTGAATATTTAGTTATAGAAAAAAGTGATTGTGTTGGTAATTTTTTTTATAATTATCCACATGCTGGTGATTTAATTTCAATTAATAAAAAATATACAGGTAATGATAATAATGATTTTAATTTAAGACATGATTGGAATTCTTTATTAAATGATGAAAATTTATTATTTACAAATTATTCTGATAAATTTTATCCTACAAAAGAAACATTAACAGAATATTTAAACGATTTTTATGAAAAAAATAATTTAAATATAATTTTTAATAAAAATGTATTTAAAATTATAAAAAAAAATGATAAATATGAGTTATATATTGAAACAACAAAAGAAAAATATTCATGTCATAAATTAATTATAGCAACAGGTTTATCAAAAAAAAATATACCAAATTATATATTAAATATTAAAAATCCTATAAAACATTATGGTGATTATCCTCCAAATTATTTCTTAAATAAAGATAATTTAGAAGAATTTAAAAATAAAAAAGTTTTAATATTAGGAGGAGGAAATGCATCATATGAATTAGCAAATATATTAAATGAAATTACAAGTAGTGTTTTTATTCTAGGAAAAAGTAATCGAAATTGGGCCATTAGTAGTCATTATTCAGGTGATATTCGAACTATTTATATACCATTTTTAGATACTTTTTTATTGAAAAGTCAAAATGCTATTGATTTTAATTATTCATTTAATAATTATAATTTAATAATATCTCAAAATGATGAAGAATATAATGTAAATATATGTATTAATGAAGAAACAATGGAGAATATTCCATTAATTCCAAATGGAAGAAATAAATATGATAAAATTATTTTATGTACAGGTTGGAAATTTGATAATAGTATTTTTTTATTTGATTTGGCACTTAATATTAATAATAAATATCCTCATATAAAAACAAATTATGAATCTATAAATAATAAAAATTTATATTTTATTGGAAGCTTAATGCATTCTTTAGATTATAGAATAAGTTCTGGAGGATTTATACATGGTTTTCGTTATCTTATAAAATCATTTATTCATTTAAATTATGATATAAAATTTAAATATGTTACATTTGATTTTAGAGATATTAATAATTGTAAACAGATAACAGAACATATTATGAACCGATTTAATACATCATCTGATTTATATCAAATGTTTGGATTTTTATCTGATATATTTTATTATAATATTGAAGAAAAAAATATAATATATTTTGAAAATGTTCCTATAAATTCACATAAACCATATAAAAAAGAAAATCAATTATTTTTTATATTAACATTAGAATATGGAAATAAAGAAACAAATATTTTAAAAATTGGTAAAAAAGTTAGTTCAATTGGAACTGAATCAAAATCAACATTGATTCACCCTGTTATAAAAATATATAATTCTTATCCAACTTCTTTAATTGATATTGTACATTTTGATGAAGATTTATTTGCTGAATATACAGATATATCAAAATATTATGATAAATTATTTAGATTATTAAAGAGTTATTTATGAAATATTTATACTTGATTAATTATTTTTATGAAAAAATATATTTTACAAATAAAAACTAACAAGTTTAAAAATTATAGACAAAATATAAGATTTTTGGACACCTTTTTTAATACATACTATATTTTTAAACATTAATATATGATAAATTTTTTAAATGTTATTTATTTTCAATTTAGATTAAAGAATTATTTATAATGGTTTAACTTTTATCTTCTTGCAAAATTTTCAAGTTCTTCCTTATTTCTTGAGATAATTATCTCTTCGTCGTCTTCGTCGTATTTATTATCTTTACGGATGGTGTAAAGTTGTGTGTATTCATGATCAGAATAAATTTTAATCGTATACTGACGTAAAATATCATATATAGATGATATTTTTTCGAAATAAGATTTTCTACCCATTTTAAAATTTTCTGTCCTAGAAATTGCTGCCGTTAGTACGAAACTTTCTTCTGGAGATGCAACTGAAACTTTCCCATCTTTTAGGATATAAGTTTCACCATCATATTCTAGATTGGAACTAATTTCTTTACAAAAGTTCTCTAAAGCTTTTTTGTCTCTAGAGATAAAAGTTCTATCATCCTCTGAAAAAATCTCATAGATTTCTTTACTAAAAATCTTAATTCCACACCATATCAAACCATTGCTTTCATAGATTTCTTCTGGATTATCATGATCAAGGTAGCATAAAGCTAAATCTAAAAGTTCTATATCTAAAGGAGAAGCATCAGTCACTTCAATATCTAAAGTGACGTAAAAAAAATTCAATACAAACGCCATTTTTTTTTAAATAATTAAAAGTAAAAAAATATATATTAAATTAACCTTCAATTTTTAAACTTTATTTTCACTATCTTTTTCTTAAGAAATAACATTAAATTTTTTAGTATCTAAAGTTTAATTTTTGATACAATATTAATTTATTATAAAATATTTTATTCAAATTCTATAATAGATGTGATTTATATTTTTTACACCTTTGCACGCAACGCCAGTAACTTAAGGATTTAAGTATTTTACAAAAAGTATATAATTATTAAAATATTTAAATGAAAAATAAATTATAAATGATTTAAAATATCATAAAATAAAACCAAATATATTTTATGATATTTTATTAAAATCATAAAAATAAAAAGTATAATACTCAATAAAAATATTTATATAAAAATAATTAATAACAATAATATTGTACAAATCCTTAAGTTACTGGCGTTGTGTGCAAAGGTGTAAAAACATCCAATATATTATAATTATTAATATAATATTAATACAACATTAATCTATTTCTCATACCACAAAATTCAAGTAATTTCTCTTTATTTTTTGAAATAATAGTTTCGGTATTATCTTCACGAATAAGTGAATAAAAATCAGAATAATCATCATTTAATAAACTTGAATTAAATGGTTTAATAACAAAAATGTATCCGTCTTTATTATATTTAAAATAACCATTATTCGTAATAGCTAAATCTAAAGCTTCTTTCTGATATGAAAGAGCTTTTACTACTATACATTCTGGTAAATTTTTAATTAATATGTAACTTTCTTTAGTCATTTTATTGATTCTTATTATTTAATATAAATAATAAGATTATTTAATATAATTTTCAATTTTTAATTTTATAACCTTTTAATCACATATATTTTTAGTTGATATTTATAATAAAATAAAAAGAATGTCGAAAGCTTATATTTGGTATGATATTGGATCTGGCTTTAAGCCAACATCACTAAAAATTGATGCAGACAGTTTGGAAGAAGCACGAGAAATAGTCAAAACTGATTATGAATCACATATTTATCTTAAAGGACCTTACTCAGATAACGAACCAGCCCAAGTTGTAATCGACCATGTTTTGAAAAATGAACCGTCTGAAGTGAAACCTTATTCACGAGTGACGCGTGCATCTTTTTTAGATGGTTAACTTTTCAAATTTATAAATATTTTATGCAGAACACATCTCACATACTTCATCTTCATTTTTAGGATTAATAGTAAATTGTTGTGCTTGTGCTTTAGGTTTTGTTCTAACATAATATACACCAGTCTTTAAACCATTTTTCCATCCATAAAAGAATGCACTTGTTAATGTACTTTGAGTTGGTTCTTCAAAAAATAAATTCATACTTTGTGTTTGACATACAAATGGTCCTCTATCAATAGATTGATCAATTAGAACTTTCTGTTTAATTTCCCATACAGTTTTATATAAATCTTTAATATTTTGTGGAATACTAGAAATATTTTGTATTGAACCATTATTTGCAATAATCATATTTTTCATTGATATATCCCATAATCCTAAACCCATCAAATCTTTTACTAGATATTTATTAATTACTATAAAATCACCAGCCATTGTTCTACGAGTATAAATATTACTTGTTATAGGTTCAAAGCATTCGCTATTTCCTAAAATTTGAGATGTTGATGCAGTAGGCATTAATGCTATTAATAAACTATTTGCAATACCATCTTTTATAATATTTTCCCTTAAAGAATCCCAATCATATCTATCGGAAGGTTTTACATTCCACATATCAAATTGAAATATTCCTTTTGATATTGGAGAACCTTCAAAAGTACTATATGGAGAAGTTTCTTTTGCTATCTGATATGATGTTAATAATGCTGCATAATAAAGTGTTTCAAAAATCTGTTTATTTAATTCTTTTGCTTCATTAGAATCAAATGGGAATCCCATTTTAAAGTAAACCATATTTAATCCTTGGACACCTACCCCCATTGGACGATGTTTTTTATTTGATAATTCAGTTTCAGGAACAGGATAATAATTTATATCAATGATTTTATTTAAATTTTTAACAACAGTAGAAGTAACTTCTATTAATTTATCAAAATTAAATTCTTTTCCATCATCTGATACAAAATTAGGTAATGCAATAGATGCTAATGTACAAACAGCATATTCTTTATCATCTGAATATTGTACAATTTCATTGCATAAATTACTATTTTTAATAGTACCAATATTCATTTGATTACTTTTCTTATTAACATTATCTTTAAAAGTTAAATAAGGAGTTCCTGTTTCTATTTGACTTGTTAAAATATAATTCCATACTTTTCTAGCTGAAATTACTTTTCTAGCCTTACCTTCTTTCTCATATTTAAGATATAATTCTTCATATTCATCGCCATAATAATTATCTAAATTTTTACATTCATTTGAATCAAATAACGACCAATCAGAATCGGTTTCAACTCTTTTCATAAATAGATCAGAAACCCATAATGCAAGAAATAAATCACGTGCACGTTCATTTTCAGAACCTGTATTTTTACGTAATTCTAAAAATTCTAATATTTCTACATTATGAGGTTCAATATATACTGCTATTGAACCAGGTCTTTTACCACTTTGATTAATATGACGTGCAGTTTCATTTAAAACTCTACACAAAGGAATTATTCCATTTGAAGATCCATTTGTTCCTTTAATATATGAATTTTTAGACCTAATTTTAGAAAGAGATATACCAATACCACCTGCACATGCTGAGATTTCTGCAATATCACTAATTGCTTTATAAATTCCTTTAACAGAATCATCCATTCCCATTAGAAAACAACTAGAAAATTGTGGTTTTGGAGTACCAGCATTATATAAACTTGGTGTAGCATGAATAAAATATTTATTTGACATTAATTCATATGATTGAATAGCAGATTTTAAATCATCTTTATGAATACCAATTGATACACGCATATATAAATGTTGTATTCTCTCAATTACTTTATCATTAATTTTCATTAAATATGCTTTTTCAAGTGTTTTATATCCAAAATAATCAAATAAATAATCTTTTTCATAATTAATTATTGTATTTAATTTATCTTTATTTTTCATTATAATTTCATATACATCATCAGCTATTAAAGGACATTTTTCACCATTTATATTTTTATTATTATATAACAAATATATTGTTTCTGAAAATGATGGAGATGTAGATTTATGATTATTTGAAATAATAATTCTACTAGCTAAAACACCATAATTTAAATTCGTTGATTCTAATGAAATACAAATTTGTGCTGCTAATTCATCTAACTCTACAGTGGATACATTATCATAAATTTGTGAACATACTTTTTGAGCAATTATAATTGGATTAATTTCTTCTTCTAATCCATAACATAATTTTTTAATTCTTTTTGTAACTTTATCAAACGAAACTTCTTCTTTAGACCCATTTCTCTTTATAACATAAAAGGTATTACTCATATTATAGTTATCCATAATATATATTTATGTATATTATTTTTTTCAATTTTTATGAATTTATTAATAAATTAATAAAATAAATTAAAAATTGAAAAATATTTTATAATGAGTTATTTTTACTTATAAATTTAATACAAAATAAAAATGGAATTAGCAAACGATTTAACTAATTTAATAAATGAGGATTCAAACAAAGAAAAGTCAGTTAAAAAGAAACAATCTAAGGACAAGTCTACTAAAGAAAAGTCTACTAAAGAAAAGTCTACTAAAGAAAAGTCTAGTAAATCAACTAAAACTACTAAAAATGAAATTTTAGAAGAAAATTTAGAAACTAATTTAGAACACCTTATTCAAGAAGAAGAAAATTTAGAAACTAATTTAGAACACTTTATTCAAGAAGAAGAAAATTTAGAAGAACATAATGAAGAAATTAATAAACAAGAATTAATCGATCAAATTTTCCCTGAAGATGTATCAAATGAATCAAGTGATTCAAATGATGATGAAGAAAAAGAAAATTTAAATATGCAACTTGATCTAATTATTGAAACGCTTTCAACGGTAACTGAAACAAATTTAAAAGAATTTACTTTAACAAAGGAATTTGTAACACAACTTTCTAAAAAAGTAAAAGATATTAATAAATTATCTTCAAAATTGTTTACGAATACATTAGATATTTATACTAAAGAAAATTTAGTATCAATTAAAAATAAGAATTCTAAACAAAAGAAACCAAAGAAAGTTGTAAATAAAGAAAACATGGCAATTAATAAAGGTCAAGAAACATTTTCAGAAGTTCTTCAATTTATGGAATTTGAAGAAGAATCATTAGTTAGTCGTGCTCAACTTATTCAAAAAATTAATTCTTTTGTAAGAATTGAAAAAGAAAAGAAGAATCCCGATATTTTTGTAGAAGGTGATAATAAACTTTTTAAATTAATTGGACCTTTAAAAGATCTTTTTGATTTCATTAAAATTAAAATGATTGAAAGAGAAGATTTTTTAGAGTCTGATGATTTTCCTATCCAAATTTCATATAGAGATATTATGAAATATTTGAAATATTGTTTTCATCCATCCACTAAAAAATAATTTGAATAAAATATTTTTTTTATAAAAAATTATATAAATATTTTATGTAAATTTTTCTTATTTTGAAAAATTTAAATTAATATAATTAATAAATAATTTATCATTTTTAAAATTATTACTATAATATTTTTTATTATATATTGTACAATATTCTAAATTATTAGTTCTATAATATAAAAATTGGTTAATTACCAGAATCATGTTTAAAGCTATATTAGACAAATATTTTAAATAAGATATTTTTGGAGAAGGATTAGAAAATGATATCATATATCTATATAATTCAACTTGTTGTGAAAAGGATATAATTGTTTCATTCGTATTATTTATTGAAGAATAATATGTTTTCCATGGCATTTTATAAAAACATCCACACTTTTTATTATATGATAATTGATTTGCTAGTTTTAATGCTCCATTAAACCCAACAAATGATTTTAATAATGATGGATTTAGTATAAAGTAATTTTCTATTTTATTTTTTTCTTTATTTATTGTTTCATTATAAATTTCATTTGGAATTAATAATGAATCCATATCTTGCATTGAACTAAAATTTATAAATACTGACATTCTTATATTATACTCTTAAAATAATTTAATAAATTTTTATTAAATTATTAAATTATTTTTAAACTCTTTAAGTGGTTTCAGACATATTGAAATATAAAATTTAACTAGGAATTTTGATGTAATTATAAAGTTTTATTGAAAATAATTTAATTAAATTATTTTTTAATTAAATTATTTATATAAAACTATTTTATTGATAGTCTTAATAATTATATTTCTAAAAAGTTTCTCTTTTATTATAAAAAATTAATGGAGTTGTAAAATCAATATCAGAAGCTTAAGGATTTATATATTTAAACATAATACGCAATTATTGAAAAATTATATCAAATAATAAAATTTAAATATATTTATAATAATCAAAATAATCTTTTTACATATAGTTTATTTAAATAAATTTATTTTTTTAAAAATATTTATCAATAAATTTAATATATTCTTAAAATTTTATTTATAAAATATTTTTAATCAATGATAATATTTTATTTTACATTATACAATATTAGTGTAAAAATCCTTAAATGTCTGGCATTGATTCTACAACTCCAATAATATTTTTCTTTTTATATACATAAAATTATATTTCAAAATTTAACTAGAAGTATTTTTTCTTTATTAATTGACTGTAGTTTACTTTGAAATATCTATGAGCCATAATAAAAATGATATAAATAATATTAATATTCCAATATATAAAAGATTATCATCTTTAGTTAATATTAAACCAAGTTTATTTAATGTTTTATTTTTTTCTTTATTTAAAAAAAATATTGATAAATCATTTAATAAATTAATATAAACAATTCCTGATTTATTTAATAATTCATTAATTGATAGATTATATATTTTTTTATTTTCTTCTATTAATATATTTTCATTATTTTCATTATAAATATTTGAATACAATTTATTATATTGTTCTGCTATTTTTAATTTTTCGTAATTAGTTGTATTTAATGTAAAATTTTTTTTTAAAATATTTGAATCTTTATCATTTAAATAATATTTATTATAAAATGATGTCATATATTATTAAAATATTTTTTTTATAAATTGAAAATAATGTATTTTGCAACTTTAAAATATTTTTTATAAAATTGAAAATAATGTATTTTGCAACTTTAAAATATTTTTTATAAAATTGAAAATAATGTATTTTGCAACTTTAAAATATTTTTTATAAAATTGAAAATAATGTATTTGTAAAAATAACTAATAATACTGATTCTGAAAAACTTAATGTTTTAAAATTAGATTCAATTATCTCTAATGATCTATTTTCAGATAATGAATATATAATTTTTGGAACTAAAAAATTATATAATAGAAATATTATACAACCTTTAATTAATATTAATAATAAAATCATTAAGATAGAAACAAAAAAATTATTTTGTTTACTCATATAACTATTAATATTATCTGATTTACCACCTTTCATTATTGAAGATACTGAAAATAATTCTGCCATATTTTGAATTAAAAGATTAGTTGCCATATATAATATAACAAATATAAATTTTAAAGATTTAAAATAAATATTTTTATCAAAAATATTTTAACTAATAAAATATATTATACATATAAACTATTGTATAATTATACATTAAATTATATAATAGTTTATTGAGTAATTTTAAATATTTATTTTGTACACCTTTGCATAATTAAAACCAATGCCAGTAACTTAAGGATTTAAGTATTTTTATATAATTATATTTAATTATTGAAAATATTAAATTAATAAATAAATTTTAAAAGTTTAATATGATATACTAAAATTAAATATATCTTATAATAATTCTAAAATATTATAAAATCTAATTATTAGGATTCTCAATAAAAATATTTTTATATAAATAATTAATAACAATAATATTGTATAAAACCTTAAGTTACTGGCGTTGTAATTAAAACTTCAATTTTAATAAATAAAATAATAATAAATTATATTAATAATGAATATTAAGAAATCTATATTGATTTTGTTCATTAAATGTCTAAATTATTACAATAATAATAGATTAAGCTATATTCAAAATAATTCTTTTTTACTATAAAACTTTATACCTATTACATGATGGGTTATAATCATATTTTTACTAATTTGTATTATTTTTCTCTATTAATTTGGTGTTTTAATTATACAAAGGCAATGCCATTACTTAAGGATTTAAGTATTTTATAAAAAGTATATAATTATTAAAATATTGAAATAAAAAATAAATTATAAATAATTTAAAATATAATAAACCAAAACTAAATATATTTTATAATAATTTATAAAATATATAAAAAGTATAATACTAAATAAAAATATTTTTTATAAAATAATTTTTAACAATAATATTGGAGCTGTTACATAATTCATAAATCAATAATTTATTGATAAATATTTTTGTTATTTTATTAAAACACCAGCTAAAAATAAAAATTTATTTTTTATTTTTATAATAAATTGAGATTAAATTTATATATATTTTATATAAATTTAATATATTGTTTTATTATTGTTAAGAAAATTATTAGTTATTAATATTTCAAAAATATTGTAAAAATATAAAGAAAATATTTATTGATTAATTATTTATTTATTAAAAAAATATTCAATAAAGTTTAAAAAATCAATAAAATTACTAAAAAATAAAAAACAAATTTTAAATTTTAATTGATATTTTTATAAAATAATATTTTAACTTAATCAATGATTTATTGTATAATTAATTATGTAACAGCACCATTGTATAAAAATCTTAAGTTACTTGCGTTATATGCAAAGGTTTAAAAAAAGTTCTCTATATTTTCAACAATATTTAAAAAATATTTATTAATAAAAAAATTAAGTGTTAATATTTATAAGGATTATTAACACTTAATTTTTTATTAATAAATATTTTTTAAATATAAATTAACTTAGTAGAATTTTAATATATGATAAATATATAATATGTCTAATATGTCTAATATGTCTAAATCAATAATATATCTTATATTTATTTTTATAATTATCATATCTATGTATATTTTACTAAATATATTTTTAAAAAAAAATATAGAAAGTTATGGAATTTATTGTGGTTCTTATAACTTAAAACCTTTGAGTGCACAACAAAAATGTACAAATGATATAGAATGTATTTGGAATAACTATAATACTCTTAATGGAGAATCTTCGGGATGGTGTGGTCAAAATCCCAGTAATAATAATTCATAAATTTTTTTTATATTTTTCCCTATTAAAATTTATTTTATTATAATAACAATTTTCTGAAATTTTCCAAGGATATGGAACCATTTCAAATGTTCTATTATTACATTCTGCATTATATTGCGATGGCTTTGGTATATAATTATTAGTACATTGTAAATAATTTCCATTTACAATTGGGCATTCATAAAATGATGATTTATAACATTGTTCTGAATTTAAAGTTGGTACTTGACATTCATTTAAAATATTATTTATTGAATTATTTATTGAATTATTTATATAATTATCATTTATTGAATTATTTATATAATTACTATTTGTTAAATCATTTATTGAATTATTTATATAATTATTCATTTCTTCATTTATACTATTTATTGAATCATTTATATAATTACTATTTATTGAATCATTTATGAAATTATTTATTTCGGTATTTATACTATTTATATTATTATGAATAATATAAATTAAACATGTAATTATAAATATATATAATAAAATATAAAATAACATATAATTTTATATGATATTTAAATTATATGTTATTTTAAATAATTTAAATATTATATAATACTTAAAGATATATTAATTATTAATATTAAGCTTCATTAGTTCAGTAGGTAGAACGTTTGACTGTTAATCAAAAGGTCGTTGGTTCGATCCCAACATGAAGCGATTTTTTAAATAATTATATATTTTTTATATAACTATTTTAACTAGATCAAATATTTCTATTTAAAAATTATATATCAGAATAACTCTTATATTTTATTAGTATTAATACTCTTTTAATTTTTTATTATATGAGGTTTATAATAAAAAATTACTGAATATTTTTAGATATTGGAGCTGTAGAATATATGTTTCTTACCATTTTTAACATTTTTTTTAAAATATTTTAAAAAAAAAATGTTAAAAATTAAAAATATTATTTTTTTTGAATTAATTTAAATTCATATTTTTTTAT
>Ga0247832_1005236_pt1 | contig 15211 bp, 13 predicted proteins | sample LaCruzMarch2015__10_FD_192407 | JGI IMG/M metagenome (GOLD analysis project Ga0247832, IMG submission 192407) | Freshwater microbial communities from meromictic Lake La Cruz, Castile-La Mancha, Spain - LaCruzMarch2015_4m | ecosystem: Environmental > Aquatic > Freshwater > Lake | place: Spain... | reverse complement strand
TTTTAATGACCCATCAAATGGTTGCGCATTTCCACCTTGTGCGACGTTAAGTCCTGCTCCTCCAACAGTTCTTGCAAATAATGGAAGCATTACTTTTAACTGGCAAACTACCTGCGACCATGTAAATTTTTCGACCGATTGCTATGTTCCCAGCAATACTTACACATTTGTATTGCAATTTCAGGATGATGCTTGCCCAGCGCCTGCATACAGAATTGCTACAGTAGCCGTAGTGGTTGAAGCTCCGCCAATTTTACCGCCCCCACAACTTCGCTGCACCGATGTGCAAAGCAATGGAAATGTGGTGCTTTCTTGGATTCCAATAACGGATACTGAAGGGATTTTTAATACGTATATGATTTATTCATCTTCAGCTGCTGGTGGTCCTTACGTTTTGGTTGATAGTGTGTTGAGTATCAATCAAGCAAATGCAACACTTACAGGAACCAACGCGAATAACGCTCCTGTATACTATAGAATTAGAACACGTTCCAGCTGTGGAGGATTTGGTAGTGTTTTGAGTATACCTTCTAATACCATTGCCACTATGTTTGTTACAGCCACTGATGGTGGTTCTGGGCAAATTAATGTCGATTGGACAACGCTTTCAAATCCGCTTTTAACTACATCGGTTTTACCGTACACTGTGAATAAGCAAGTTTTGCCAGCTGCTTTGGCCTTTTACACTACTTCACAAACCAATTCAGCTACAGACTTTATGCAAGGTTGCTTGCAAACCATTAATTATCAGGTTTCGCTTCCCGACCAAAGCGGTTGTATTTCCCGTTCAAATATCAATGGTGGAGATTTTAGCAACGACCAGGCGCCAGATGCACCTGTTTTAGATTCCATTTCTGTAAATCCTTCAAACAATTCTGTTTATATCGGGTGGACGGCTTCATTGGCAACTGATGTGAGAGCTTATGTAATCTATCAAACTTCAAATGGAACCATCATACAAGTAGATACTGTTTTTGGTGGAAATGTAGAAGCTTTTATTGCGAATAGCAGAAATCCAAATTTGGCTTCGGTAAGTTTTTCTATTGCCGCAATTGACAGTTGCTTTAATTTAAGTCCAGTTTCAGCAGTGCACACCACTATTTTTAATAGGTACGATTTATCCTCTTGCGAAAATAAAGTTGAATTGCTCTTTTCTGCATATCAAGGATTTACTGTAAATTCTTATCAGGTGTTTGTAAAAGTTGATGACGGGAATTATCAATTACAAACAAGTTTGTCGGGAAGTGCTACCAATTATATTCAAAATAATTTAATTCCAAGTGCAACGTATTGTTTTATAGTGCAGGCAATAGGTGCAGGCGGTAGCAGCACATCTAACGAAATTTGTTTTTTAGCTAATGTGCAGGATTTGCCTGAATTTGCATATGTAAGAAAAGCAACTGTTACCAGTGATGGTTTTGCTTATTCACTGTGTTATATTGATACTGCTTCAGATGCCGCATTTTACAGGATTAAGCGAGCAAATTACCCAGGTACAAACTTTGAAACAATTGCCACTTTCCCAATTCCGGGAAATACTGATTTGGTAAATTTTACAGATTATGATGCGGCAACTTCTACGCAATCATATAGTTACAGATATTATTTAGTGGATAAATGTGAAAATGAATCAATGATTTCTAATGATGGTCGAACAATCTTGTTAAGAGGCGTTGCAGGAGATGGATTTGTGAATAGACTTAGATGGAATCCTTATTATGACTGGGATGCAGGTGTGGATCAATATAATATTTACCGTTCTCTAGATAAAGGTCTTAATTTTGAACTTATTGCAACTAAAGAAACAGATACCACTCTTATTGACCCTGTTATAAATTTAGTTGATACTGTTTTAGAATTTTGTTATTACGTAGAAGCTATAGAAAATCCAGGAAATCAATTTGGATTTAGAGATACTTCTTATTCGAATGTTATTTGCGTGGTACAGCAACCTACTATTTATATACCTAATGCTTTTAGGCCCACAAATCTATCAGGTAATAACTTATTTAAACCAATTGGTTTATATGAAACGCTTGCAAAAAATCATGAATTCAGAATTTTTAATCGTTGGGGTGAGCAGCTTTTTTACACTAAAGACACCAAAGAACCGTGGAATGGTAAGTATCTGAATAGTTATGTGCAAACTGGAGTTTATGTATATAGTGTGCGTTTTAGATTTCCTGATGGTACTTTATTCAATAAGCGAGGTTCTGTTTTGGTGTTAGATTAAGAATTGAATTGTTTTAAAAACAAAAACGCCCATTCTTTACGGAATGGGCGTTTTTATTATCTAATTGTTTGTTAGTGCCTTACAATTCTTCCTGAATTCCGCCTTTTTAACACCCTAGATCAAAAATCTCATTGAGTAATTTTTGCTTCTCCGTGAGTAAGAGTATTTTGAACTAAAGTTCTCCATTCTGATTCAATTAGATTGTGATTTCCATGATGTTTTCTGCTATTTCAAAGCTTTGGCTGGACTTACCTTTGATTTTCTTTCATTTAATTGTCTTTCAAGCTCTTTGTGAACTCTAAACGCTTAGGAAGTTATACTTATATGGGCTTCGATTCTTCGTTGTAATCGGTGATAGATGGGCTTGGTTTTTAAGTCGAACTTATTTATTATGAATGCTTTTAGGCTTTTTACGCATTTGCCATTACCAGAATGATGGTGAAAAAACACCCGATAAAGGCTTAAAAATTCCATTTTAGTTTTCTAAATGTTTTTTAGCAGGAAGGAAAAAGGCTAAGATAACTAGCAATATTCCAATGATAAGGAATATAATTCCTAAATCATTCATTCCCGAACTCGACTCATTTAATGCACCTAATAGTGAGAAAATAGTCATTAGAAATCCAAAGACACCAGTAATAATTCTTGGAATTAATTTTCTTTTTCTAATAAATACTACAAGACTTATTAAAGAAAATATTAAGAAGGCAACAGCCATAATTATCATCATAAATGCGGCTTCTAATGCTTTTTCAGTGCCTTGTGCACGTAAAACATTAGTATTTAATAAAGCTAAAAAAAGTAATAGTCCTTTATTCATAATACTTGTAGTCAATCGTATTAATTAACTGAACGGTAGGTGTTGAAACCCTTCTTACATGATTCTCGGGAAGAAGCGCGATTATTTGAACGCCATTAGAAGTTTTTGATTCCTTTGAAATTTCAGGTGCTGAAGTATCTTCCATGTAATACAAAAGATAATGTATTGTTCGTAATCCCTTTTCATTTAAATCAAATTTATAAGAAATGCCATCATTCCAATGCGCTATTCTGTAATAATGACTTCCACAATAGTAAGGTTCAATGTATTCTGTCGGCTCATCAAAATTCTCCCCTTCAATAAAATATTCCATTGTAGAAATAGCATCACAGTTTTTGCAATAAAATCCATCGTTTATAGCATTTAAGTCTATTTCATTTTTTCCGTTTTGAGTACTCCCATATTTGTTGTCAATGAATCTATAATTGAAAGTAGCATACATTTTCAGCGAATCGTAATTAGTTTTGAATGGCTTTTTTAAATAAATTCTTGGTTTTGCATAGTCCTCACCTTCCATGTAAATCATCAATGGTGGATTTTCTAATTTTATTTTTTTATTTAAATACTGCTCATTGTAATACCTGTTTTGCTCATTAAGTAAATACCCAATTTTGTTTGTTTTTAATTCGCGCTCAGAACAAAAAAGCAAGGTGTCGTTGCGCTTCCATTCCATTTGCTTTAACCTATTGGTATCGGTTCTTACCAATATTTCTCCTTGCCAGTAGCATGTTACTGAACAATATAAACTATCTTTATCATAATAGTTTTCGCTCGTTTTGAAGTAATATTCCTGCACACCAGTTTTAAGCACTTTACCATTTGTATCTAAATCAAAAGAATACAACTTGTTTTTTCTTTCCCCATAAACTGTAATGCTTTTTACTTTTTTCGACTTGTAAAAAGCTGCATCTCCAAAACTTACCTCCGATTGATAAAAACCATAAAACCTATTGTTAAATCCAGGTTTCATTCCTATAGACTCTTTGTAACTGTGGTCAAATTCAATTTGTTGAGCAACACTTAAGTGCATCCCAAAAAAGAATCCCCAAAAAAGAATAGTAATATTTTTTCTCATCTTCTCTATCAGTTAAAACGATTTTTTTTAAATATATTATTATTTCAAACATTTTGAAAACTTAATATACTTAATATACTTAATTCCTTAATGGTTAAAAATATAATTAATACATTTTATAAGCTTAATATTCTTAACTCCTTAATGGTCAAAAAATGTAATTAGTCCATTTTGCAAGGTAAAGTATATTTTTAAATACATATTAAATATGATAATTTACCCTACTTATAAGAATAACCAAAAAACTTATTTAATTTGCAAACATGAAAATTTCCAACATACTATCCCTCTCATTGTTTGTAATTGCAGTTGTTCTTGGTTCTTGCGGCGGTTCTGGCAAAAAAGCAACTTACAAAATCGAAAAAGCAAATTTTAATTTAGAAGCACCTCTTTTTAGTGGAGCCAATTCAACACAGGCAGAACATAAATTAGATTTATCTGCAATCAAAAAAGAGTTAGGTACAGACGCATCCGAAGTAAAATCAGCAAAGCTCACTAAAGCTGTTATCTATTTCCAAGATTCTGCATCAACTGATTTGGCCAACTCTATTGTAATGAGCCTTGCAGGCGATAAAGTAAATATGGCACAAATGGCAGTTGCCAATCCGCTTGAAGCCGGGAAAAAGGAAGTAATACTGAAAGGTTCTTCCGAAGCTGAAATTGCAGAGTTTTTCAATCAAACTATGATGTATATTGTGCTCGATGTAGATTTAAAAAACGACACCGAATCATCCTTAAAACTATCTGCAGACCTCGAATTTGAACTTGAATTTTAAAATTAGAAACTATGAAAAATCCAATAAACTTACTGTTACTATTTACACTACTTTTTACCTCAACTATCACTTTTGCCCAACAAGCCGACGATTTAATTGGTGTTTGGGAACCAAGTAACGGAAAAGTGCGCGTGAAAATCGAAAAAATAGGTACAAAATATTTTGGAAGAATCGTCTGGCTCAAAGCACCAATAGATTCAGTTACTAACAAACCTAAAGTAGATAAAAACAATCCAGATGAAGCTTTAAGAAATGTACCTTTAAAGGGATTTAGATTATTGAAAGATTTTACCTTTAAAAGTGCCGGTGAATGGACAGAAGGAACCATTTACGACCCCGAAAATGGCAGCACATATAGTTGCACCATAAAAATGAAAAATAAAAACACACTGGATATTCGGGGCTATATCGGAATTTCCGCATTTGGACGAACAGATGTTTGGAAACGATTAGAAATCAAGAAGCAATAATAAGTATGCCTAGAAAATTCTTTTTCCTATTTCTTGCAGTTCCTGTTATTGGCTTCGCTCAAATTGATTCAACTAACAATCAGCCCGTTGAAGAAGATTTTAGCCAATATGATAGCTACAATTTAGTAGACAAAGCCGCAAAAAAGTATTGCACTTCCAAAGTGTTCGACCTAAGTCCTTCAAAACTCATTTCCATTGGTTACGACTTTCAAGGTGGTTATGACTTAACTACAGATACACTTTTCAATCCCAATTCAAATCAATACGAAACCAGAAATGCTCCTGGTTTTAGCAACATTCAGTTTTCTCATGGCTTGCGATTGGCTGTAAATATTCCCGTAATTTCTAACAATGCCATCATCGTACAATTAGGAGCAAACTATGCTGAACAGCGTTATCAAATCAACAATTTAAAAAAGGGAATTGCACCTAACGACTTAATTACCAGCTTAAAAGAAAACGGCCTTCGCACTACAGGACTCAATACCACCATTTTCAAACCTTTCAACGAGAAGCATTTTTTACTTTTTCAAGCCTCTGCAGATTTAAATGGCGATTATGGCTTCAATTCCATCAATTTAAAATACCTCAGAACCTCCGCTGCTGCTATTTGGGGCTGGAAAAAAGGTGACAGAAAAATGATTGGTGTTGGATTTTCGAGAACTTACAGAGTCGGTGAAATGAACTATATTCCCGTTTTGTTACTCAATTACACAGCACCCAATCGTAAAAACGGTTGCGAAATTCTTTTCCCAGCACGTGCGCATTACCGACGTACTTTTTCGGCGAGGTCTTTGGCATTATTTGGCTACGAACTCGAAGGACAATCTTATCGCTTAGGAAGTCGTAACACATCACCTGCATTGCAAGACCTTGAGTTAAGACGCGGAGAGTTGCGCATTCGTGCAGTTTACGAACGTTCTATTTCCAGTTTCTTGTGGCTCTCAGCTCAGGCAGGTTTCCGTTACAATTATAGTTTCGATGCCGACCGCCTTCCCGACGGCAAAGAATTCTTCCGCGGCTTCTTTGGCGACCAAGCTTACGCCATGCAAAATACCTTAGGAAATACCTTTTATTGCATGGTCGGAATAAATCTGGTTAGTCCGTAATTTCAATTTTTTGGGCACGCCCTTTCAGGTCGCGTGTTCGCCTGCACAAGGTGCTTGGCTCACCCGCTCGTGCTACATTACAGTTAATATGTACTTCTGTAATTTATTAGGCAATGGATTATCAATAATGAAAAATTAATGATGAATAATTTTGGCGGGGGACTTGGTTTCGCCTTTTTGCCTTCGGCACGACTTCCTTTTGTCTTGACACAAAAGGAAGCAAAAAGTCAAGAAGCTTCGAAGAGCTGTCCTTCGGACCACTCGGCACTTTCCGCCAGAGCCCGCAATGCCAGCGCTTCGGAAAAGCCTTCGTTCAGCTTGCCGAAGCTTCCACATTCCGTTTTCACTACGGGGCATTTTAGTATTGTGAAAATTAGGTTTACACAAATGCCTTCCCCTACGAAGCTGCATCCCGCCTATTGAATATCATCGAGACCCATTATGTGCTATGGAGCGAGAAATTGGAAACTGTTCGAAGTCCGGAAATAAACATTTACTTTCCTTACCGGACAAGTTTTTTCAATTTCCGCGGAATGCGCATTAATGGGTGATGATATTGAATAGCCATGGGTTTCAACCCGTGGTCAAGGATTTTCTTTCCACCATTTCTTTTTCCCCTGAAAAGAAATGGTGCCGCCGGAGGCAGAACAAGATAGAAATTTTCAATACTGTTGCAAATGAATTTAAATTTCGCCTTTTTGCCTTCGGCACGACTTCCTTTTGTCTTGACACAAAAGAAGCAAAAAGTAAAGAAGCTTCGAAGAGCTGTCCTGCGGAGCACTCGGCACTTTCCTCCAGAGCCCGCAATGCCAGCGCTTCGGAAAAGCCTTCGTTCAGCTTGCCGAAGCTTCCACATTCCGTATTCGCTACGGGGCATTTTGTTAAGTAAACATTCGTTTTCATATTTTAAGCTAGGAATTTTGTTCCAGTTTTGAGTGCCTATAGAAGTGTTGAGTCGTTAGTGTTTAGCTATTGGTATTTTACAACTCAAAACTCAACACTCACAACTCACCATTGAATTTTCACCCATTTCTTGCTTAACCGTTTATGCTCGTTTTGCAGCGATAGGTAATACAAGCCCGCTGGTAGATTTTTTAATTCCTGTTCTAAAGTAAAATTGCCAGATGCAGGTAAGTTCTGAAACACCGTTTTACCAGTTAAGTCGGTAATGCTAAAGGTTAGTGCGCCCTTTAAACTACTACGCACATTTAATGCGGCGCTACTAGGGTTAGGAAAAACCAAAAAAGTTTCTTCTTCTAATTTCGGCAACCAAGTATAATCTTGGTCTAAACCTAAGGTGTCGCAGCTGCTCCCATCTACTGGGCCCAACATATGGTTAGCCCAGTTGTGCGGAACGCGAAGATAACCCCAAGTAGGCATAACATAAGCAAAGGTGTCTAAGTTAGCTTCGTTGTATTCGTTAGGCTCATTTAAAACGCTTAAATATGTTTCGAAGTAGGTATCGTAATACTTGTAATGACCAAAAACCATTTGTTTTAAATTAGGAGATAAACAGGGAGTATTTACGGATTTATTCATTAAATTATAAGTTTGATTGCTGATATCGTATACTAAATTTTCGAATCTGAATGTTTCAATGTTTCCTCTTAAAAAATATAACAAATTCCCATCAGGGCTCAAATTAAAAGGAGTAAAATCATCTGGCTGCAGTAACTCCGAAAAATCAAAACTCCTCAAATTACTCAATTCACCTGTACAGCGGTCAAAATCATAAACATCTAAAATGCGAATACTATTACCTAAAAAATGAAAATATTTACTGCCGTCTGAACTAAAAGATATGAACTTATTTACATTATTTATCATACTATCTGCTTCGGTTGTAAAATCTTCAAAACTTAAGCCATCAGGACTTAAAATACCACGTAGAAAAGAATTTCTATTTAAACCTGATTTTAAAATCCACCAATCACGGCAATTGGCGTGGCGAGTGGCGTCTATTGCACCTGGAGTGCTAATAATTGGTAGATTTAGCGTATCTGCTGATAAAATTTCATAACCATTTGCTGAATTTACTTTAATTTTCAGATTAATAATATTTGAATCACAATACACTACATTACCATTTGCCTCACTTAATATTTTTGAATAATTATAAATTAGATGATAACAGTCTCTTTCATTTTTGATCTTTAGAAAAATAAATGATTTTCTTCCACTAGGAATAGAACCGTAAGGTAACTCTGTTAATTCTTGAATTACATTTCCTACTGAATCATACAAAATTTTACCATCAAAAGCCATCAGAAAATTCCCTAATGAATCAGATATAGTCGCAGTACCGGAATAAAAACTACCACCAAAGTTATTGGGGCTATAAATTCTTTCGATTGAATCATACCCAAATTTTACTATAGTAACACTGTAGGGCAATTCGCAGGAATCGCCTTGTGTGCAAATTCCCCAAATCCAGTTAAAAGCCTCTTTTTGGGCATTGCAATGTTCGCATGTAAAACTTAAAAATAGAAATAACAATATGTTCCGCATGGATTTATAGTTATACCAATTTGCTATTAAACATTGTATTGGGCTTGATTTGGTTAAACATCTGCATGCTAGTTGTTACTTTTCTTATAAAAAATAATTGTAAATATATGAAATCAAGTGTGACTACAATTTGACATTTACTGTTAGCCTGACTTAATGATAACTTCAACCGATGGATTAATTTTATGGTAATATATGTGAGCAAATGCTCATTGTTTTGTCGGATTGCTTATCAATGCAATACAGCCCGCGCCAGGGGGCGAAGCAAGCTACCTTGTAGCGCGTAGCACCCGCCCGGGCGCCCAAAAATTTTAACTTTTTTTACTAAAAAATACTTTTACCTAAAAAACCTTTTACAATCTCCACAAATTTCCCAGGTTTTTCGGCATGCAGCCAATGGCCGGCACCTTCCATAGTTTCGAATGTAGTATTGGGAAATTGCAAGTGTATCGCTCCAATATCCTCATCTTTTATATATCGGCTGTTACCTCCTCGGTAAAATAATGTTTTTGTAAGCACTTTTCTTTCTGGTAAAGCAGCTCCAATTTCTTCAATTTTTTCTGCTATCAATGGCAGGTTAAACCTCCATTCAAAGCCATTTTCTTCTTTGCGAACTAAATTTTTCAATAAAAACTGTCGGGTACCTGCATCTTCTATAAATGGCAACATCACTTTTTCTGCCTCGTTTCTGGAACTTAGCAAAGCCAAATTCACCGCCTGTAAACCAGCAATTATTTCCTGGTGATGCGGTCGGTAATATTTTGTTCCAATGTCTATTACCATGAGCGAAATCAACATTTCTGGATAAGCCTGCGCAAAAAACATCGCCACTTTTCCACCCATGCTGTGGCCTAATAAATGAAATTTTGTAAGTCCTAAATTTTCAACCGTCATCCTCACATCTTCTACCATTGCAGGATAATTAAATTCCTCGGTGTGCTGAGATTGGCCATGGTTGGGCAAATCCATACAATAAACAGTATAGTTTTCGCCCAATGCCTTGGCAATACTCGCCCAATTATCGCATTGCCCAAATAAACCATGCAAGATTACTAAAGGCTCACCTGTTCCATATTGCCTGTAAAACAAATTCATCTCAACTGAAATAAGTAACGTTGAATGGTATTTTCAAGCCCAAGATACAAAGCCTCCGAAATCAAAGCATGCCCAATAGAAACTTCCAAAAGTTCAGGAATGTGTTGAGCGAAAAATCTTAAGTTTTCTGTATTTAAATCGTGACCTGCGTTGATGCCAAATCCTAAATTAGAAGCGAATTTTGCAGCTGTTGCATAAGGTTGTAGAACTGCCTCTTTGTTTTTTACATATCCAGCTGCATACTTTTCTGTATATAACTCAATTCTATCTGCTCCAGTTCTTTTCGCTGATGCATAAAGTGCTGTATTTGTATCCATAAAAATGGATGTCCTAATTCCTGCAGCTTTTAATCGTGCAATAATACTTGTTAAAAATGCCTCATGTTCATCTGTATTCCACCCTGCATTGCTTGTTAATGCTTCAGGCGCGTCGGGCACCAATGTTACCTGGTGTGGTTTCACTTCCAGCACCAATTGCATAAAATCTTCAGTTGGATTTCCTTCAACGTTCAGCTCTGTTGTTACGATATCTTTCAATTGCCGTACATCGTCAAAAGTTATGTGTCTAGCGTCTGGTCTTGGATGCACTGTAATTCCCTCAGCTCCGAATCTCTCACAATCTTTTGCTACTTGCATCAAATCAGGAACATTTCCACCTCTGGCATTTCTTATCAGCGCCACCTTGTTCAAATTCACACTTAAACGAACCATTTTAAATATTTTTTAGCAAAGTTATAAAACCATCTTTGGAAATGAATATTTGTATAGGTTTGTTCAGTCAATGAAACAATATTATAGGTATTAGCGTTTCCTTACAAACCATCTAAATTATGCTTGCAGAAGAACTCATATCCGATAACATTCCACCGCTCAAAACCTCCGATACGGGTTTAAAAGCGCTTAATTGGATGGACGAATTTCGAGTGTCTCATCTGCCAATTGTAAACAACCAAGAATTTCTTGGGCTCATTTCAGATACCGACATATTAGATTTAAACGCGCCCGAAGAGCCATTAGGCAATCATCCTATTTCGCTTATTCGTCCATTTGTTTACGAAACCGAGCATATATATGAAGTGCTCAAAATGGTGGCTCGCATGCATTTAACGCTTATTCCAGTTTTAAATTCAGAGAACCATTACCTCGGAAACATCAGTCTGCGTGGCCTTGTAGAACATTTCGCCCAAACTACTTCCGTTCAAAATCCCGGTGGTATCATCATTTTAGAACTCAATCAAAACGATTATTCACTGGCGCAAATAGCCCGTATTGTAGAAGAAAACGATACCAAAATCCTGAGTTTATTTATCAATTCGCATCCCGATTCTACCAAAATTGAGCTTACTTTAAAAGTAAATCGTGAAGATATTCGGGCTATAATTGCCTCTTTTGTAAGATATAACATTACTGTAAAAGCCACCTTTCAGCAAACAGAATTTTCAGAAGACCTCCGAAATCGTTTCGATTTATTTATGAATTACATTAATATGTAGTAAAATTGCAAATGCAAATAGCAGTTTTTGGCCGAACCATCAACGATGGCCGCACCGAACATATTAAGTCGCTTTATAAAAGTTTGTCGGCACACAATGCCAACATCCTCATTTTCGAGCCATTTTATAAAATCACCAAAGAGCTGCTTCCAGCTGAAAGTAGGGTTCAAATTTTTAATACGCACCAGGAATTAATTCAAAACGCCTCCTGTATGCTCACCATTGGCGGCGATGGCACTTTACTCGAAGCCATTACTTACATTCGTAACTCAAACCTTCCTGTTCTAGGCATCAACACTGGTCGCTTAGGTTTTCTTTCAGGTTTTTCAAAAGAAGAAATTGACCTTGCAGTGGATATGGCTGTAAATTTAAATTTCACTATCGAAAAACGCACATTGCTAAACATAGAAACCAATCAGCCCTATTTCGGAGAAATACCTTTTGCGTTAAATGAAGTAACTTTTCATAAGAAGGACAACTCTTCAATGATTACCCTTCACGTTGCCATCAATGGGATGCGGTTAAATTCATATTGGGCTGATGGATTAATAATCTCAACTCCAACAGGTTCCACAGGTTATTCGCTTAGTTGTGGCGGCCCTATTATCATGCCTGAGTCGCAATCAATAGTGCTCACACCAATTGCTCCACACAATCTCAACGTGCGCCCATTGGTAATTGCCGACAGCAATACACTTAGTATTACCGCCGAAATCCGTGGAAGGAATTTTCTTGTATCTCTAGATTCACGTTCTGCTGCTCTGCCAGCAAATGAGCTAATTACAATTAAAAAAGCCCCATTTACCATTTCCTTAGCCCGCAAACCGGACCAATCCTTTCTCCAAACCTTACGAGAAAAACTCATGTGGGGACAAGATAAACGAAATTAATTTTTTGGGGTCCTGCCGCGTTTACATCTAACTTTTTTCAGCATTTCAATAGCGGCACCCCGTGCTTCGCCATAGCTCCTTCCCTCTGGTCAGGAGGCTATTTGCGGCGCCCAGTGGCCCAAATATTTGTTTAATTTTCTACCTAATAATTTAAATATTATTTCGTAAAATAAATCTTTATATTTGCCATTCAACAAAAAAGACTCAATCATGAGGAAACTCATACTCATCCTCACAATTTTACTTGCCTTGTACTCCAATGCTTTTGCTCAAAGAAAAGGAAAAGGCCGTTTTTTAGACCGTTGCGAATCAACCTATGGTATAGGTTTTACTAACTTCCTTGGAGACTTAGGTGGTAGAGATCAAATTGGTACCAATGGTATTCGAGATTTAGAAATGATTCTTACTAGGCCAGCAGTGCACTTAGGATTTAGATATAGAAAAAATCCAATTCTTTCTTTCAAACTAAACATAAACTATGGCAGAGTGGCAGGTCGTGACTCATTAACCCGCGAGCCATTTCGTAGAAATCGTAATTTGAGCTTTCGTTCCCCAGTTTTCGAAACTTCTTTACAGGCAGAGGTATCAATATTACAGTTAAAATCTACAAAAAGCCGTTATAAACTTTCTGGTGTGCGAGGTAAAAGCGGAATCGATATTAATGTTTATTTGTTTGGTGGTATTGGCGGCTTTTATTATAACCCAAAAGCTTTACTCGGTGGTCGTTGGTGGAATTTGCAACCAATTGGTACAGAAGGGCAAGGAATTGCTGCATCAAGGACACCTTATAAAAGATTTCAGGCATGTTTCCCTTTTGGTGTTGGTTTCCGTGTTCCTTTATCAGATAGAAACTGGACGATCGGTTTTGAATATGGCATGCGCATTACAACTACCGATTATATCGACGATGTTAGTACAACCTATTTTTCGCCAACTTTAATTGCTCAGAAGTATGGAGAAGTAGCAGCATTACTTTCTAATCGTGCAGATCCTGAAAGCGATGGTTTCATTAAAGGTTCAGCAGTAACAGGGCAACAGCGTGGCGATGCTACAGACAGAGACGCATACATGTTTGGTTTGATTACTTTAACATACAGGCTAAAATCAGGTAAATCAGTATTGCCAAAATTTAGGTAACATTTTTACGTTATTGAGGGTATAAAACTTCAAATGTTGAGATTCATTTTCTTAATTTGTTTAGTAGTTAGTGTTCAATCGCTTTCTTCACAAAACTTCACAAAATACTCTGAAATAGGGTTAATGGGTGGTGTTTCTTATTATTTAGGAGACTTGAATCCGAGTCGTCAGTTTTTTATGCCACGTTTATCCGGAGGAATTATCTTCAGATATAGCCCAAATCGGCGTTTTACTTGGCGGATTCATGGCTTAATTGGAAGCATTCAAGCAGAAGATGCAAGAAGCAACAACCCATACCAAATATCAAGAAATCTCTCTTTTCGCTCTCAAATTATTGAAGCCGCCGGAATTCTAGAATTCAACTTTTTTAATTATGAAGTTGGAAATCCTACAACTCCAGCCACCCCTTTTATTTTTGGTGGAATAGCTATGTTTAGGTACAACCCCAAAGCAGAAATAGATGGGCAATGGATTGCTCTTCAACCAGTTGGCACCGAGGGGCAGGGTTCAACAGTGTATGGCGATCGTAAACCATATTCACTCATTACTGGGTCATTTCCTTTTGGTTTTGGCTTCAAAGCGCATGCTTTTGGTCGATTATCGCTTTCGGCTGAATGGGGTATGCGTCGTTCCTTCTCAGATTATATAGACGATGTGAGCAAAACATACGCTGACCCTGATGTAGTTTTCGCAGCAAATGGTCCTGTGGGAACACAATTGGCCGATCGCTCATTGGTAAATCCAGGAAAAGCCAATGCTGGACGTCAAAGAGGAAATCCTGAAACACGCGATTGGTATTCGTTTGCGGGCTTAACTATTACATATAAGTTAGTTCCTCGAAAAGCAGATTGCGCAGCATACAATTAACTGCTATCTTTGCGCGTTTCGCTTAAAAAATTTGTAAGCGATTTTATTTGTAATGGCGCAAAAAACTGATTTAGTAATAGAAAATATTCCCAAACATATTTCCGTGATTATGGACGGAAACGGTCGTTGGGCGAAAAAGCAAGGTAAATTACGCATATTTGGACACGAAAATGGAGTAAAAGCAGTGCGCGATACTGTAGAGGCTTGTGCAGAAATCGGAGTTGAATATTTAACAATGTATGCTTTCTCTACAGAAAATTGGAATAGACCTAAACTAGAAGTCAATGCCTTAATGACTTTGTTGGTTAGTACTATCAACAAGGAAACAAAAACTTTGATGGATAATAACATACGTCTTGCAACCATCGGCGATACAGATTCTTTGCCTTCCAAGTGTAAAAGAGAACTCCTCGAAGCAATAGAAAAAACTAAAAATAATACAAGAATGACTCTTGTTCTAGCTTTGAGCTACAGCTCCAAATGGGAAATTACTAAAGCCATTACAAAAATTGCTGAGGATGTTAAAACTGGTCAGCTTGCAGTAGAACAAATTACAGAAGATACTATCAATCAATACTTAGCAACTGCAGGTATTCCTGATCCTGAATTACTTATAAGAACCTCAGGTGAACATAGAATTAGCAATTTTTTACTTTGGCAAATTGCATATTCTGAATTGTATTTTACTGAAAAACTTTGGCCAGATTTCAGAAGAGAAGACCTTTATGAGGCTATTGTT
>Ga0247832_1005232_pt1 | contig 15219 bp, 10 predicted proteins | sample LaCruzMarch2015__10_FD_192407 | JGI IMG/M metagenome (GOLD analysis project Ga0247832, IMG submission 192407) | Freshwater microbial communities from meromictic Lake La Cruz, Castile-La Mancha, Spain - LaCruzMarch2015_4m | ecosystem: Environmental > Aquatic > Freshwater > Lake | place: Spain... | reverse complement strand
AATTGCCACCGATTACAAAGGCAGAACAGGCATCACTGCCACGATCTTCTCCTCGCGCCCCGCGGCCGGAGCAACTGTTCTCAAGGGGTAAGTCCTATTCCCTGCGGTCAATTTGAGCGCCAAGCGACTTGAGGCGCTCTTCAATCCGGCTGAAACCGCGGTCGATCTGGGTGATATTGCGAATTTCTGATTCGCCCTCCGCGCATAGGGCTGCGATCAGCAGGGCCATACCGGCGCGAATATCGGGGCTGGCGAGTTTGGCCCCCCGAAGTTTGTCGGAGCCAAGTACAACGGCACGATGTGGATCACACAGGATGATGCGTGCACCCATTTCAAGAAGCCCGTCGACAAAGAAGAGGCGCGATTCAAACAGCTTTTCGTGAATTAGAACGGTGCCTTTGCACTGGGTAGCGGTGACGAGCGCGACGGAAGTCATGTCGGCGGGGAATCCAGGCCATGGTGCATCGGCGATGTGGGGGACAGCTCCGCCGAACTCTTTTTCCACTTCGAGTCTCTGATTCTTGGCGACCAGAATATCCTGGCCTACGGTATCTGTTTGAATTCCGAGTCGGGCGAAGGTTTGTAAAATCATTCGCATATGATGAGGAGCGGCATTCTTGATCTTCAAGGCACCTCCTGTGACAGCAGCCAGGGCAAGGAATGAACCGGCTTCTAGGTAGTCAGGGCCGATTCGATGAGTGGCGCCCTTCAGGGATTTCACCCCTTCGATCGTAAGAGTATTGGTACCGATTCCAGTGATGTGAGCGCCCATCGCATTGAGAAGATTAGCTAGGGCCTGAACATGGGGTTCACTGGCCGCATTGTGGATGACGGTGGTTCCTTCGGCGAGAGATGCGGCGCAGAGGCCATTTTCGGTCGCGGTAACCGAAGCTTCATCCAGCAGAATATCGGCTCCGCGAAGTTTCTTGGTTTTGATCTGAAGACCGTCTTTGGTGTCGTTAATCGTAGCTCCGAGAGCCGAGAAGATTTGCAGATGAGTATCAAGGCGTCGCCGTCCGATTCGATCGCCACCAGGGCGTGGCAGGGTAACTTCTCCTGTGCGGGCGAGGAGGGGGCCAGCCAAAGTGACAGAGCCTCGGAGGCGAGAGCCTAATTCTGGATGGATTATGGATTTGGGATTGGCCTTGGCCTGAAGAGTTATCGTGCGGCGCGTGGAGCAGGCGTCGGATTCGGAGGTAGATAGGCCGAGATCGTTAAGGATGTTTTCCATCAGTCGAACATCTTCAATTTGTGGAATATTCTGTAGGACGACCGATTGATCAGTCATACAGGCAGCGGCCATGAGGGGCATGGCCTCGTTCTTATTTCCTTGGGGTTCAATTTCCCCAGAGATGGGCTTGCCGCCCTTCACGATGAACTTAGATCCGTTCGAACTAGACATAGTTTGAAACTGCCTAGGGCGGGTGCTTAGGGCAATCCTACGAAAAAGTTCTTTTTGGGATTCAGTCTTGGGTTTTCTCGGCTATGTTTAGTTACTTATGAAGGTTCCAATGCTTGATCTAGTGGCGGAGCACGCTCCATACCGGGCGGAGCTTCAGTCGGCTTTTGATCGAGTACTCGATAGCGGTCGATTCGTTCTCGGGCCTGAAGTGGAGGCTTTTGAGCGCGAGATCGGGGCTTGGATTGGGACTCCTAACGCGATTGGTGTTTCAAATGGTTCGGATGCCCTCCTGTTGGCCTTGCAGGCGGTGGGAGTTGGACCTGGGGATGAGGTTATCTGTCCCACTTATACATTTTTTGCCACAGCAGGAGCTGTAGCCCGTCTGGGTGGGGTGCCTGTCTTTGTGGATAGTGCGGAGTGCTGTTACAACCTTCGGGCGGATCAGGTAGTGGCCAAGATCGGTCCAAAAACAAAGGCCATTATTGTCGTTCATCTCTTTGGTCAGTGTGCCGATATGGATCCGATCCTGACGGCAGCAAAAAAACACGGTATCCCCGTGATTGAGGATGCAGCACAGGCGTTGGGGGCTAAGGATAAGGGGCGGCAGGCTGGAACCATGGGAACCCTGGGAACGTTCTCGTTTTTCCCGACGAAAAATCTTGGGGCGCTAGGAGAGGGTGGGCTAATTACGACAAAGGACGCCTCTTTAGCTGAAAAGATACGCAAGTTGCGTGTGCACGGAGCTAAGGAAAAGTATTTCCACGAGATGATTGGCGGAAACTTTCGGCTTCATGAACTTCAAGCCGCATTTTTGCGGGTGAAACTCAAGCATCTGGATTCAGCGCTCAAGAAGAGGCGAGAAAGTGCGCAGAAGTTAATGAGTTCACTGCAAGAGAAGTGGAGCGCAATCATGCCGCTTGATTCTTGTATCTGTCAGGGCCAGGGGTCGTCTGCTGAGCAAAAACCAGGAACGATTCTCCTGCCTTTTTCCTGTCACTCAGGAAAAGGGGAACACACTTGGAACCAGTTTGTGATTCGGGTGACGGGGAAGGGCAAGCGGGATGCCCTTAGGGAAAAACTGGGCACTGAAGGCATCCAAACCGAAGTATACTATCCCCGAGCGATGCATGAGCAGGAGTGTTTCGGCGTGTTGAATGAAGGATTCCACGACGCGACACGACTGACTCATGAAACTTTGGCGCTTCCGCTCTCATTAAAACCCTAAGTTGTTCCTCGATAAAGGGTTTCTTGCTTGGGTCTGATAAGAGGTTTAAAATGTCTGTATAATGAAGTGTGTGATCTTAGCGGGTGGGATGGGGAGTCGGATTGCAGAGGAGACCCAGTCTCGTCCTAAGCCTATTGTCGAAATCGGTGGGCGACCTATTTTATGGCATATCATGAAAATCTATTCTCAGCATGGCATTAGGGATTTCATAATTTGCACAGGATTCAAGGGCTACGTGATCAAAGAGTATTTTGCGAACTACTTTCTTTATATGTCGGATGTGACCTTCGACATGCAGAAAAACTCCATGGAAGTTCATGAAAAGCATGCGGAACCATGGCGCGTGACACTTATTGATACTGGTGAGGGAACCATGACGGGTGGGCGTTTGAAGCGGGTGGCCAATTATATCGGCGATCAGACCTTTTGCATGACCTACGGGGATGGTGTGGGGGATGTGAATATTAAGGCAGTGATTGCAGCCCACAAAAAAGCTGCGAAACAAGCGACCGTTACGGCTGTGCAGCCTCCAGGACGGTTTGGTGCATTGCAGGTTGATGGCGAACTCGTAACCGGATTTATTGAAAAACCTGAGGGCGACGGTGGATGGATTAACGGCGGATTTTTCGTTCTAGAGCCTTCCGTTTTGCATTCGATTAAGGGGGATGCGACGACGTGGGAGTCGGAGCCGTTGAAGGGCCTTTCTGCGAAAGGCGAACTTCATGCCTATCTTCATAGGGGCTTTTGGCACCCAATGGATTCGATGAGAGACCGTCAATACCTTGAGGAGCTCTGGGCTGCAGGTAAGGCCCCTTGGAAAAACTGGTGATCTTCCGAAGCGCTTTCCGTGGTAAGCGCGTATGGCTTAGCGGTCACACTGGGTTTAAAGGTGGCTGGCTCGCGGTCTGGTTGACGGAAATGGGCGCCAGAGTCACGGGGTTCTCCTTGGCTCCGCAGACCCCGTTTTTCTCGCAGCTGAAACTTAAGAACAGGCTTAGGCATGAACTCGGCGATCTTTGCGATGCCGGGAAAGTCCGAAAATCCATCCTTCGATGCCGCCCTGATTTTGTGCTCCACCTCGCGGCACAGCCTCTGGTCCGGGATTCCTATCTTCGACCTTTGGAAACCTACGAGATCAACACTTTGGGAACCGCCCACGTGCTGGAGGCGCTCCGTGAGTTGCGCCACCCCTGCGCGGCGGTTTTCATCACCACGGATAAAGTCTATCGGAACGAGGAGAGACGGCATGCCTTTCGGGAGGAGGATCCGCTGGGAGGAAGGGATCCCTACAGTGCCAGCAAAGCGGCCACCGAAATTCTCATTAGCTCTTATCGGGACTCCTTTTTCGAAAGCCACCCGGTTCGGATTGCGTCCGCCCGATCCGGAAACGTAATCGGAGGAGGGGATTACTCCATCGACCGAATTGTTCCAGATGCTTTTCGGGCCTTGCGAAGGGGACAACCTATTCCGGTTCGTAACCCAAGTTCAATTCGCCCTTGGCAACATGTACTTGAGCCCACGGCCGGCTATCTTGCCTTGGCGCTTCATCTCTTTAGGCACCGAAAAAAGGGTCGAGCGTACAACTTTGGGCCATCTCCAAAGGACCAGAAGACGGTTTCTGCCCTTGTCCGTCAGATTCTGAAAAACTGGCCGGGACGTTGGCGACGCATCCGGGAAAAAATGCCACCACACGAGGCGGGTCGTCTACAGCTTAATAACCAACATGCTTTACGGGAGCTTCGATGGAAACCACGATTGAGCTTTGCCCAGTCCATCACCATGACCATGGATTGGTATCGGGCATCCATCCGGCCGAATTTTGATGCCTTTCAGGTCTGTCGTCAGCAAATCAAAGAATATTCAAACTTAAATCCAAGATGAGCCAAAGTATGGACCCCAAAAAAATCAGGCAAGAAATTCTTCGTCTCACACGCGAGTATTCAAGCATTACCCACGCCGCCCAGCGGCCGGGTGATGATTCCATCCGCTCTCCGTTTGTGGCAGGTGATTCTCTTGTTCCCTATGCGGGTCGTGTTTTTACGGAGGATGAGGTGGAGGCAGCTGTTTCAGCGACATTGGATTTTTGGCTGACCTTGGGTCCGGAGGGGGATGCATTCGAGCATGAGTTGGCTTCGTTTCTGGGTGTAAAACACACTCTTTTGGTCAACTCCGGCTCCTCAGCAAACCTACTTGCGATAACAGCTTTGACGAGTCACAAAATTCCGGAAAAACGCAGATTACGGGCTGGCGACGAGGTGATCACCTGTGCGGCAGGCTTTCCCACCACGGTGGCTCCGATTCTTCAGAATGGGCTGGTTCCCGTCTTCATCGACAATGATCCTGTCACCGGCAATGCGCGAGTGGAGCAACTGGAGATGGCATTCCAGGATGGCAAGACCAAGGCAGTGATGATGGCTCACACCCTCGGGAACCCTTTTGACCTTGGGGCGGTTCTATCCTTCTGTCGAAAGCATGATCTTTGGTTGATTGAAGATAATTGCGATTCCCTTGGAAGCACCTACTCCATGCCAGTGGCAAAAGCCAAGGAGCTTGGGTTTGCGGAAAACTCACCCGGAATTCCTTCAGATGGAATCCACATCACTCGTTCTACCGGGACTTGGGGTGATTTATCCACCCAGTCTTTCTACCCGCCCCACCACATGACAATGGGGGAGGGAGGGGCGGTGAACATCGTCTCGCAGCCGCCATTGAAAAAGCTGGTTGAAAGCTTCCGAGATTGGGGGCGGGATTGTTGGTGTGCTTCGGGCCAAGACAACACCTGTGGAAAACGGTTCGACTGGAAGCTGGGTGAGCTTCCTGAAGGGTATGACCATAAATACATTTACAGTCATCTGGGTTATAATCTGAAACCCCTCGACCTTCAGGCCGCCATTGGGCGTGTTCAGTTAAAAAAATTACCCGATTTTATTCAGGCTCGAAAAGACAATTGGGAGGTCTTAAGACGAGGACTTGATGAGCTCGGGGATATATTTGATTTTTCCCTACCGACTCACGCGACAAAATGGACCTCGGGCGGCGGCTTTGCCTGGGATGGCAAAGGAAGCATGTCCGACTGCTCTTGGTTTGGTTTCATGATCCGAGTTCGATCGAATGCCCGGTTTAAGGTTCGGGACCTGGCAAAATATCTGGATCAGAAAAAAATAGGTAATCGAATGTTGTTCGGAGGGAATCTTACGCGGCAACCTGTGTTTGTTCAGTTAAAGAAAGAGCGTCCCCATTTTTTTCGGCAGGTAGGTGAGACTAAAGGAGCGGACGAGATTATGAATCAGGCTCTATTTCTTGGCACTTACCCGGGATTAAGCAAGCAGATGTTGGAATACGAGATAGGCGCGATTAGGGATTTTGCACTACAGCGGTAACCGTTATGGCTCATCCACTTCCCAAGGAGGATTTAGAGCACATTTTGTCAAATACGCGCCCCCTTTGGGAACATTTGCGTGGCGGGAGGATTTTCGTCACGGGCGCTACTGGTTTCTTTGGAATTTGGCTTTTGGAAAGCTTTGCTTTTGCAAATAAAAGTTTGGACCTTGGGGCCAAGTTGGTGGGGTTGTCTCGGGATCCGAACGCATTTTATGCAAAAGTTCCCCATCTGGCCCAAGAAAGCTCGATCGTTTTACATCGCGGTGACGTCCGTGATTTTGATTTCCCCCATGGTTCCTTCACCCACGTCATTCATGCAGGCACAACTTCCTCGGCTCCTGTTCAGCCATCCGAAATGCTGGATACGATCATTCGCGGAACAAAGCGGACGCTTGAGTTTGCTGTGGCAGCAGGCGCCAAGCGTTTTCTCTTTGTGAGTTCTGGTGCAGTTTACGGGAAGCAACCTTCTGAAATGACCCATATTCCCGAGACCTACCATGGTTCACCGGATCCGATGGATCCAAACTCGGCCTATGGGGAAGGGAAGCGAGTGGGGGAGCTTCTTTGCGCGACTGCGCATAAAGAACATGGCGTTGAAACGACCGTTGCCAGGTGCTTTGCTTTTGTGGGACCCCATTTACCGCTCGATGCCCATTTTGCCATCGGTAACTTCATCAGAGACGCCATAAAGGGGGAGCCAATCAAAGTTAAGGACGGCACGCCTTACCGCTCTTATCTTTATGCGGCTGATTTAGCTATCTGGCTTTGGACCATCCTATTTGCTGGCTGGTCTTGTCACCCCTATAATGTGGGATCGAATCAAGGTTTGCCGATTTCCGACCTTGCCAAACTGGTGGCGCTCCAATTGCAAGTCTTACCCAGGCCTGATGTGGTAACTTTCGGAGAATCCGGAGACATCGCCGCGTCCCCCCGCTATATTCCCGGTATTACGCGTGCCAAAGCAGAGCTGGGACTTGCGGTTGAGGTTTCGCTGGATCATGCGATCCAAAAAACGGCCAATTGGGTCAAAGCCTTGGCATGAAACTCAAACAAGCTATCCCGATCGGGAATCCTATCCGCGCCTCCCTTTTCTCTTTTGCCGGGATTGGGGTGGCCGGATTTCTTGTATTCATTCTCCCTTGGCACATTCCGATTCAGGGGCCAGTGGATTCCCAGTCCTACGTGTTTGGTTTCCATAATACCGCTGCCCTCGTTGGCTTGGCGGGCATCCTTGTTTTTCTTGCCTGGCAACGAGCAAGTTCTGCTGAAAAAAGGGGACAGGATCAAAGACTTTTTGTCGAACTTTGGAAAAAAACGCCCCGGTCTCCTGCGGATGGCCTGTATGTGGCGACTGGGTGCGCCTTGTTTTCTTCGCTGACCCTGCTGGGCTGGTGGATGTTTCTTCCGTACGGCTTTTTTGGGGAAACTGCCTATTTTCTAACCCGTTTGGATATGATGAATTTGGGGTTTCGGCCGTTTCGCGATTTCGAATTTGGGTATGGACCGGCCATGCTCTGGATTCCTTGGGCCCTATCTAGGGTCACAGGCGGGTTCCTCGCCATCGACACCGCTTATATTCTCACGGTGGGCCTGTTTTTTTTCCTGGGAATCTTTGCACTGCGCCTTATCACGATGAGGTTTAACTTGCCCGGCCTTTGGTTAAGCGGCGTCATCCTCTTTGGCTCCCTGTCTTTTTTCAACCCGACTCTCGGGATTCAATATACCCCCATCCGGTTTCTGTATCCCATGATGGCCGCATTTTTATGCCATGAAAAGGTTCGTCGAGGGCTGGCATGGGGTTTTGCGGCATCCTTTTTTCTGCCCTTGGGTGGCTTTATGCTTGGGCCTGAAGTTGGGCTGGTAACCACCTTGGGTATTTTAGCCGGCCTTCTCGCTTATTGGCCAAGCGACCGGCGCAAGACCATGGTCTGTCTTTTGGCGCCCCTGGGAGCCCTGGGGGTCATTCGCCTTGTCTTTGGGCCTCAATATTTTGACATCATCCGATCGTTCGGGGGCGGTGCTTATAATTTCCCGATTGTGCCGGCGCCTTATCTTCTGAGCCTCCTGGGCCTAAGCCTCTGGATTTTACCAAGAATCTTTGCAGCTTCCTTTGGGCGTGGAGAAGGTAGCCCTCTGGGTCTCTCTCTCGTCGTTTGTGCGGGTTTAGCTCTCCCTGCGGCCTTGGGCCGGTGTGATCCTGGGCATGTTCTGTTTAACGGTGCTGGGGTCTTTTTGCTTGCTATCGCCGCTTGCCTGCGGGGCAAGCCGAAAAAGGGACTACCCTGGGTGGGCGTGGCGTATTTGATATGTCTTACCACAATGGAAATTTCCTTTTGGAATCATTATGATCTTAATATTCAAAACGTGGTCCGAGTCCGGAAAATAATCTCGGAGAATTTGCCGATCGTGCGTTTACAGGATTTTGAGGTACAAAAAGAACTGGAAAAACAACATCCGCGCCAAAAGACGCGCTGGGACAAGCGATTGCCCTATTCCACTGATCTTCTGGTCCTGCTTCAATATCCAAGCATCGCTCAAATGCGGGGGGGGGGCGAAGATTTGGACCGTTTTCTCAAGGGAAGCGGAAGATATGTTCCTGACTATTATGTCCCGCCATTCGACAGCCTTTTTTCCCCGACCTCGGCCCAAAAAAAGTCAGAAAGCTTAGGCAAAGCGGAGTTTGTTTTAGTTCCTGAAGCTCGGTTTGCGCAGTTCGGGGAGATTGACTCAGATGCCTACGCGAGAGGATGGTCTGAATTTCTTTCCGGATTGTTTTATTTCCCAGTGGCTTGCCGGGCAGTCAATGCACCCTTTGATCCGGATCAGGTGATACTGAAAAACCTTTCCTGCAGCCACCATCCAGTGGGGCGTTTTCGTGACATGTTGGTTTTACAGGCCAATCGACCTAAAAAACAAAAGTAACAATGTGGAAGAAAACTCATCCTCACATTGAATTCGCACGCTATCGGATGCCCATCTGCGATGAGTTGAGGCGGGGGATATCGTAGCTCTCTATTCTGTTACTTTCATTATAGATTCACATTTCTGAATCTTTCAGCGTGGTTACGGGGTGCTGAATCAGGCTCTATCAGCAGAACCGTGATATGGTAATTGTCTGGAAATCGAACTAAGATCATCTTAAGACTTCCGTATTTGACGAAATCCTCACTAATTCAAGTTTCTTCCTCCCGCGAAAGAACTTCTGATTTCTATAACCAGAAGCCGATGCCCTTAGCGAGCTTCTAAGGGGGAAGCTGTTGGCTCGCTTGGTTCTTCAATTTACAGAGGGTACTGCCACCTGATTATTTCCACTCGTACATCCAATGTGCATCGGCTGGGGAGCAGTTTAAAAGAATCACTAAAAGGATTTCTTATGAATTCAAAATAACCCCTTAGGTTGTTTTTGCTCCTTAAGCCGAGCCACTCTATCCTGACGCCTATTCAAGGGGGTGTGAACGAATTTCTTTTAAAATTGCCAAATTTGCCCTAAGATGATGACTTGTTCACCACTCTTATCTCCCAAATACGGACTACAGTGCCCAACCAATGGATCGCTTCGATCCGGTAGCCAAATTCAACGGCTACTTAATCCTTTAGAATAAGAAGTAACAACCCCCTCCACTTTTTCAGAGCAGCTTCAATCTTCTTAGCCATGGCAGAAAAAACCGAGCAACTTGCTTCCCAGATACGTTGGGAGGCACTGAAAATGGTTGCGTTAGCAAGCGCATCTCACATTGGTGGCTCGCTTTCTGTGGCTGACATCATGGCTGTGCTGTATCAGGACATTCTTAAAGTCCGCTCGAAGGAGCCACAGTGGGTTAACCGTGATCGCTTCATCCTTAGCAAGGGTCATTGTTGCTCAGCGCTTTATGCCACGCTTGCCTTGCAAGGATTTCTTTCATTAAAAGAATTGGAAACTTATGGCAAAGACAGGTCCCGCCTAATGGCTCATGTAAGTCACGCGGTACCGGGTGTGGAGTTTTCCACTGGATCCCTAGGACATGGCCTTCCTTATGCTTGCGGCAAGGCTGTTGCAGCAAAAAGAAAGGGCGCCTCATGGCGTGCATTCACTATTCTGAGTGATGGTGAACTTGATGAAGGATCAAATTGGGAAGCTATCCTTTTTGCCCCCCAACATAAGTTGGATAACCTAGTTGCAATTGTTGATTACAATAAAATTCAGAGCCTTGGTTCGGTTGTGAGCATCATGGACCTCGATCCGCTAGCGGAAAAATTTCGTGCCTTCCGCTGGTCTGTAAAAGAAGTGGATGGGCACAATCATTCTGCTCTCAAGGATGCGCTTGCGACACTGCCGTGGGTGCCAGGAAAGCCATCTTGCCTCATTGCTCATACTGTTAAAGGCAAGGGTGTGCCGTTTATGGAGAATGAACTCCTCTGGCATTACAAGAGTCCCGAAAAACAGCAGTTGGACATTGCCCTAGGCGGATTGAATGAGACATCTTTATGAGGACTGCTTTTATTAACGAGCTGATTGCCCAAGCGCGTGCGAATCCCCGGATTTTTCTTTTAGTTGGAGATCTTGGTTATTCGGTGGTTGATCCTTTTGCGAAAGAATTTCCTGAACGATTCATAAATATGGGAGTAGCTGAGCAAAATATGACCGGGGTGGCTGCTGGCCTCGCAAGCGAAGGTTTCCATGTATTCATCTATTCAATAGCGAATTTTCCAACTTTCCGATGCTTGGAGCAGATCCGTAATGATGTTTGCTATCATCGATACCCCGTTACGGTTGTTTCTGTTGGGGGAGGGCTCGCTTACGGTAATCTTGGGTATTCCCACCATGCCGTCCAAGACTATGCTGTAATGCGGTGTTTGAATCCGCTTACGATTGCATCGCCTGGTGATCCTGTTGAAACGGCGGCCTGTGTGAAGTGGTTAGTTTCAAATCCACAACCTTCTTACTTGAGGCTTGGTAAGGCTGGGGAGCCAATTATCCATCAACATGAAATATCGTTGGAATTAGGAAAAACGGTAGAAGTTAAGAGTGGTGCCTTAATGTCGGGAGTTTTTCTCACTACGGGCACCTCCCTCCGCTATGCTGTTGAGGCGATTCAACTCCCTGAACTTCAGGGAAGGTGGGGTGTTGTTTCGCTTCCATTGTGGGGTGAGGAACAAAAAACTGCTATCTTGAACGAATTGAGTCGACATAAAGCAATTATTTCTGTTGAGGATCATCTGGCTGCAGGTGGTTTTGGATCATATCTAAGGGAAGCACTGGCCGACACAGCAATCCAGACAAGATTAAGAACAGTATCGCTTTCTGTAAACTTATCGGGACTTATTGGAAAACAAGAATATTTAAATTCTGAAGGAGGCCTTGATGCTCTCAGGTTAGTTGAGGTAGCGTTGTCATTTAGTGCTTGCTCTTCAAGTCGTCTTTTAAATTAGGCGCCACATTTCATTAGAATCATTAACTATCACATCATGAAAAAAATTAGTATTGTTAGTGGGTGTTATAACGAGGAGGCGAATATTGAAGAATTTCTCGGCCGCGTGAATGTTGTGATGAATAAGATGCCTCAGTTTGATTATGAAATCATTGTGATCGACAATTGTTCGACCGATCGCAGTCAGGAGATGCTGCGTGTATTCGCCTCAATCGACAAGCGACTAAAGCTAATTTTTAATACACGCAACTTCGGCCATATTCGCTCTCCGTACTACGCACTTCTTCAAGCAGAGGGTGATGCTGTGATGTTACTTGTTTCAGACCTACAGGATCCGCCGGAACTGATTCCTGAATTTTTAGCTCGATGGGAGAAGGGGAGCAAGGTGGTCGTAGGAGTCAAAGAGCACAGCGACGAGAGTAAGTTATTTTTTTTAGCTAGGAGGATCTATTACAGGATCGTATCAAAGCTTGCTGACACGGAATTGATTGAGAACTTCACCGGATTTGGTCTCTATGATCGAGTTGTCATAGATTATCTACGGAAACTCGGAGATCCTTACCCATACTTCAGAGGCCTAGTTGCTGATTCTGGATTTCAGTCAGCCCAGATCATATATAGACAGCCAGTGAGGCAAAGGGGATTTAGCAAAAACAACTTCTACACACTTTACGACCTAGCGATGCTGGGCATCACCAATTTCTCCAAGGTACCGCTCCGCTTAGCGACGATGCTGGGCTTTCTAGCTGCCGCTTTTAGTCTACTCGTTGCAGTGGGGTACCTGATCTACAAGCTGCTTTTCTGGCAAAACTTTGCAATCGGAACGGCCCCCTTGGTGATCGGTCTATTTTTCTTTGCCTCGGTGCAACTTTTTTTTATAGGGATCCTTGGTGAGTATATTGGGGCGATTCATACTCAGGTACTAAAACGCCCGCTGGTCGTAGAAAAAGAGCGCATTAATTTTTAAGTCTGTATAGGGTAGGTGCTTATGCGTGGCAGGACCAAGCCGAAAGAACCCAAGGCTTTAATCCAGCTTCCCCAGGGGGAGCTGCTCGCTTGGCTGTGCGGGGGCGTGGCATTCTTAATTCTAGCCGGTTGGGCTTGGATCCTCAAAGGTCCTTCTGCAGAGCAAATGGTTGGAGACCCGGGTATCCTCAAAGATTATTTTCATGGATTTTGGGATGGATGGACGCCTCAGTATCTTCTGGGGAGAAGTGAGGCCCTCCTCAACGTCAGCTTTTTGTCGATTTGGTTACTGGGTTTTATCCAGTTACTGGCATCCCCGTTGGTAGGTGATTTAGGTGGGATCAAGATCGCGGCGCTCCTTTTTGCAGGCCTTTCTGGGGTTAGCATGTACTTTTTTCTTCGAACTCTTACCCCTAATAAAAAGGCAGCTGCCTTGGGTGGCTTTCTTTATGTGACCATGCCTTCCATTATTGTTCGCTCCGTCATGTATGAGCACGTGGCTGTTTCCCTAGCTTTTGTTTTTGTTCCGTTACTTTTGAGGGGACTCTGGATTTTGACTCAAACGTCTTCCCCAAGGGAAATCGTCCTTCTGGGATTATCTGCCGCGGGTCTTTCCCTTAGTTACACAAAAATGGCGGTGACCATTCTGCCCATGCTACTTGTCTGGGCAGGATTTTGTCTGATTCAGTCGAAAGTTCCTAGATTGCAGATTTGCCTTTCCTATTTAGTGGCTGGACTGGTTGCATCCTTAGCCGGGCTCACCATTCTTTTACCAGCCTTTCACGAGTCTCGACTTGCAGCTCTGTTTGCTTTTGATCCTTTGGAAGGGTGGCAGAAGCATTACTCGTTCAAAACGGCTTTGTCTTGGGTGGATCTGTCAAAATTCTTTTTAGCTTCAGCCGGTCCTGACTTTGAAGGTGATGCCCAGTATTTCTTTATCGGGGCCGTACCTTTGATTGGGATATCACTGGGTTTGGGTCTTCCCAGACTAGCCAATTGGAGGAAAACACTGGAGGGCCGTTGGTTTTTGGCCTTATTGTCCTGCTGGGTTTTAACTATGTGGGTTGCTTCTGGTCCCCGCGGGATTTTTGGGGGTCATATGTACCTATTGTCTTCCTGCCAAGGCATGCAGGACTACGGTTTACCCCTTATCTGGTTTGTCTTCCTTTGGATGGGCTGGATTGTTTGGAAAACTTTGCGGGAAACTTCACGCGGTGGCCGGGTTTTACCGGCTCTAGGCACACTTCTGTATATGTTTCTTCCAGTGTTTTCCCTTCTGGCTAAACTGCCCTTTTTTGGCGATGTCCGGGCCCCGGAATCCTTTTGGAGTACAGCTGGGTATGCCTGCCTTGTGGCCGCAACCGCCCTGGTAGCGGTGCCTTTACTGACCCGGCCACAATCAAAAGGGAAGCAGTGGCAACCTTTACTGTTTTCTGTGGTCTTGGTCGTCTACTTAGCTCACTTACTTCCGGTCTATCAGGCCTTCGGCAAGGGTGGGCTAGAGCCAAATGTACTACAGGACTTTGAACGCGCCGCAGAATTCCTTAAAAGTGCTCCCCGTCAGGGTAGAGTCCATGCCATAAGTAGCCGCTATTTCTATTTGACCATCCCAGAGAAAACGATGAGGGGATTGTCCACGGAAGCTCTTCTCAGGCATTTTCAACTCAAGTGGGTACGCCATTTTGAGGTGGCATCTCAGGGATCGATGGACCTATTCCAAAAATATCTAAATTTAGCTGGCGTGGCATATTTGCTCATCGACAAATCCGATCCATCCATCTCGCCCCAAATGATTGAAGTTTATCGCCAAGTCTTCCCACTCGTCTTTGAGAGTAACAACATCACTATACTTGAAAATCGGGGCAGTCTATTTCCAGCATTTTTGGCCCATGACTATGTGAGTTACCCCTCCCAAAGCTATTTATCTTCGCCGGCTATGTTACAACTTTCAGGCCTCAATTTTCTGGGTGTGGAGACTCCCCAGAAAGAAACCAATTCCCTTGGATTAGCTGGTATTTCGAGTGGTGGGGAAGAAGTTCAATTAACCCCTGAATATCGAGACCGAACGGGTCGTCCTTTCATGCCGATTCCAATCACACTTCCTCGGGCGGATGATTTTGGTCACATAAAACTTGTGCTTCCTCTCGGCCATGATGAGGGGTGGTTGGCTATGACGGAAGCATGGCATCCGGAGTGGAGAGCTTTTATTGACGGAGTAGAGAAACCAACCACTCGGGTTGCAGGCGCTTTATTGGGAGTAAGGGTGGAAACTGCAGACAAGAATGTCGAACTTCGTTTCAAGCAACCCCTTTGGTATTTAGTTATGACCTTTATCGGGTGCCTCTCTTGGATCATCGGAATCATTATGCTTTTGGTGGCTCTATCGCAACGGTGCCCGGAGGGCTTTCGCGAATGGTGGGCAGGGGATGAAATTGCATTCCAAGATTCAGAACAAGTGGCCAAGGAGAATTTTATTTCACGAGAATCACCCAGGTATTCTGCTGCACAAGACATACAGAGACCCCTAGTAATTCTCCCGACTTACAATGAGGTCGAGATGATTCAGACTGCATTGGACGAGATTTTAGTAAAGGCCCCCAAGGTCGATATCCTGGTAGTGGATGACGGCTCACCGGATGGGACAGCAAGCAAGGTAAAGGGTCATCCTGCTTTTATGAAACGGGTCCATATCATGGAACGTCCCGGTAAAGCTGGGCTCGGATCTGCCTACCGCCTGGCTTTTAAGTGGGCGATAGAAAAGGGGTATGATGCTGTTGTTGAAATGGACGCGGATCTTTCGCACGATCCGGCTGATGTGCCCCGCCTGATAGCGGCTT
>Ga0247832_1005231_pt1 | contig 15220 bp, 11 predicted proteins | sample LaCruzMarch2015__10_FD_192407 | JGI IMG/M metagenome (GOLD analysis project Ga0247832, IMG submission 192407) | Freshwater microbial communities from meromictic Lake La Cruz, Castile-La Mancha, Spain - LaCruzMarch2015_4m | ecosystem: Environmental > Aquatic > Freshwater > Lake | place: Spain... | reverse complement strand
CATCGCGTGTCGAGTCTTCGAGACGCCTCTCTCCTTCGCAATGGTGGTGGCCCAGAGCCCTAAGGGTATGAATTTAACCCTCTGTTTAACCTTAAGTAGTGAATTTAACCCTCTTTTTAACCTTAAGGTATTAGTTAACTCTGGTTCGCTGGGATTATGGCGCCGTCACACTCTTCAAGAAGATAGAAGATAGACACACAACGCGGGGGGCGATTGTCATTGGCTTGTATATGGCTCGACCGTGCCGCGAGAACAGTTTTGCCGACTACTTTGAGAGGGCGACGCGAATTGTCGACAGCAACACAAACGGGATATATATATCATTATCATACATAAAGGAAGTACCTTTCGTCGGATTATACCCTCTATGATCCGAGGTGGAGAGACTTTGCTAAAATATATTGGACATAAATTTGAAGACGAGAATTTTACTTTCAAACATACCGGACCCGGTATTTTGTCAATGGCCAATGCTGGCAAGTTAATATTAATAGTAGTAAAACCTTGTGGAAAAGAGGGGGTGGAGAGAAAAAAAGTTGTGTGTGTGTATCGTACGGCATGATATCGTTGATCCTTTTGGTGACGAATTTGCAACCAACAACAATGAAAAATAACTCAAAATGAAGAGTTTGTTGTAGACATTTTATATACAATCGTTATTATTGTTTAACTCTGGATAAATGCTAAATATCTTATTTCCGAAACAATGGACAAACATTATTCATAAACATAGATTGTCCTTATTTCATCTGGATGCCAAATCATTCAAAAGGATTGTGCGCTTCTTACTATCATCGAAGGCGGCAGTAATTAGGTGCGAAAGTTCTCGTGCATTCACACTACTAAATTTACCCTCTTCTAAGCCACGTTGGATTTCATCGAGTCGCATGGCCATGAAATTTCCCACGGCGCGTGTCTTGTCAAGCAGTGTTGAATATTTCTTCGTCAGTTGGATACTACGTTCTTGCATATTATTATTATTATCATTACCACTTAACGTTTCATTACTACTGTTGGTCTGCTTCGTTGTTGAGCCTTCCGATGATTCAATTACGAAGAAATCGGCAACACCTCGCACGGCATCAAAGAATAATGAGTGGATAAATCGCGATGCCGCCTCAGTAATGGCATCTGACTTCAACACTGGATCTAAGAATAGTATTAGTATCATATCGACTAAGTTGCCCACGGCCATGCAGTACACATTACGTGCGAGTACTAGTTTCCACGATTGTGATAAATGTCGCATATGGAACAGTGCGGCCCTAAGTGCAGTATCAGCATCATCCCATTCGATCACAGATTCATTCGACGTTAGGGCCTCCTGGAAGCTAAGCAGACGTGGAGCAACAAGTTCATATAGTTGACATTTTTGTTTCTCAATCATGGAACCCATACACTTGGTTGCCAAGTCACGAAAGGGTGGGATCATATCCAAGAAGGAACATATCTCACCGAGTAATCGAGTCTTGCCTTTTGGTGTATTACTACTACTACTACTACTACTACTACTATTGCTACTATCATCATTGTCCAAGTTGAGATTACGGAACTTGATCTTATACTCAGCACCGAGCAAACCTGATTCATGTGCCAAGTAAACACAATCATTATGTAATACTGCCGCTATACGGGGGATACTACCCACCTCTCTGGCATGGACAGTGGGTATGATTGCACGGAATAGATCTAACAATTCACGTGATGCTCGATATAGCATCGGGGAGAATGTATCATCAACACCAAGGTCAGATCCACCAACAACGATGGGAGTTGTGGCATCATCCAGTGTTGAACGACATAATTCCATAATCCGTTGTGCAGTAATTGAAATAGAACACTTATGAAATGCAAATGTCTTCAAGGGGTCGTCATCAATGTAGGCTAACGTGCCTGGATCGGATGGTTCTGGTACGTCAATTCCGACTTGGACGGTATTGTGATAGTCCGTTTCGAGTAATATTGACCGACCACGGATTAATACTTGCGACCGTTGACCCTCGGTATAGGCTTGTCGTAACGAAACAACAAGCTCGGACAATGGCGAGAGAATCTTGGGTTGTTGCATGTTAAAAATTGGCGAAGTGTCGTATTCGTCTATTGTAGATGATTTAGACGAATCATTCAACATATTCATACCAACAAGCTTTTCCTCAAATGCCATCACTTCAACGACTATACGACATTCCATCTTCTGTAGCGTTTGCCATACCTCCGGAGACCGTGCAGTAGGGATGCAGCATCGTCGCATGTACTTAACAAGCGCAGTCATTAGCGGCATGGTGTCTCCATTCTCAATGTCATGTGCGGCGGCTCCTAGCAGTACGCCAACGTTCAACATCACAGAACCACTGGATAAGATTGAGTCATTCGATACAATGGGATATGTCCCAAATAGATGCTTTCCGAGCATGCTTGCAAGGTCAGGACGAGACAACAATGCGTGGTGATGAATGAATGTAATAATGGTGGTTACAAAATTGAGCGCGGCGAGGAATGATGCACCCGATTGTGACACCTCCAAAGCGAAAGCACGCAATGCTCTTTCGTAAATTACATCAGACGTAGCAATCATTGATTGGTTGATATCCGTCCCGAGTAAACTCTCCAAGTTGCCCTCCAATTCAGCCGTGTGTTCATCGAAGGAGGAGGAGTCGTCTCCTACCAATGGACGGACCAAGGTCCATGCCAATCGAATGGCCGGACCTTTAATAGACACCGGATCATACTTATTGTGATTACTATTCGTAGATGAACGTGCATTTTGTACTGACTGTTGTGTAAATTTGTAGTATCCTCCGACCAAACCACCACCTCTCATGTCCTCACTTTCCTTCTCTTGGTTTGCCTCCAGATTGGTTAATGATACAAGTATCACATCAAGTAACTTTCGTGATAATCGTTGCATAGCCCCATCGAGAGTTTCACCAAATGTTGGATAGTTCTTATCCGAAAATAATTCCAATACAAGGTATGCATCCAACAATGGCGAAGTAAAGTTACCGGTGGTAGCATCGTCTATACTCCCACACACTGACAGTGTGGTGCCCCCCGACGACGACGACGACGACGACGACAATCCTCTATCAATACCATCCGAATTATCAATTACGATACATTGTTCAATCATGGCATTGGCACGATATCGTAATTCCATCCGATACCGACGAGAACGTTGACGCAGTTCGTTTAACATCTTTGCCACATCATCGTAGTTACTACTTCCGAGTTCGTCATTGCTGTTGTCAAGAACATCACCATCATCGTCAAAGCCCCATCCATCTCCTTCCTCATCTTTCCGTGAGGCAGAAGTAGAGTGTTGTAGTGGTCCTACCGATGATGTCGACATGTCCACGACAATGTCATTTAAAATTACTTCCACGTCAAGTACCAACCGTGCAGCATGGACCATTGGGGATGACCGTATCTTCTCATCATCATTATTGTTGTCATTGTCATTGTCGAAAGTTACACTAGCAAAATGGATAAAATCGGCAGCACTACATATGCTCGATGGCGAATCGATATTGAAACCTTTATTAGTTGACATTGACGTAACGGTAGTATATGCAAAGTTGGTAGAACGGAGGGATAGTTTATCAACCTCGTCAAGGTATTTACTTGCTTGTGCACATTTTTGTAATATTGATATACGTGTTTGTAGTCGTTCCACTTCTTCCTCCATGGACAATTCTACGCGGGGGGCCGTTGTTGTCATGTCATCACCAATGTCGTCACGATTCTTCCCCCTAGACACGACATTTGTCCTTGGTATCGTCTTGGAAGGGAGGGCGTCCTTCAACCCTAAACGAATAGAAGCAATTTCGTCTTCCAATGTTCTGGCTCTATTGTCGAATTCCTTTCCCATTTCTTCCGTGTAACGTTGGGATGTACCAAATAGCCTTAATCCTAGGTCCATGCCCGCTTGCGCACGTGTGTCATCATTGTCGTTGTCATTGTCATTGTCGTTGTCGTTGTTGTTTTTGTTACCAGGAGGAGTCACGCCAAGGATAGCGGCATTGCTACTTGATGATGATAACAAGGCCAAGCGTGCCTCGGCGGTTATACGCTGAACGTCACGTCGTACGGTGCTAAGTCGTTGGTCCATTGTCTCGGCGTGTGCAGTCGACACACAACATCATCTCCAACACAATCGCGCATTTTCGTGGCGGGAACGACCAACCTCTTTTTTTTTGCCTCTTTTGACAGTTTCTGTACCAAACCATGATAATAGCAGCTGTATCGAGGCAAAAACCACCAAACTTGCACCTCACACCCTCTCTCACATGTCTTACGAGAGTGTGGCTACCCTATTTGTCATGTGTAGTCATGATCTCAGGACGATAGACGATTCCTTTCGTGTTGGTTGCGGAGACTGTCAAAAAAAATGTTACCTCCCGCCAAAAAATTACTTTGTGTACGAATTCTGAATTCTGTGTTGTGGGAGTAACATTTTTGTGAGAAGAGTGACTGTGGATGAGTACAAAGTACCATAAAAAATGAGTACAAATACCCTTTGTTGCGAACCCCTTCGATGGATTCCTTAATTAACAGCCATTGTCTCAACGGAACCGAATGTCAACTAATGTTACGTCGGAAGCTTCGACTTGACGTTTTTCCACATGATTTTCCATGCACCTGTGGAAAAACTCACGACGCCAAAGGAGATCACGCATTCTGTTGTTCTCGGACACACAAGGGCAGTGCACATAACCAAATAGCACACCAAATAGCAAGAGCCATCGGTCCAGCTTTAGTCGCAGCAAATATATTACTCGAATCAATACTGCCATGGAGACAGAACCAAGACTCTATCTTACATCAGACCCATTGTCACGTCCTTACGACATCTCATTCAACCCTAACAACCCTAATCATCATTCGCACGAATATAATACAATTGGCTTCGATATCACAATTGCCAACGCCACAAAACCACTCCCTTCCAATCAAAACCTCTCCAACTCAGAAGACTATATTACAACTTTAACTGCCAATGCAGACATCTTTCTTCAGGACTTCGAGAGGAAACAACTCAACAGAACCAACAACACGAGAGCCGACCCACCTGTATCAGGCAAAGCCGTGATTGGAGACTTACTCCGTAGTAATAGACTCCTCATCCCAATAGCAATGGACGCAAACGGACGACTAGGACCAATGTTCCAATATACTTTATATGGAACTATACCTCCACCAATCCCACCCCGTAAAACAATTTAAGATTAACAGACCTAATGCCAAGGCAATGTACGAACGAGCAACATCTATCCCAGCACCCAGTGGAATACTTTTAGAAGCAGACTTCAATTGGAAACATACCCGCAATCAACTATACGACGATTCTTTGGTCGCTTATATATGGCTCCAACACCATCTATTACTACTATCCAACAAATTGGTATTGGTATCGCACACGCTTACAGCTCCTCACTCTTGAAAGCAACCCAAAACTTTAAAGATATCTGACGACATGTCCGGATTCGATATCTTCAATTTTCTCTTACCCCGTGATCAGATAGATGATATTCTCAATTTAGATGTAGACGTAAACTAAACCACAATAATTGAGTAGAGGTAGAATATCCAGAGCACTGATAGTCATAGTCAGTATCACCAATACTATCTTCAATATAAGAATTAGTACGGGATACTTCGCCATAGGACAATGTAAAACGTTCGAGCTTCTCTCTTGGCCTCTTTTACTTTGGAGCCGGCAAATTCACAGCAGTGTACTTTACGTGTCTATTTTACATTTCTACATCTAGTGAATTATCTAACAATAAACCAACAATTTGGTCACGAGGCAAGAGAAAATCATAATGGTCAAAGGCAGGTGATGTCTGTGAGTGGACAAGCTTTTTGAAGGAATTGATGATGAGGGTACTGAATGCGTGAGTATTTCCTAAACCGAGTTGTTGGATTGTAGTTATGGAAGGTGTTGGAGCGTAATGGCTAAGCCCGTAGAATTTTTGATTATGTTGAGGATAGTCTGCCTGCAATTGTTTCCATCGCTGATCTGCTTCAATAAAAATGCCGATAGGGGCTGGAAGGGTGGTTGCACGATCATACATAGCTTTTGCATTTGATCTATTGGGCTTGAATTGTTTACGTGGAGGTATAGCAGGCGGAGGTGTACCGTAGAAATTCGTACTGGTCATGGGACCGACTCGTCCGTGTGCATCAATGGCTATTGGTGTGAGAATCATTTGATTGTGGAGAAGATTACCTATTACATCATCGCCTGAAATCGGAGGGGTTTTTCAGCGGTTATTTGATCTGTTAAGTTTATTCCGTTCTTGGTCTTGTAGAGAGAGATCTGCGTTGGCAGTGTAATTTGTGATACAATCTATAGACGATGGGGGAACATGGTTGGAGGGGGGCGGAGGAGTGGCATTGGTAATTGTGTTATCGTAACCGATCATTGAAAAGACATTCGATGGATGGCAGTCAATGTTTGGTTTGTAGGATACATCGAAGGGACATGCAGTAGGGTCGGCAGGGAGGTGTAGATTAAATATTTTGTCAAGGTTCGTTGTAGGCAAAATGATGTTTGCGGTAGTCAGTAAAGTGCAATTTGTTAGTAATCATATTGTGTGGGCGACCTTTATGATTCTTAGGACAATTGAAGGGATGGTCACCGTAGATATCATAAACTTTGTTGCATTGACATTTGCATTCTTAAGGAAGTATTGGGATTCGTAGTTTCTGCCGCATGTTGAGTGCGAATGGAATAGGAGGTAGTCGGTGTGAAATTTGGCTTCTGCTCATTCCTGCGATGGGGTAGGATGTAGTAGATGATAGTATGCTAGGAAGTAGGTAGATATGATAAGCATTCAGTTGACATCCTATTTACTCCGCGAACTTGAGCTCGTATCTAAAAAGGATCTCGGGTTTGCATCGTACTCGTTGTTCCATAGTTGACACAGAGTGACAATAGGGCTGGAATCAACAGCAGGCGGGAAGCCAAAGAGGGAACCAACAAACCGGAATTCGCACCATTGTCGCTGTGACAGAACTAAATAATAGGGTGAATAATGTGACAGTCAGCGAAGGCACGAGGACGCTCCTCCGACCACGCTTTAGGCTTCCTATGTGCCCTCAAATAGATCTCGGGTTCGCATCGTACCATCGTTGTTCCATCGTTGTGACACAGATGTGACAGACGTGGTGCCAAATTCTCTCCTGAACAACTTGGATCTTGCCATAATTCCTATTTCCGAGGAGTAAGTTGACGTGTGCACGAAGACAACATTAATGGCCGAAGCTGTGTTTGTCGATTTACCATTTTCCATGCTGCATCATTTTGGTCGTCGCAATCATCATCGATGTCTTCGGCATCTTTTACAGTCCCTATCTGATCACCGCGTGCTGGGTTTCACAACAAAATCGACCATAAGCAACGATCATTAGGCAATATTCCCTCTCGTTTCCTTTCCTAATGATGATCATTCATATCTTATCATGTATTCTACCTACTCACATTCTCCTTTAATGCTTTCATTCATTTATATACATTTACCAGCAACCAGCACGCTCCCTCTTCTTCTCGTCGCCAACATGCAAGTCTCTAGCGCCGCAATGATGCTATATCTTCTCTACAACAACGCGTCCTTGGACGCGCAGTCTGTTACGGAAATTCTGTCGATGATGGCTGAGATGGAGGACAGCAACAACAAGATCCACGCGTTGAGCCGCACGCTAAAGAAGGCACAGCGTCAGGAGGGGCGTTTGCTTGAAGAGATTGCCAAAGACATGGTTGATAAGAAGAACGAAAAGGCCGATGCTGGCGTTTTGATCCTTCAAGGCCAAGATGATGGTACTCGTTGTGTGTATCTTGACGGTAGTCCTGGGGTCAAGTGTATAGGAGCCGATGCTTGCAAAGGTGTTACGATCACTTAGATCGCATGTGGCAGTTGCATCAGGACACGTTCCTGCAAAGGCCTGGCTGGCACGACAACAGTTGCTGAAGACTCCTGTGTAGGCTATGAAGCCTGTTATGAAGCCGAGGATACGAAGATCGGCAAAGACAGCTGCAACGATTATTATCGGGCATGCTATGAAGCAGTTAATATGACCATTGCTTACCGCGCGTGTCGTGGACATTATGCCTGTTCTGAGGTCAAGTATATGACCATTGCCATCGAAGGCTGCAACGGTTCTAAATCGTAAATCGTGCGAAGAAGCGGAACGTTCAACCTTTGGTATGAAGAGTTGTCAGGATGAACAAGCCTGTTATGAGGTCAAGGATATGATCATTCACAATCGTAGCTGCGTGGTTACGAAACCTGCTATGAAGCGGAACGCACAACCGTGCATGGGGGTAGCTGCATTGGTGAAAGAGCGTGTGAATACATGCTTGATAGCGAAGTTGGCAAATTCAGCTGCATCGGAGACGATGCGTGCCGTACTGATGATTCTTGCCTTAATACCATTATTGTAGGAAATGATAGCTGCTTTGGAACCAAATCGTGCTATGAGGATGAGGAGCAGTGCAATGAGGAGGGTCGCCAGTTAGGTCCTGTAGGATCTCGTAGCTGGTGAGTAGTCAATATTCTTTCGAACAGTATCATAACGTTTTATTGCTTGTCTCCTCACTTGTTCCATCTGTTCAGCAACGGCTCGTACGCCTGCAACGACAGCTTTGGAGGATCACTTGGGAGCTGTCAGTGGTGAGTATCATCTTTCGATTTACATTCACAATATACGAATATGCATTTGCTTGTGCTCCTCCTCATTACTTTCTCTCGTAACAACCTCCTCTAGTAATGGTGTCAATGCATGCCAGAACGCTAACATTACCGGTGAGCAATGAATATCTTTTTCTCTTTTAATTGTGTATACACCTGTCTAATGACATATCCATTTACTTTTTCTCTCGTCATTTAGAATTCAGTGGATTAGCATGCTCTCCGACTTCTTTGCCCATTGCAAGTAAGTCGTCCAAGGCACCCGTGATGGCCAAGGCCGCAAAGAAGATTGCGGCGCCCGGCACCTTTGTGTAAGTGCCGCGTGAGGGATAATGTTAATGACGGGTGGTGATTGTGAGGAGAGGGTTGGATGTTATATTATCTTTAGGGGTTTTTAGTCATGTGAAAGGATTGGTGGTTAATATTGAAGATTTGGAATCATCCTGAACCTAATGGATGTTACGATGATGTGTATGGGAGAGATTGAACGGCGATATCGATATATACACACTGCCTTCCTATGTTGTTACAGATTTGATTAAGTTGTTTGCCGAGTAATGAAATAGGCTTCTCGTTAAATATTTAAATAAGTAACGAAAGATTGAAGCCTACGTTGACAATTATTATTAATATGGTCGTCATCAATCTCTTTTGTGGTTGCATTGATTCATCACGCCTTGTTTGCCATACCTCCAGAGACCGTGCAGTAGGGATGCAGCACCACCGTCACATGTACTTAACATGCGCAGTCATTAGCGGCGGCATACGTCGAGGAGGCTTTAGCTTAGCCAACTCTAGCAGTGATTGACAAGTGCCCCTTTTGCAATTCCGACGAGGAAGCGGGTGGAGGCAAATGATCCTGCTCTGGTGCAATTAATACCCCTATTGGCTTATCTTCGTACACACAATGTCGGATCCACGACCAAATCAAACAGCGGCGTCCACTTGGCAGTAGTAAAAGTCAATCTAGTCCCACCCTTGCAGTAATTGTATTCTTTCATCCTTCTCGATCTTGGCTGTATCATCTGTTCTCCTCCTCTTCTTCGTTTCAATCGGGTCCCGCGTCCAAATAGTAAAAGCATCATCAAATAACCACAAAGCAATCAAGGAAGAGGGTAATTTTCAATTTTGTGCCTCAATTCAAAAATGCAAGCACAGAGGGATCTTATAATGCACAACATGCCACTGCACATGATGTAAATTGGGTTGTACTTGGCATTGGATCTGGTGTGTGTCCATTACTATAAACAACACACATACTACTACTACTACTACTACTACTCTATCGAATAAAGTTATTTTTGTGTCCCATATCTTACACATCCGATGATGAACCCCCGAGTCGATTAGTACAAATTGAAAAAAAAGAGAAAATGCAGTACAGAATCACAATGGCAACCTAAATAAACGAAATATATATATATGAATCCATTGATACAACATTGATCGTTTAATGATTGTGCAATGGATAGAGGACGACTAGGATAATGAGAGAAAAATGTTGAGCAATGTGTTGAGGTGGTGAGGGGTGATGTGATGAGGGGCGATACTTGAAAGGAGGAGCATCGAAAGATCCCTACCCAATATATTCACGAATAATACAAACGTGGTTGGTGTAATGTGTAATGGATAAAGGAAGGTTAGGGCTGTGTGTTGGTGGAACAACGTAAAATTCAATCAAAGTGGCGCTGCGTTTTTGTCATCTGTCAAACACTCAGGAGGACCCCACAGACGCTTTCCACCAAACATGAAACTCTGTCGGAGTAATAAATTGTTCTCGTTGACTGATTGAAGCATTCCATTAGTAAATTGTCCCTTGATTACAACAAGTGAATTTGGATCACGCATCTTCTTGTTGTTGATATTGTCAACTTCTTTTTCGGCGTTGTCATTGTCGTCTTCACTAGGATAATATCTATAAGTGCCACTACCGGAAATACGGCCTTGCTGCATCTCACCTACATACGATGTAATACCATCCTTAAATTGTATTGTTACATTCTCTCCATGTGGTAATCCACAAAGATATGGGTTCGAGAGTAAAAGCTCCGGCGTAGATGATGATGATGGAGTCGAGGGAAATACCACAAAGTCTCCTACGAGGACAGAACCATCTTTATACTTCATCCTACCACTTCCATATGGCTGATTAAACTGGAAGGTTCCAGTGTACACACCACAATCGGTATGCATTGTCCCGTCATGATACGAACCTTCGTGAAAGGTACCATGAAATAGACGATGATGACTCCGTGTAGTCAAACCATCCTCAGCATTACTATTTCCTGATCCACTATTCGTAGTAATGAAAACCTCATGCACACCGAATCCATCTGGAAGCATAATGATTGAGACTGTGCTTACGTCCACTTCATGCTCGGCCAACTCCGCCTTGTCGATTGCTGTCATCACTTCTTTTGTCGAATTGATAGTGTTGTTCGATGATTTTTGCTGTTTCAGGGATTTATGGTCCATCGGCTTCTCCATAGTGGCGTACAACGGCAAAGAAGAGCACCAATCAGTCTTATTGCTAATGAGATCTGAATAGAAATCTCGTTTCTTCCCTTCGAGCTTTACAGTGAATGACAGCTTGCTAGTCGATGTGGAATCACATTCATCACACTGAGTAACTAGTAACAGCCAGGCTCCGTAATGATTCTCACGTTCCAACGCCAGCTTTTGTTCCACCTCTACTAAACGACGCTCTGTTTGCTTCTTTTCGTCCCGCAACGCTTGTTTTCTAGCCATTCTTGCGTCTGTCAATTGTTGACCGACGATTGCTCTCCCTAATTCGTTATAAATTGGTTTCACAAACACATTGTTGATATCGATATCTAGATTTTTCAGACAGTCCTCTAATTCAACTACATCGGTCGAAAGGATCTGAACAGATTCAACACCATCGATGGCACCATTTACAATCCATCGCTGAATATCGACAGATGATACAGCGAATAGACCATTCTTACTGAGTGGCGGTACATTAGTAATACGAAATATCACATCTCCTTTGTAATACGAGTCATATTCATCATTACCGACATTATTACTAGATGATGTTGATGACAACACCCCACCACGTTCCACACCTCCGGCAAAGTGTACAATTACATCATAGACGACGGGAGATTGTAAACACTTTGTCTGTATATCCTTCGTCGTTATAATTGTCTTGGTCTTTTGTTCACAGAGGTGTGAGACAACTATTGTCTTCTTCTTTGACCCCCCTCGATTCACGACATCATGTAAGAAGTTTTCAGTTAGACGAAATCGTGGTATGGTAAGTACCGTGCTAGTAATGTCATCGTTATTACTTTCAGCTGGTGGTGGTACCAAACGTAGTGTAATAGTTTCATTCCAGTACAATGCATTTTCTTGTTGCTGTCGCTCTTGATCCCTCACGCTGATTGATGCTGGTGCAGCTGGCTGAAACAATCGAGTTGTTTCTACCAATGACAGAAAATCTGGATCTGATGATGCGACCGCCATCGGACTCCTTCTTCCTCTGCCACGAAGTTCGAGGGGTCGTGACCAACTGTGGTTTCGACGAGTTCCGAGAAATTGTTAAATTTTAAACTCCAAGTCACGTCGTGTCAATCCCACATCAAATATCTTCATCTTCACTCCTCCTTGTGATATCAATAGCCCTCGCCAAGTTGTTTGTTGCGTAGTGCAGCGTCTCATCTCACTCCCAGTCCTCACCGAGTTGATCTCATTGCGGTATCAGCTCTCACCGATTGATTGTTGTATAATATGCTGTGTCGTCTGATCGTCGCTCCTACTCGCAATATTATTAGTGTGATGACGAACTCCGACGACGATGCTTTGATGATCAACACGACTATTTCTATTTTGTCGTTGAACCCAAAGAAGACACGAAGGAGCGATGAGTTGAAGTTAGAACAACGTCAGTAATACTATTCTTTTCATTTCCAAATAGTAGCTCGAGGAGTCGTTTTGGACACACCGTCCGAAGGCCCGGACAGTTTGTTTGTCCCAATAAAGACAGTGTTTGTCCCATTAGTGACAAAAAATACTTAACGGTAGTGACGTTTAGATTTCTTTTACTATTTTTTGCTTATTACGAGAAGCGCGACTCATTTCTCCCTTCCGGTTCGTGGATTGCCCTCTTTTGGCTTCCCGCCGAGACGCTGAGTCTAATACGACTCCGTCCGAGTGAAGTCCGAACGAAAAAGATTTGTGTCGATGGACATGTCAAGAATAATACAACAGACAGTCACTCCTACGCCTGTGATAAGTATCACGAGGTGTCACTAATGGTTGAGATTACAACATTGGATGTCGTTGACCAAGCCGCCGCCGGCACACCAAAGGATGGGGACGAAGGGGCGGACAAGGGAGCAGCGGCGGACGCAACCAACGGCAAAGCAGCACACAACAACAACAAGGCAGAAGAGGTTGAAGAGGATTCTTCTTTCCCCGCCAGCAGTAGAGGTGATCTCGCTCGTGATACAACCTTTCCCCAACAGCTCATGGATGCCATCGAACATGAGACCATGGCTCCTGATGGATTCATGGGGGATGACGGTGAGCGTGTATTGGAATGGAGCGAGGATGGTACGTCCTTCGTTGTCCGACATAAGGCTATCTTCGAAAGCCATGTGATTCCACGTCATTTCAACGTTAAATGCAAGGTCATGAGCTTCGTGCGGAAACTATACAGGTAAGTAGCACAAGTGTTGTCAGCTGTACCAAGACGAGAAGACAGGAGAGAAATAGACGAATATCATCTCTCCTCTCTTATACTTCTCTTTTGGATTGTCTATCTAGTAAATGAAGACACATTTTCCTCTCATTGTATTCTTGAATTCTCAAACATTCATATTGCATACCCGTCTCTGTGACATTTTAAATGCTTTGTCTTGTTCTCTTTCAGGTGGGGTTTCCGCCAAGTCGAGATTTGTCTTCCCCGGACCATGCAGTTTTTTCATGTTAACTTTGTACGTGGTGACAAGGGGCGCTGTTTGATGTTACGGTCGCTTGTGAAGAAGGCCACCGCACATCGTAATCAGCAGCAGATGGCTCATCAACAACAGCAACTCCTCCTCCACCATGCTAATGCCAGCAATAACAATCTCATGAACCAGTTACGGATGGGAATGATGCCTCCTGGCATGAGCATAGGTCACTTCGGTATGGGTTTCGGAGCACCATTCGGTATGGCTGAGGCTGGCATGATGTTCCAACAGCACTCGATGCTCACCCAGCAAGGGCGGATACAGCAGTATCAGAATGCTCAGATGCAGTTTCAGCATTTGATGAATCAAGGTCAAGGTCCGATATCTTCAGCCATGCTGGGGATGACAACGATGGAAATCATCGAGGCCGGAATGCGCCTAGAGCAGCAACAGCAACAACAAAATCAGGAACAACAAAATCAGGAACAACAAAATCAGGAACAACAACATCAGGAACAACAACAACAACAACAACAACAGCAGCAGCAGCAGCAGCAACAGCAACAACAATGCCTACTTCAGAATACAGTCTTGATAGGCTCCAAAGATATAACAACAAGTAATGATGATGGCCAGACCAGCAATGACAAAATAAATTTGTAGAAAATTATTATGGAGTTGTTGATGGAATCGCTGAAGGAGATTGATGAGCAGGGCAATGCGGACCCAGATGATGGAAGTGTTTGAGCTCACACAGTGAAAGGTTGTTTGCGTGTAGTGTGAAGTAATGATTAGTAACTACTATTTTCATTTCGAAGCACCGCAAATTACGGGAATAGTTGAAGAATGATCTGTTGTGCGCGGGTGCTGTTGTCCTTACTTTCATCCTTGAAAGGTCTGGGATGTGGTGGTCCAGGCAATTTAGTATAAGTTGACGTGTGACTCCCTTGCAGCCATCAACAGTTTCGAGGAATTTATCTGAGAGCTTCATTTTTTGTCCAGCGACAAAGTATGACGTAAGCACTTTCTTCAGAGAGCCGTTGGATATAAGTTGCATGAGCTTTGATTGATATTGTTTGTTTGAGCTGTCAATTAATGTAATCATCGGGTGTTCTTGACCAATAGCTTCCTCTTGTTTTTTTTGATGGCATCCTCGCTTGACCCTCCATCGTGATTCTTGGTGGCGATTTGGCAACTCTTCATTTTTAAGCATGCCTGAATATGAGGATGACGACGCCGACATGGCTGAGCAATTGGTATTTACTAGGTATATTGATCGGGCGTTTATGGAACGCAAGAAGGACGGCGATGTCGAGACGAGGGGTCTTGGTGCGAAAATAGTATCGATTTGAATTTGTATGTCCGTCATCTGTCTGTCCAATTATTTTCCCTCATTTTGGTCTGTCCCCCCCCACAAAAAATTCTACAACACCCTATTGGAGTTGAGGGATTTATGCTTATGTGGTGTCGGCCCGTCGGCCACGTGAGAGTAGAGCAGACCCGTGAGTCGAGCGTCGTGTTCGTTCGTTCATAGCAAGTATCTAGTTTTTGACAAGATTTTTCGTGTCTCGCAAATAGACATACGAAAATGACGTCTAATTATTAGACCTC
>Ga0247832_1005230_pt1 | contig 15224 bp, 14 predicted proteins | sample LaCruzMarch2015__10_FD_192407 | JGI IMG/M metagenome (GOLD analysis project Ga0247832, IMG submission 192407) | Freshwater microbial communities from meromictic Lake La Cruz, Castile-La Mancha, Spain - LaCruzMarch2015_4m | ecosystem: Environmental > Aquatic > Freshwater > Lake | place: Spain... | reverse complement strand
ATAAGTTGCTATACCTGCTGATGTCGAATAAGTTGCTATACCTGCTGATGTCGAATAAGTTGCTATACCTGCTGATGTCGAATAAGTTGCTATACCTGCTGATGTCGAATAAGTTGCTATACCTGCTGATGTCGAATAAGTTGCTATTCCGGCATTAGTGGCATAAGTTGCTATACCTGCTGATGTCGAATAAGTTGCTATACCTGCTGATGTCGAATAAGTTGCTATACCGGCATTAGTGGCATAAGTTGCTATACCGGCATTAGTGGCATAAGTTGCTATACCTGCTGATGTTGTAAAGGTTACTGTTTCTGAAAGAGAAAATGATGTAGAATATCCAACCCAAGATGCACCATCCCAAATATAATAATTTGATCCAACTTGAGAAATTTGATTTAAAGTAGGAGAACTTGGGAAATTTATTGCCATTTTTTATGCCTCTAGTTGAAGAATGGTTAGGTTAGCAGTAATTGCCTGTGTTGTTCCTGAAAGATTTGTAATTGCCGCATATATTGTAGTTGTTGGAGAATTATCCAAATTTCCGCCCATTACAAAAGGAGAAATGATTTGTGTGGTTGAAATGCCCGTTGTAACAACTTCGGCAATCACACCACTTCCTGGTGCTGGATCTTCTCCAACACTTCTAGAAACATCATTTGCTCTTGATGTGCTATCAGTATATAGTCTTAACCATCCCGTCGTAGAAAGACCAACCTTCATCAGGGCATAAGATTTAAATCCAGTTATATTTGTATTACCAATTCCAAGGTTTGCGATTGATGTAGTGACCCCAGATACTGTGGTTCTTGATTGTAGGGAACCACCGGATGCCGTGATTGTTGCAATACCAGCACTAAATGTAACATCAAGTCCAGTTCCAAAATTAACAGTAGTTGCAGATCCAACTGATGCATTATCATCACGAACTGCAATACCAGTTCCTGCTGCGGTTACATTCAGAAGTGCAGAACCATCAATCGCAGGTAATGTTCCTGTGAGTTGTGCTGCTGGAAGATTTGTAAGACCTGATCCAGACCCAGAGAATGATGATGCCGTGATGATGCCTGTTGTATTGATATTGATTGTTCCAGATACTGTACTTGATATTCCGGCAGTTGTTGCATAACCAGCAGTTCCAGATGTTGTAGATACTCCGGCATTTGTTGCGTAATTAGCGGTTCCTGATGTTGTAGATACTCCAGCAGTTGTTGCATAAGTTGCTATTCCAGCAACATTTGCATAAGTTGCCAATCCACTTCCAGAAACAGTAGCAATACCAGAAGCAAAAGCAACATTAATATTACTTCCAAAATTGATGGTTCCTGCGGTTCCTACGGGTGTTCCGTCTTCTTCTATGATAATACCACTACCACTACCAACAACTCCTATCAGGGCACTACCATCAATCGCAGGAAGAGATCCAGTCAGATGTCCTGCGTTAAGTGTTCCATAAAAACTTGTAGCAGAAACAATACCGGCAACTGTGAGTGCCTCTGTAATAACTGTGGTTTTGATGCCAACATTACCAGAAGAATTGATATACTGTCTTATATTTCCTTGTCCGTCGGCAATCACCACATTATTTGATGAGGTGCGAATATCTAATCCAGTCTGACCATCATATCCACCAAGAATAACATTATAATTACCAGTAGTAATCTTTTGTCCTGCCTGAATACCAAGTCCAATATTGTATTGCCCACTTGTAGTATCATAATATGATAATTCACCAATACCAATATTTCTTCCTTGACCACTACTTAACGAATATAATACCTGATCTCCAATCGCAATATTTCTACCACTTCCCGAACCTGCTGCAAGATTACCAAATCTTAAATTAGACGAACCATCTGCTTGTATTCTACCCTGAGATATTGTTGTGACACCAGAAACATTTAATTGTGATGCATTTGCATAACCACCTGTGAGGTTTGTTGCATCTGTGATTGAACCAGAGATATTTCCAACTACATTTCCATAGAAAGTAGTGGCACTTATAATTCCTGTGGAACCATACATCGTAATGCCGGTTCCGACCTGTAAAGTTCCTTTGGGGTTTGTGGTTCCCAGTCCTACATTACCACTTGAGTTTGCATAAAATCTAATATTACCATCACCATCAGAAAGAACTACATTATTACTGGAGGTTCTGATATCGAGTCCATTTTGATTTCCAGTATAAGAACCTAATATGGTATTTTTACTACCTGTGGTAATATATTGTCCAGCATATGCCCCAACAGCAACATTGGTATTGCCGGTGTTGTAGTAGAGAGCACTATTACCAGTAGCATTGTTGTTGCTACTAGTGGTGTTGGAGTTGAGGGTATCTCTTCCAGTAGCAGTGTTGAAATTACCAGTGGTGTTGGAGAAGAGGGATCCATTTCCAATAGCAACGTTATAACTACCATTGGTGGTGAGGAGGAGGGCATTAGCACCATTAGCAACGTTGCCGTCAGCAGTGGTGTTGGATCTGAGGGCATTATACCCATTAGCAACGTTATCACTACCAGTGGTGTTTGAAGAAAGAGCACTAGAACCAATAGCAGTGTTAGTTATTTCCGCACTTCCACCACGACCAACAGTGAGACCATTAATTAATGCATCACCAGACACTGTAAGTTTGCTTGTTGGATTTGTGGTTCCTATACCAACATTAGAGAGTGTATGAATACCTGCTGCGGTGGTTACGAATTGAGAAGAACCTCCACCAGAAGCAGATCCAGTTACAGTAACAATACCGGCAGAAATTGCAGATACAGTTAAGTTATCACCAAAGTCAATAGTTCCTGCTGTTCCTACAGTTGATCCAGAGTCTTTTATAACAATACCGGCACTAACGCCAACAAGATTAGTTAAACCAGATCCGTTTCCAACAAATGAAGTTGCAGTTATAATACCAACATTAAGATTAGGAGTTCCAGTAAGTCCTTGAGCGTTTGTTGCTATTCCACTTGATGTTGCATAAGTTGCTATACCAGCATTAGTGGCATAGGTTGCTATTCCGGCATTAGTGGCATAGGTTGCTATACCTGCTGATATTGCAATTGATGATGGAGAAAAATCTACCCACTGTGAAGAACTTCCATCATCATAATAAACAAAACCTCTACCAATAAGACTACTATACCAAAGAGGATATGATGTAGTATTTGCTGGAGGAGTATCTGAAATTGATAATCCAATACCAGAACCACCTGAAGCAGATCCTGTTACAGTAACAATACCGGCAGAGATTGCGGATACAGTTAAGTTATCACCAAAGTCAATAGTTCCTGCTGTTCCTACAGTTGATCCAGAGTCTTTTACAACAATACCAGAACCACTTCCAACAATACCTGTAAGAAAACTACCATCACCAACAAAACTAGTAGCAGTTACAATACCAACATTAAGATTTGGGGTTCCAGTAAGTCCTTGAGCGTTTGTTGCTATGCCTGCTGAAGTTGCAAAAGTTGCTATACCAGCATTAGAAGAATAGGTTGCTATACCAGCATTAGAAGCATAGGTTGCTATGCCTGCTGAAGTTGCAAAAGTTGCTATACCAGCATTAGAAGAATAGGTTGCTATACCTGCATTAGAAGAATAGGTTGCTATACCAGCATTAGAAGCATAGGTTGCTATGCCTGCTGAAGTTGCAAAAGTTGCTATACCAGCATTAGAAGCATAAGTTGCTATACCAGCATTAGAAGAATAGGTTGCTATACCTGCATTAGAAGAATAGGTTGCTATACCTGCTGATGTTGCATAGGTTGCACTAGTTGCATTACCACTAAAACTTGATGCCGTGATAATCCCAGTAACTTTAACATCACCAGATACTGTAAGAGCACTGGTTGGGTTTGTGGTTCCTATTCCAACATTAGATAAAGTATGAATTCCTGCTGCTGTGGTTACAAACTGAGAAGAGGAACCACCAGAAGCATTAATAGTGACTTGCCCTGTTGAACCAGAAATAGTAACATTAGTTCCAGCAACAATAGAAGTGACAATACCAGTTAGATTTGTTCCCGAACCAACAAATGAAGTGGCAGTTATAATACCAACATTAAGATTTGGGGTTCCAGTAAGTCCTTGAGCGTTTGTTGCTATTCCGGCATTAGAAGCATAAGTTGCTATACCTGCTGATGTAGCATAAGTTGCTATTCCGGCATTAGAAGCATAAGTTGCTATACCGGCATTAGAAGCATAAGTTGCTATACCTGCTGATGTAGCATAAGTTGCTATTCCGGCATTAGAAGCATAAGTTGCTATACCGGCATTAGAAGCATAAGTTGCTATACCTGCTGATGTCGCATAAGTTGCTATACCGGCATTAGAAGCATAAGTTGCTATACCTGCTGATGTCGCATAAGTTGCTATACCTGCTGATGTCGCATAAGTTGCTATTCCGGCATTAGAAGCATAAGTTGCTATACCTGCTGATGTTGCAAAGGTTGCTATACCGGCATTAGAAGCATAAGTTGCTATACCTGCTGATGTCGCATAAGTTGCTATTCCGGCATTAGAAGCATAAGTTGCTATACCTGCTGATGTTGCAAAGGTTGCTATACCGGCATTAGAAGCATAAGTTGCTATACCTGCTGATGTCGCATAAGTTGCTATTCCGGCATTAGAAGCATAAGTTGCTATGCCAGATGTACTAGAAGAAACCTCTGAAAATATAAATTTTTGAATAGAATGGTCATATTTAAGAAATTTTTGATCATAAGAACTAGAATTAGTAGAAATACCAACAATATCATCAAGATACTTTAATCTAGTTTCTCCACCACCACCTATTGTGGACATTTGTTGTTGAATACGATTAAGGAATAATCGATAATGTTGCTGAAGTTGTTCTAAAGTTACAAAATTTTTATCTAATGGTGTAAGAGGATCTGAGTTATTTGTATCTGGTGGTTCATTAAGAAGACCTTGATTAATAGCCTCCCTTATAATAACTTCAGGTTCTATCTTAGAATATGTCTCTCTAATAAAATCAATCTTTTTTTCCAGTCTTACAATGTTGTTTTTAAGATTATTGGATGTTAATTTTTCAGTTTCACTAAAAACTCCATCTTTAAAATACTTATTAACGCTATTAATATGATGTTCGTTAATTATAACATCTGCTCTGATGTTTGAAAGTTCTTTTGAATATTCTTCTAAATTATTAGAAAGTAATCCTACAATATTATAAACTTCTTCTTTAACATCGTTAATAGTATTACTTACAATATCCTTTAATTCATTAAAATTTTTAATATCTCTTTTATTCGATTTTTTAAAATCATTTTGAAGATTTTCAAAGTTCTCTTGAATATTGTTGATTTGGGAAGAAAATAATTCTTCAAGATCAGATTGAATAACCTTTTGAGAAAGTTCTTGTTGTAATTGTATTATTTGGTCTGAAAGATTTTCTACCTTTACCAATTCATCATGAAGAGAATTATTCTTCTCAACAATTTTAATGTTTAAATCTTCAGGTTTTTTACCAAAAATATCTGATGGTTTTTTAAGTGTCACTTATGATATTAAATATTTTTTAATTTTATAATATTATTTATCATAGCATATACATACTCAAAATGAATTAACATAAATACCCATCTTTGAGTTTTTCTAAATACTTAAAATGCTTCCCACCTATGTCAAGGGATTTCAACACCCCTCAGAGAGAGGACTGGAATGGACCCATACATAAGATACTAAAAGCAGTTGATAATCATACAAATCTATACTTAAAAACCGGAGATATCTGGCATGAAGAACAAGCAGAATATCTCCGGAAGTATGTTAATAGATTAAAAACTTGGATACACAAAGAAGAAAAGAAAGAAATCTAGGAATTCCAGAGTTTTCCTTCTGCCTTTCTTCTTCGTGCCAGACCTGCCTCTACATTTGAACCAGGATTACGATAAAGATAAAGAGCATCAGGAACCTTAGACCACTCTTTATTTTTAAGAACTCTTGTGATTGTATCAAATCCTTCTGAGTTGTAAAAATTGGAACCTAGGTTATAAGAAAAACTAAGAAGTGCAGCACGTTTTCCATCAGACATCTCACTCCAATAAGGTATTTTTGAAAGTGTAGGAATAAACTCATTTTTAATTTGATTTATCAAAAGATCATCAGCAACTTTTTGTGTTATCTTTTGACCAAGTTTAAATGGTTTTCCATTCAAATCTCTGGTGCTTCCCCAACCAATATTAATTGGAAGATTGCCTGATAGAGGATCTGGATATGCCTCTAAATGGCAACCTTCAAACTCTTTGACTAACTCTACTCCTTTTGCAGGTACATCATACTTGCTTCCAGAAGGAGTAGAGTTTTCTACTTTTTTTACATCAAAGATTCTTCCCCATCCGTCATTTCCAGCAGGACACCAGCGAGAAGATAAATCGGATCTCTTATAGATAGCACCTTTGCCATTATAAACATCACCTGTGTAACCATCATTGAGTGACCCATAAGGATCGTTTACAACATAGTCACCTGAGGGAGTCTTACCAATCACTACAACCATGTGGCCGCCCGTAGGATAAGACAAAGAACCACGATGTAGGATGCCAATAACAACAGGTTTGCCAGCACTAAGACTTTTATCAAGATCAACAAAAGAAAGATTATAACTAAAATTTGACTGAATTCCATAATTTGCGAGAACTTGTGTCTGCACAGAATGATCAGTTGTATCGCCGATGGCAAATACTTTTTGAATATAGGCATCATCTCCTTGTGCTCCTTTAAGAGTTCCGGGTTTGAAATACTCAAGACACATCGCACAAGCAGAGGAATTACAAGTGCGTTCTGCATTTGTATAGTTATCTGTCTGTGGATAATAAGGAACTTCTAAACGAATATCAGATTTAGGTTTTTCAATTTTGGTTCTATAAATACGAACCCAGTTTGAATCATCATTTAGTAATACTGAATCGTTTAGATCCTTTTCGAGTTGCTCAATAGCAGCAACGTGTTTTGGATTCTTCTCATCGTAATACTTAAAGAAGTTATGTAAATCAATTTTCATCTTCGTCTCCTATGTATTCTAGTGAAAAAACATCATGATCTTCAATATTTGGGTCCATCCATTCATTAAACTCTGAACGAATTGCCTCTGCATCTGCATTATTCAAATTTTTATTCAAAATATTTATACGATTTACTGCCCAGTCGTGAGAGGTTCTTAAGGTTTGTTCTAGAGTCGTCATAGAGTGAATTTTGTTCTCTTCCATTATAGCAGGTTTTAAAATTTGGTTGTGGATCTATATATTTTATATAGAATTTAAAAATGTCCTGGAAATATAACGGAGAGGATTTTATTCAAGTTCCAAATAAGATGGAAGGATTTGTGTATATCATCACAAATTTAACAAACAATAAAAAATATATCGGTAAAAAACATTTCTGGACAAGACAAAAGGACAGAAAGACTGGTAGAAGAAAAACTCAAGAAAGTGATTGGAGAAATTATTTTGGGTCTTGTGACGAACTTAAAGAAGATGTTAAGTTATTAGGCCCAGATAAGTTCTTAAGAGAAATATTATATCTTTGTCCTCATAAGAAATCTATGAGTTATTATGAAACCTATGAACAGTTTCATCGTAATGTTTTATTCAGTAATGATTATTACAATACAAATATTGGTGGAACCTTTTATATGAGTGAGTCTGAAAGAATTTACGGGTTGGTCCTTAAGAGCTCTGAGTATTATTGATATAACTTATCTTCAAAAGCAACAAACCTATTCTATAGAGATTTTGAAGTCTTGTCAAGGGGTCTTGATAAATAACTTCATAAAGTCTTATTCCTTAAATGTCAGTATATGTAAGAAATCTTGTTATCAATACTAGTGCGGATTTTAGTGAGAATTTTGAACTATCACAATCCACAGGAGATCCAATAAATTTAACAGGATTTATAGGGACATGTCATATGAGAAAAAATCCAGAGAGTTCTTCTCATATTGGATTTGGAGTTTCATTTACAGATAGATCTAATGGAAAAATTAAAATATCAATGGCAAGCACCATTTCTTCAACTCTAAAACCAGGAAGATATGTTTATGATCTGATGCTTACAGACCAAAATTTTAAAAAATCTGTTGCGTTCGAAGGTACAGTTTTGGTGAGAGTCGGTATCTCCACAGGGTGCTTCTAATAAATATTTCTAAAAACAATGGCAATTACATATACTGCAAATTTAGTCATTTATACTGGGACAGATTTCGAGCAAACTTTTGTACTTGAGGATGATTTAACAGATTTACCTTTGAACTTGACAGGATATTCTGGATGTGCTCAACTGAAAAGATATGAGTCCTCATCTAAAACTGTAGATTTTGTTGTTGGATTTGAAAATAATAGAACTACAGGTAGAGTTATTGTTTCAATTGCGGCAACCGTAAGTGCCACAATCAAACCAGGAAAGTATTTTTATGATATATTACTCAACAGTCCAACCGGAACCACAACAAGAGTTGTGGAAGGAACCGTATTAGTTAAGAAATCTGTTACTCGATAATATACTGTCCAATAATGCTTCCAATGGTTTCTTCATCCATCTCCATCATTACATAATGTGCTTCTTCTATGGTATCTGTGTGCCCCTGTGAGAGCAGATACTCAAGCACCAGATCATAAGCATCATAACCTTCACTTGTGGTTTCTGTGGAGGTTTTTTTCTTTTCTGGTGTGGTTTTTGTGAATTCTGTGGGTGGTTTTATGCCTGTTTTATCAACATCAAATTTTCCACCTAAAGCAAATCCAGGAATATCCATTTTAACTGGATTGGATGCTTTTCCTGCATCTACACCTGCCGTAATTGCCTCTTCTTCAGATCCACCTGCTGCTCTTTTTTCTTGTGCGGCAGCAAGTTCTGGTAATTTAGGTGTTCTTCTTTCATATTCAGTTCCACCAGGAGTTTTTCCAATAGTAGGGGATTTTGGTGATGGTTGTTTTGCTGCTGGTTCTTTCTGACTATTTCCTGGAGTTGCTGTATTTCCTTGAGTTGATGTATTTCCGGGTGTAGATGTATTTCCAGGAGCAACCGGTTTAGGAGTTGGTTTTACACCTGTTCTAGAATTTTTTGCTGCTTGGGCATCATTAAAATTGCCATAAGTTTTTCCATCAGATGAAGAAAAATACTTGCCTTTTGATTTTGCATAATTTTGATTATTTTTAAGAGAAGGTGGTTTTAATGGTGCTGGTGGTAATGTTTTTGCCGACCCCTTCTTACTCTTATCACCAGTAAGACCGGCAGCATCAGTTGCCATTTGAATTGCCGTAGGTGCTAAACCAGCAACAAGACCGACACCAGGAATTGCCGAAAGACCAGCACCAATTCCACTTAAAGCGGCTCCGCCGTAATCTCCCTTTTTCGCTCTATCAACTGCGTCCATACCATAAGCAGCAACACCAAGACCTGGAAGAACTCTGCTACCAACTTTACCTAGTAGTTTTCCTGCTCCACTTTTTGCAAACTTTTGTGCTGTTTGAGCGCCAGGAAGCTTCCCTAATTGAGTTTTAGCAAAATCACTTGCTTTTTGAAGAATGTTTGGGGTTTTAGATGCTGCTGGTGTAATTGGAGTAGCAAGAGAACCTTGCTTCCATTGTGCTAGTCTATCTGCTCTTATATTTTTTATGTTTTGTGCTCTCTTAACAACTTCTGCCGATTTTTGTGCCCCAGAAGCAAAATTCTTAACAGCATTAATTCCGCTACCAATAAAAGATTTAATAATACCTGTTTTTTCATATAAAAGTTCAAACTGCTCTTCGATATAAGCACCAGAAACGGCAACACTTTCAATAATAAGATTGCCTTCTGAAAAATTAAGGTAATCTTTAATAATTGTATTAGTCGTTGCTTCTGTAAAATATGAGATTACATCATCTACATCGTATCCCTGAGAGAACAGCACATATGCCGCATTCTCAATCATATCAATACCAATTTGTTCTACTAATTTATTTTCTTCGTCAAGTTGTGCTCTCAATTCGGGAGAATGGACTGCTTGATATGCTTCTAGCATACCACGAGTTTGAATAGTTGTAATTGCAGACATTTTTTTACTTTTTAGTTATTTATAAAAAAAGAGGGTCTTTAGAACCCTCTGTGTATTTTAGTTTTGGAAAGTGGTCTTATTTATTCTCTTCTTCATTATTCTTTTTTTTCTTTGTTCTATATCCACCTGCTCTCGTTTGATGTGCTCTTAATCCTCCCTGAGTGTGTGCCGATATTTCATTATCTCTAACAGTTCTTGATGCCTCAGGGCCTCCAGGACGTCCATGTTTTCTTAAATCAGTTTGATACTCTTCACCATCTAGTATAGATTTTTTAGTTGCATTTCGGGGATCTTGTCCAGATTTTATTGCGGCTTGAATTGCCTTATTTTTTCTTCCTCTACCAAGGGAGGATGATTTTGTAGTGTCTAGTCTTCTATCAGCAAATCGTGATGGGGATGGCTCAGTCATATAGATGGCACCAAGTCGATCCTGTGCCATACTCATTTTTTCATTTGGAGTTCTACCTGATGGGAGTTTTTCATCAGGATCATATTTTCTTTCGGCAAGAAGCATAAATTCGTTGAATGATATCATTTGAAAATCATCTATCTGGAGTGTGAGTTGATGCAACATCCATCATCTTTATTCCTCTTTTAGTTCTTTTTTTGCTTGCGGGATCATTTTTTCCTGCAGAAGATCCCATAAGTCCTCCTGCTTTTTTTACCACTTTATTCATAGGAAACTCTTGATATGCTTCAATAATACTCTGTGACCACTCTTGACTCATATTTCCCATAATAGCAAGTGCCGCTTCTTGTGTATCAGCATAACCTTCATTAATCAGGTGTGAAAGAACCAAATCATAGGCATCATAATTTTCCTGTCTATCATTATCAGCATCTAGTCTTGTTCTAATAGTATTATATCCAGATTGCCCTGGTTTTACCTTAGCGGCAAGTGTTGGATTTGCTCTTGCCCACTGGTCCATAGGATCTCCGCCCATTTTCTTTTCTGGGGTTACAGTTTTGGCGACATCTGGTTTGGGAGAAGGAGCAGTTGCGGCAGGACTAGAAGAAGGAGCAGTTGTGGTAGGACTGGAAGAATTCGCAGGAGCGGCAGGTCTTGCTGGAGTAGGAGTATCGGTTTTTCTATTACGAGACCTATTTGCTGCGAGAGCATCGTTATAATTTGCATACATCTTACCGTCAGATGTAGATTTATATTTGGACTGGTTTTGGTTCTGAGTTTTGGGGTCTTGATATCTACCATATCCCGCAGTATTTTGAAAAGTTTTTACTGGTGGTGGCAGCATAGCTTTTCTATAATCAGCAACATCTTTGGATCTTCTTTGTGCTTTTAGTGCGGCAGCAGCAGCATCGCTTTTAACCTGTCCATCTTGTGCAGCTTGTTGTGCAGATTTTACATTAGCAGCATCATAAGGTCCTTCACTCAAATAAGACTCATACATCTCTTCCCAGGTATAATCACTCAAATCATATCCTTCTTCTAAAAGTGAATGAACCCAGTTCTCGACTCCTTCCCATACCTGTTCTTCGGTGAGTTCTTGAGGAGCATATACTGCCTGATATGCTTCCATCAAACCAAAAGCTTCCTTTCCAGTAAGTCTAGACATTTTTTTATAAGTTCTTTATAGTTTTATTTATATAAAATCACGATTTACAACTACATCACTCAACCAATCATAACAACCAAAGATAAAATCATCATATTCGGCAGCATCTCTGTAGCACTTTAAAATATCTTCTTCACACCACTCATCATAATTTCCATCATCGATAAGTAGTTTTGATCTCATTTTATAATGTTACTCCCAGGCTTTAGTATTATATATTCGTATCCATCATACAAAATACCAGAGTAATATTCTACAGTATTCAAAACAGAGAATATATTATATTCTCTTCCATCCTCAAATGGCGTTATGTCTATCAAGTCTCCATAAGTATTTTTCCAAATACTATGATATATCGCACATCCATAAGTTTCATCATCAGCATCTGTAATTAAATAATATCCACTTATTTTTTCTCCACCATAAGTATTTACATAATGATTTACATTATTGTGGCAGTTTGCATCGGCACATAGAGGTTTAGATACTACAGGAATTTTTAATAAAGTAGAAGAGAATTCGCAATACTCTTGAAGTTTTATTACACATTCATCTTCTGGTATAGAAACTCTAAATTTTCTCTTCGATACTCCATCCATTTTTTCTTGGTCCTTTTCTATTATATTTGATTGCGGCAGACATAGTTGCATATGAAATATTTTGAAATTTACAGAATTTTTCTAATCCTCCAACAATGATATATTCTTTATTTTCTGGAGAAATAATTTTCCAAGTTTTTGATGATGGTGCTTTAAAACCTGCTGCAAATCTTTCTTTTGCTTTTTCGCTTATTTTTCTTTTTCTCTCTTCGCTACAAGGAACACCATAACTTGGATTATTTTTACCAGCAACTTTTTCGCTTATTTTTCTTTTTGCTTCTTCTGTATGGGTTCTACCACCAAATCCTTTTGTTTTTTGTCCACCAGTTTTTCCTTCACCCCCAAGATTTTGGTTTAATAAAACTCCACCATCACACTCTCTTTTCCAAAGTGCTATGTGTTTTATTTCCAACTCTACTGCTTTTTCTTTAGATAATCCAGATTGTACAATCCACCTTCTTTCTCTTGGTGGTAAAATTTCAGCACCATTTCTTCTAGAGTGTCTAGAATTAATTCTTCTTGGTCTTCCATATCCAACATAAAATGGAGAACTAAAGTCCTCTCTCAGGTAATAGTAAAGAATGTAGTTATTCATTTTGAGACTGAAGTTGTTCACTATTATTTATATAATATACAACTTCAGTCTCAAAAATCAATTAAAGTTTAAACCCCGAGAAACTATTGTTTTTCATATCCTGTTTAATACCACCTACCAAATAACTAGAAATTTGAGTTTGCTGTGGTGCCACTTGAAGACCTTTAGAGTTCAACCAGTGCTCAGTCCAAGGTAATGGATTATTTTTGGCAGGAATATCATAAAGAGGTCTAAGACCAATTCCTTTTAATCTACGATTAGCAACCCATTCTACATACTGGTGCAATAATTTATCATTCAAACCAATCATAGAACCGTCTTTAAATAGGTATTCTGCCCACTGCTTTTCTTGATTGACGGCACTCTCAAAGGTTCTATAAACCCACTGTTCCTCTTCTTGAGAGATCTTCTTCATATCAGGATCATCACCTTCCTTCCACTTGTTTAAAATGTTCTGGGTAATGACTAAATGCTGACTTTCATCACGGGCAATCAGTCCGATGATTTTTGCACTTCCTTCCATAAGTTTGAGTTCGCCAAATGCAAAACTGCAAGCGAAACTGACATAAAAGCGAATACCTTCAAGAATATTAACGTTTGCAACTGCTCTGAACAATTTACGTTTGAGTTCATATCTTTCTTCCTGTGCATGAGGGACTTGTTCTTGGGCGTGTTTCCAAAGATCAGAGTTTCCATAATTTTGGGCACTATTAATAAAGTCATTATATGCTTCAGTTACACTATGAGCGCGTTCTAAAATACGATCATCAGAAAGAATAGTGTCAAAAACTTCAGAAGGATTTGAATAAATGTTCTTGATAATATATGTATATGACCTAGAATGAATCATTTCCATAAACTCCCAGACCTTCATACAACCCTCCAATTCTGGTAGGGAACAATACGGAGCAAATGCCATACCAGGACCTCTTCCCTGAACAGAATCCAGCATAATCTGATATTTCAGATTGCTACTAAAAATGTGTTTTTGTTCTGGGCGTAAAGTCTGATAATCTCCACGATCTTTTTGTAAGGAAATCTCTTCTGGTCTCCAAAAATAACTTAACTGTTGCTGAGTCAATTTTTCAAAAACTTGATACTTATAAGTATCATAACGTTGAATTCCTAATGGTTGACCAAAAAACATTGGTTGCCTTTTAGTATCGACTTCTTGAGAGTTAAAAACGGTCATTGAAGAGACCATATTTTTTTCCTCTGAGGTTTTTTTGAAATTAAATTTCATAATATTTTTAAACAAATTAACTCATACATTTATATTTAACAAAATTAGATGGTGCAACTTTCACAAGAATTTTCATCAGAATTGATAATATTATCAAGAAAAGATTCTAAGTTTTGTTTTGATTCTTCCACTACTTCATCTGTTTTTCCATCATAAGTATTTTGATAATAACTTGTTTTCCAACCCAATTTATATGTGGTGAGAAAATCATTTGCCATTACCGAAACTGGAACTTCATTGTCAGGATAATTCTCTGGGTTATAAGACCAATTCCCAGAAATTGCCTGATCAAAGAACTTTTGCATCACGGCAACAAGATTAATATACCCAGTATTGGATTTCATATCCCAAAGCAATGTATAATTATTTTTGAGTGTTGCATATTGTGGAACAATTTGTTTGAGTGGTCCCTTTTTAGAGTTTTTAATCGACAAATATCCACGAGGAGGTTCAATTCCATTTGTTGCATTAGATACAACTGAACTTGATTCACTTGGCATTTGTGAAGATAGAGTAGAGTGCCTAAGACCATATTGTCCAATCAAATCACGAAGTTTATCCCAATCGTGTTGAAGTGTAACATTAGAAATCTCATCCACATCTTTCTTATAAGTATCAATCGGGAGTAGACCCTGAGAATACGTAGTACGATTATAATATTCACAGGCACCTTTTTCTTGAGCAATCTTATTTGATGCCTTGAGAAGAAAATATTGAAATGACTCTGAAAGTCCGTGAACTGCATCCCAAGCTTCTTGAGAGTCATATTTGAACCCTAGTTTGGCAAGATAGTGTGCCAGACCAATATAACCTACACCAAGAGATCTACGTGCCTTTGTAGAACGTTCTGCGGCAGCCACGGGATACTCCTGATAGTCTATCAGTTCCTCCAAAGCACGGACAGAAAGTTCACACATTTCTTCAAATTCTTCATCGTCTTTGACTTTTCCTACATTAATCGCAGAAAGAATACATAAAGCAATTTCACCATCGCCATCAATGTGCCCAATCGGGGTTGTTGGAAGTGTGATTTCCATACAAAGATTACTCATATTCACCTTATCAATAAAGGAACTATGAGTATTACAGTGATCTATATTCATAATATAGATTCTTCCGGTTTCTGCTCTTTCTTTGAGAAGATCAAGAATAAGTTTTTGCGCCT
>Ga0247832_1005222_pt1 | contig 15259 bp, 19 predicted proteins | sample LaCruzMarch2015__10_FD_192407 | JGI IMG/M metagenome (GOLD analysis project Ga0247832, IMG submission 192407) | Freshwater microbial communities from meromictic Lake La Cruz, Castile-La Mancha, Spain - LaCruzMarch2015_4m | ecosystem: Environmental > Aquatic > Freshwater > Lake | place: Spain... | reverse complement strand
AAAGAGCTGCCTTGTTGATTATTAATTTCTTCCATGCCATTGTCAGCAAAATTGGACACATAAGTTTGCTGGTTCATGGAATCAGTAATTGCTTCATCAATGCCTCCATGATCTTCAATTGCTGATTTTAAATCTATTTGATCCTTGCTTATCACAGCTGCAGCTCCTTTGGAATCTTTCACCAATTTGGGACTGTCACCAAATACGTTTTCTGTGTTTATGCTTCTCTCCAACGACTGATTGAGAGAAGAATCTATGTCAGCAAAATTTGGAGTAAAATTGTCGACCTTGACGCTTGATTCTGAAAGACTGTTGGCATTTGTCACATTGGGTGCTTGAGCCTTGTTGTTGTAATACAATTTGTTTAACAGATTTTCTTTAACAACATTCAATTGATTTATCTCTTGCAACAAAGTGTCTTGGTTGTTGGAGATGTTGATCATCTCTTCATTGGATGCATTGTATGTGTCAGGTTCAACTTGGTTTATGTTTTTAAAATTAGAGTTAGAGTTATTGACTGGCCCATCAACATTGTAAATCTGGTCAGGCACAGATGGACCAGCAAAAGTGTTTTTGTTCACCACAGACACTATGCCTTGTGCATCTTCTGTTGTTGTTGCAGGCTCAGGCAATTGTTGGGTGTTGACATTGCCTTTGTTGTTTTGAGCTAATTTTGCAAAACTATTTTCAAGATCTTTTATTTTATTGTCAATGCTTTCTATTTCACTCAAAATTGGATTAATGTCTTGTGCACTGTTTTGAACTGGCTGCAGAGGTTCTTTATCAACATTTGTTGGTTTGGCAGCAGCAGTAGATAACATGTTGCCTGTTGTTTCTTCTGGCATTGCATAGTCATCAGAAATGACAGTAGGGTCAAACGACTCAAGATTTAACTCACTGTCTTGAAGAGTGTCAAACATATCATCTTTGATGCTTGTATCAAAGTATTGTGCTGGCAAATCAAAAGTGTTTGTGTCCACTTAATTATTTAATGCTATTACTCTTTTTGTATATGGCAACCAGCATATCTGTTTCAGCAGGGGTCAAGTTATTATAGTCATTGAAACCCACTCCCAAAGCTTTGCAAGTGTGATACATTTTATTGTACAAGTTGGGTATGCTGCTCTTGAAAACAAACTTTATAAAATTAAGACAAGTGTTGTCATATATGGATATCTCTCTTTTGAGCTTGAAATCTTCGGTATCCAAATTTAAAACTGGGTATTTTGTTTTGCAGTTGTGCACATGTTCTTTAATTTCTCTTAAAATGTCTTTTTTCAAAGACATAATGATTTTATATTTTTCTTTTTTTTCAATGTCATCAAATGATATGTCTCTGCTGTCTATCTTGATGCACTTTATTATGTTGCTTAAAAAAGAAACATAGTCTTTATGAAAAAGACTCTTGGGAGGTTCAAATATTATGTGAAGGCTGTCTTTTTTGTAGCTGGTTAACTGAACATCTGTGTTGTCCAAAAGTTTCAAAAGAATTTTTCTCAAGTCTATTTTCAAAGAAATGGGCACACCATTTATGTTACTGCGTATTTTGATGTCATTGCTTATGCAGGTCATTCGAAGGTTTAACATGGCAAACAATTTGTCCATGCTGCAATTCAATGGGTAGTTGCACAACATATCATCTATGTACTTGCTGAGACCTTCATCATCATTGGAGGATATGTACTTGTTCATGGACAGAACATTTAAATTTTTGAGTTGGTCCAAGTACACCACTGATGACAAGGTGGGCACTATGGTTTTTATTTGGTATTCTTTCACTTAAAAGGTAAATGGGTTGGAGAAAAACGGCTGGCCAGCGTTAACAGAATCAATAATTCCCTTGATGGGCAAGTACATGTTGTTTTGTATGGTGTAATTGGTAAAAGAAAAATTTGTTGTGTATGATTTTACCTCATTGGGTTCATCATATGAGTATTCCTGTCTTGTCACCAACGTGGGAACACAATTAAAAAATGTGAACACTTTTCTGGGCACCATGCTGACATCATTGTACGTTTTACTGAATGACATCAATGTGATGTTGCATTTTACTGAATATTTTGGGTCTTTTCTGGTAACATGTCCATAATGACTGGCCAGCATCACCCAAGGCCTTATGATAAAATCAGTGAAAGTGGTGTTGTTGTCATAAAACCCCAACACCAATGGCGTGCCAGCATAACCAGCTCTGTTGCTGGCCACCACTCCTGGAATGAAACCTCTGTTGTTCTTCAAGGTGGCTTCTTCCACGCTGTATTTTTCTTCTGGCATTTCAAAAGAATTGCAGAACAAGCAACCAGTGACATACTGAAAAGGGTAAAGAGTCAGTGCCAATTTTGCAAGGTTGATGTCATAAGCATTGATGTTGCCAGCTGTTCTCTCCAGGTTCTGCAATATGCTTGTTGATAGCGCAGGTGGAAACCTGTCTATGACTGCTATCCATTGAGATTGTAGAGAAGGTGTTGATATCCAAGACTGCAATTGGGTTAAAAAGTAGTCTCGGGTGCTCACCAATGGTGCTGCTGGTATGTTGAACCCTATGAGCCTGGCTATTTGAGGTTGGGTTAAAGGATTTTGACCATTAATTAACCCAGTGACATTGCCTGCTACTGATTTTAGCGCATTGGTTAGCGCGTTTGATAGTGTGCCTGCTACTGCCATTATAATATTTAATTGGCAGGTGAGTTAACTACTATGGTCCACCGTAACTCTTTGCAGTATCAGCTGATTCGTCATCAGTTAATTCGTAGAAATGGTATGCAAAGGTGACAGCAAAGGACATAATTGAACCATCACCTTCTGCCATCTTGTATTCCATGTCGCCTATGCTTCTGACGCTTGCACCAATTAGCTTGTATTGCTGCACAATGTTCAATGATGCATCCAATTGAGCCAGTTGAATGTATGAAGTGCGTTGAGGCACATTGTAAACACCAGTGGAATTGCCATCATTGAATAAAAGTCTGCTCCATTGCTCAAATTTGTTTCTGAGTTGGCTGTTTTTATCGCAGTAAAACTCCAAAGAATAGTTTTCGCTTTCCGGATACTCCACAATGCCTGGAATGTTGAACTTGAGACCCATGTACTGTGCATTCACATTGGTGATGTTTCTGCCTGGAACCTTGGCAGACTTGGCATACACCAGTTCATCATTGGTTATGAAGTTAGTTCCCAAATTGTATTGAGCACCAGGCTCAATGGCCACCACTTTGAAATTGATATCTCTCGAAAAATCAACATCAATGGCCCTGTCGTAAAAGTTTGTTATAAGTTGTTCTGTTATTTTTGCCATAAAGTTATTTATCTATAAGAGTTATGCTCCGATCAATTCTTGAAAGTCTTGGCCAGTGCGGGTTGCATAGAACGAAACCAAAATAAATTCTGCTGTACGAACTGGTTTAATGTAAATATCAACTTTCAATTCATTGGCATCAATGACATCTGGAGTGTTGTTTCTCTCATCGCACACAATGAGATAGTCATAGAGACCTTCAGTATTTTTTGCTCTATCAAAAATAGGTGACAAGGTGTTGACAATTCTTGTTCTGGTGAAGAAAGTGTTGGGTTCAAACACAAAAAACTTGATGGTGTCTCTCACAGCTGTTTCCAGATTCAAGAACAATCTGCGAACATTGATTCTATCAAAGGCTGATGGTTTCTTGAGCAATGTTTTCTGACCAAACACTACAAATCCTTCTGCAGGGAAGAACGCCACAGGGTTGATGGACATTTTGTACAATTGATCGCGTTGCTTTTGCTTGGGATACACTGCAAGGTCAGTGGTTCCTGTCACAATGCCACGAGCAAAGCCAGCTGGTGCAAACCATGGTTGGAAGTTTTGATCAGTGTTGGCCATTATTGCTGCAGCAAATCCTGAAAAAGGCACCCAGATTTGACGATTGGTGTTGCTATCAATTACTTGAGCAAATTGGCCATAAGTTGTTGCATAAGAACTATTGATGGTGCTGAATTGATGTCTCAATGGCCAGAATATGTGCTGTCCAAAGTTTGTGGTCACATACCCACTATCGGTTGGAGTAGTTCCACCTGCGTTGGGGCTCCAGATTTTTTTGGAGCTTATGATTTTTGAGTTGGATCCTTGCACGAAAATGTTTCTCAATGGATCCAGAATCACCATGAAGTCTTTTCTTTGCTTTTCTGCAGCATTAACAAATACATTGGCCACAGAATTGTAATAACTTCTCAAAGTGGTGCCTTCAGTGGTCAGCCCTTCAGCGTTTGTGACATAAAGACCACTCACAGCGTTTAAGGGCTTGGAATCAACAAAGGTTCCCGCTGATAAAAATGTTGCAGCTGTTGCAGGGTCACCACTTTGATAAATTGCATTGACATAAACTGTGCCCAGACCACCTTCAACTGCAAGGTTGATGGGGTAAATGTCAGCATTTTCCACCAACTCAAAGGCTCTTTCCAGCTTTGCAGGCAAACCACCTATGTTTTTGTTGTTAACCACTTCATTTGAATATATGCCAGCTGTGAAAAGTGAGTCTGTCTTGCCCATGCGCAATTCCAAAGCGGAAACAGAACCAGATAATGCACCAACACGGGCTGCGTATGACGAAGAAGTGTCCACAAAGCCTGTGCCATTGAATGGTGTTGAAAGCTGTGTGCTCAAGAAACGCACCTTTTTGCTGGGAACACCATCATTATTGACCCATGTGCCATTGAATCTGCTGCTAATGTATGGGTTGACCATCAATTTGATGTTGGCTGAGCTTTCAGCCAATTCACCAATGTAGAATGTGTTGGCTGGCCCACCTGTTTGATCAGCAATTTGTCTGTGATAATCGAGAGAACCAACAAAACTTTCTGCAAGCACATAATCCAGGGAAATGGTGTCCGGAGTGTAAATGCTCCTTCTGAGCTTGAACACACCCAAGGAAATGGTGTCATCAAAAGATTTTGAATCAAGATCAACTTGGCCCAAGTTCTCCATCACTTCAGAAACGCTAGAGCCATCTCCTGTCTTGGTGGCACTCAATGAGAAATTCAATCTGGCAGGTGGAACTGACACATATGAATTGATGGTGGAGTCGCTTGACTGCACACCATTCACTGAAAGTATGCCATTGAAGGGTGTTGCTGGATTGTAATTGTTGTTGTCAATGACACCAATGTAATAACCCTCAAAGGCATTGTTGACTGTGGTTTGAGCTTTGTTCAAAATGATCATTCCAGCATTGCCAAGTTGATTGTATTTGAACCCAGCGCTAAGGTAATCATTGGCAGTAATATCATCAATATTATTCACCCAATCTATGTTGTTGTCCAAGATTTGCTGATATTGTTCTGCGCTCAACTCAAGGTGAGTTGGTTTGCCAAAGAAATATGCATTGGCTGCAGAAAGACCGGTTGCAGATGTTGCATCACCGGTTGCAGATGTTGCATCATTTAAAGTAGTGTGCAATCCAGAAGCAGGGTAAACCAATGCACTGTATTTCCAATTTTCAAACCCTTCACCCCTGCTACCGCCATAAGGCACACGAGTTGTCAAAAGTCTGGCAGGAGATGACCCCAGAATTGCCTTTGCAGTTTGGTAAAAGTACTGTTCTGCTGAGTTGGTGGGTGCACCATAAATTTGTTCAAATTCGGTGACACTTCCTGGCTGAAGCACTTCATCGATGGGGCCTTGATTTGCAAAGCCTGCCAAAAAAACTGAAGTCCCCTCTACAGTAACCGGTCTGATAGTAAAATCTACTTCTCTTATTTCCACTCCTGGTGATTGAATTGTTCTTGCCATAAAATTATTTATTACTTTTTAGCTCACTTTTTCAAAGATCACAGCAAATTTGCTTCAAATTGATGGTAACTGTATTCAAAACTTGATATTATTTCATCAGGTGTTCTGTCAGAATACTCAATGCCACCAAGAGCCACCGGAAAAGCATGGTAGTATTTAAATTCTATGACTCTGTTGTTGTATTCATCCAACCCAAACACTGTAATGGTGGTTTCATAATTTTTAAGAGAGCCTGTGTCAAAAGGTAGTGGCGATTTGTACTCACCAGTTCTCTCATTGTTGAACAGTTGCAACCACTTGTATATGACCCAGTAATTGCTAAACATGTTGTCCACTGTAAAGTTGATGGTATTTTTTTCATATGAAGGACGGGCAAACCCTGTCACTTTAAGCACTTGACCAGCGTATGGAACTTCTTTCTCAGGAACAGATATGCCAGGTATCACGTTGCCGTAGACTGAGAATTGCATGGAATCTGGAATCACTGATTGATTTTTTCTTGTGGTGGAAGACTTTATGGGTTTTAAAGCTTCTGGCAATGCAAACACCATTATGAACTTGTCTTTTCTGGACTTGTTCAAGTAGCTTTGAAAATAGGTTGCAGGCTGAATAGGTATGTTCATTAGTATTTTGTATTTAGTTCAGGCATTCTCCAACCTTGTTCATACAATTCATGCAAATCTGCGTTGTCTGCATATTGATTCTCCTCGCTGTTATTGTCAGTCTGAAAAATCACAGGAGCAGGTTGCATGCCCACTTGATCTGCTTCATTGTGGTGGGAGCCTATGGGACTAACCACTGTCTTGAATCCATAATCCAAGCTCTTTATAACTTGAGGTCTAAGATTGTCATCATACTTGATGACTTCAAAGTATCTGCCACACAAATCATTTTCAAGAGCTATCAAAGCCCACACCAGTGACATGACTCGGTCATCCAATGTATTTGCTGTTCTGCCTGACCATGTATTGTTGGGGTGTCTGACAAAGTCTTTCAATTCGTTCAAAGTTTTAATGTCATGTATTTTCACCACTCTCAATTCATTCAACCAATATCTCATGTTCATTATGGCTCTGTACTTGGTGTTGGTGTGACTCAGTATGCCCAATCGTTGGTAAATATTTTTTTCGTCTGCTTTGGCACCCCATGTCACAATGTTTTCATAACCATATGTGTTTCTCAAATTGTCAACCACTTGGCCTCCACAGTTGTTTCTTTCAATGGCTGCCACTGGTTTGCCCCAATGCACCAAAATTTCATGCAATTTTTGAGTGAACACAAATGGGGGCAAAGAGTTGGTGTAATACTCTGCCACTTGTTTTATGTTGGTGAGGTCTGTGATGTCCAAAATCTGGGCCACAGAAGCATTTTGTCTCAAACCTTCTCCCACATCCACACCCACTGAGTATATTTTATCATCATTGGGTGGTTCCCATATGGTGTAGCTGCCTTCATCATACACATATTTTGGGTCATAAACGTTGAGTTGCAAATTTTCATACAACCCTTCATCCAATGCACTTTCGCCTGTGGACAAAAACACACATTCAAATTCTTGAGCAAATTTTTCTCTGGATCCCATGGTACGTATGGTTCTCTCTTTCCACTCTTCATCTCTTCCATCCACCTCCCACCAGTCCACTCTTTCAGCCTTCCACCCGTTCCAGTCATCCCCAGTCTTCAATGCACCTGCATACAGAGAGTGAAACAAATTGCCCACACCATTTGGTGTGCTGACTGCAAGTATCTTGGCTTTTTTGGAAGATGAAATGACAGGATACACTGATGCCCAAAAAGCTTCAAGCATGCCTGGGTCAATGAATGCCAATTCATCCAAGCACAACAAAGAGACTGATGATCCTCGGCCCGTATCACTGGTGGTGGTGGATATGCTTATGGCACTGCCATTGGTCAATGACATGGATGTTTCTGCATATTTAACCACTGGCGATTTGAGATAATTGGGCAGCATTTCATAAGCCAACTTTATTCTCTTGAAAATTTCTTTGGCTGTGTTTTCTTTGTTTGCCACCAGCAATATGTTTTGATCATCATTGAACAAAGCTATCCACAACATGTATATGGTGAGGATTGAGCTCTTGCCTATCTGACGACTGGCCAAAAGCACCACAAACCTGTTGTTCTTTAAACTTTTTAAAATTTTCTTCTGATATTTTCGCAATTTGATGGTTTGTCTGCCTTCATCCACATTGACAATGAAGAAATGGTTCTCTGCAAAGTGCAACAAGGACTTCTTGCACTTTTTCATCTCTGCTATCATTTGCGGAGTGTATTCATACTTGGACCCTGGTGCAGGTATTTTGGAATTGCCCAAATACACCTTTTCACCTTCTTGCAAATTATTATTGTTAGGCATGAATATATTTACTACTTCTAACTAAATAACAATGTATGACAAGAATTAAATCCATAACCGACATTGGCTCTCTGTATGAGTCCATATACAATGAAGATCAAGATCTTATACAAGAAAAGAAGTCTTCAAATAAATTTCCCAAAGGCACCTTTCCCAAAGCTGGAGAAGAGAGTAAAGAGCCCAAGACCATGAAAGATTCTGGGCCCAACAATGTTAAAGGATTTAAGAAGATGAAAAAAAATAAAAAAAGAAGTGGAAAAAAGGTCCATGAAAATATAAATAATTTCATGAAATCTAAATTTGATAAACTATTCGAAAACGTCATGGATGACGAAATGAATGTTAACATGGATCTTGGACCTGGCGCTGGCCCAGAAGGTGATGTGGACATGGATGTTGATACAGACACTGACATGGACACAGACATGGGGTCGGAAGAAGTTACCCTGACACTGGATCGTGAAACAGCTCAAAAGCTTTGTGACATGCTGCAATCTCAGCTGGATGGTGACAATGGCATGAGTGACTCTGACGAAGATTCAGATCTGGAAGATTTAGAAATTGATGTGGACAGTGAAGATGCTGATTCTGACATGGAAGATAAAGATGAAGATGAAGAGCATGAGTACAGCGATGAAGATGAGGAAGAAGATGAAGATGAAATGAAAGAAGAAGTGGAAGCTGAGAAGCTTTCTGATGAACATGGCAAAAAGCTGGCCGGCCATGACAACAAGGTTGCAGGAACTTTGAAGTCAGCTTCCAAAGGCAAAGCTTCAACTGACGTAACCAAAGCTTCAGATTTGACTTCTCTGGGAGACAAGGGCCATGCTCTTACAAAATCTGGCAGCAACAAAGTTAACAGCAACTTGAAGCAAGGTCAATCGTATTTTAGATAATAGTTTAGACAAATAAAATAAATTATCCCCTAGCTTGGCTAGGGGATTTTTTTTGACTAAATACTTTCAATGGTCTCATTTAAGACATTTTTTGAACAAACATGGAATGGTGGGTTTGTTAATTTCTTTCAACCCATCAAGGACCCTGTGCAAGAAAAGGGATCTCGACACAGAGCTCCCATCATAAGAGACATAGGCAATAGAAAAAACCTACAAACAGTGCCTGAATACAAAAAACCTGATCCTGACATCATATTGAAGGTGGAAAAACTCAAAGACAACTTCTCTCATTATGAACCCATCAACTTGCCTCAGCTCAAAGACATATGCAAAAAATTTAAAATATACAAAGTGTCCAAAACAGAGCCCAAAAAATTGGGCAACACTGGCATTTCCATAGTCTGGGATGATAAATTCAACTCTTTTGCCATTAAAAAATGATATCTCTAGACAAATATGAAGGTGTGAACTGCATACAAATATATCCAAACAATGGATACATGGCCACCTCTCTCAGATTCACTGACAAGGACAACAATGGAGCAGAAAGGTTAATGTACAGCAATTGGTGGAGAGAACAAATTGACATGTATGGTCAGAAAGTTTTGTATTACCGCAATCAGTACAACGTGGGCACAGCTGACAACATTTATGGTGAACAACCTTTGGCAGGGTTTTTGAATCCTCAACCCATGATCATGGCTGTGCAGCTGGCTGAAAATGCTCTGGTGCTGAGCAAGTTTGGTTTTCAAAGTGATGACACAGTGACTGCGTATGTGCACATCAGCAGCTTTTATGCTGTGTTTCCTCCCACTTGGGAGCCCAAATCAGGAGATGTATTCAAACTGCTGGAATATGGATCAGACAGACCAGGAGAGAGGGATGGCAAGATGTTTGAAATTACTGAGAGGATTGATGAAGATAACTCACAAATCAACCCACTCATGGGCCATTATGTGTGGATGTTGAAGGCCAAAAGATTTGACTACTCATATGAACCCAACATCACATTTGAAAAGGGCAGCAATCAAGTGCACGATGACACCAATTATGGTGTCATACCTTCCAATCAAACCACGCCAACTCAAAGAGTTTCTGCATATCCAGGTGATGCAGATACAGAATCCAAAGAAGAAGTGTTTGACATGAGAGCCAACAACACTTTAACTTACGGTGGATATTACTAACTCTTGTTCTGGCTCACTGTCAAACTTGACATAGTTTCTTCCAACTAAATTGTTGCGCTCATCATGATCCAGGTCCAACATCATGCCTTCAAATCTTTGATCAATGTATTTTTCAAAAGCCAAAGGCTTGACTATGGCGTCATCATTTAGCTCCAATTCAAGATCTTCTGCCTTTTTCTCAATGATGTAAAATGCTTCCATGAGACACAGCCAACGAGCAAAGGTTGGCTTGGACATCTCAACTTGTTCTTTTTTTCTGGTTTCGAACACCATGTATGGTTTTGTACTCATGCACAAAGTATACTTGTGATGTGAAGGAACATCAAGGCAAAAATTTTTTAAGATGGCTGTAAAAAGCGGCTCCCATCATTGTCACTGTCTCTTCTTTCAAAGTTCTGTCCAATTTTACTTGTTCCAAGAGTGACAGTTGTTGGTAGATTGTGCTGAATATGGTGGTGATTAAAAAAGATTCTTCTGTTGATTGAGTTTTATCTTTGATCATGTTTTCATAATTTTTGAGAAAATCACGAATTTCACTGTTTCCACTGCGAACTGAATACAGTGTGAACAGCTTTATGAGTTTAGAATCAACTTTGGCCAGCAAGTGTTCTATTGCATCTTCAAAATCTTTGATGGAATATTCCTTCTTTTCCACTTTGACTGGCAGAATAACTGAGCTGGGCCTAATTTCTGTCTCCATCTTTTTTCAATAATCTTTCAACTTGTTCCACAAATAATGGAGAATCTAGTGGGTTAATAATGACTGGGTTGGTGGCCAGAGCAGTTCTGGTTTCAATGCTGACTTTAATCTGCTTGTTGCAACCTTGACAATTGTAAGTATTTTCTTCATTGAGTTTAATGGGAATAGTTGTTTGCAAATTTCTATCACAAGGACATGTCACAGTGGTGGATTGAGCGCTTTGCAATTCAGCATATTTGACCTGAGTTTGCACTTGCATTTTAAGAAAATTGCGTTTTCTGTACTCACCATAAAAGTAAAAAAATACAAATTGAAACAACACCAAGACTAAAAAGGTGGGCACAAAAGGTGCCAAAAAATGAGACAAAAAATATGATGTTGTGCCAGCCACAAGCATTGTGATGGTTATTCCTTTGATTAAGGATAAAAATGTGTCTTTGTTCACTAATTTAATTAGTGTTGGTTTCGTCTTTTTCAACCAACTGATTCAATTCTGCTGTGCAAGAATATATGATGTCTTGTATCTTGTGCAGCTTCTCATTTAATTTTTTGATGGCATCTATTCTGCTTTTTTCTTCTCTTATCACAGGATAGGTGACAGCTCTGCCCAGAGTGTGTCTCATTTCAGCAGATTTGACAAACAGATTGCCAAGAAAATCCAAAAAGCTGGTCAAGGGATATGGCAAAGCTTTGGGGGCATTGTACCCCAGACCATTTCTGTAACGGTTCTGAATGTCAGAAATTGTTATAACTTCTGCAGGTGCTTCTCTTTTGGCTATGCCAGAAACCCACTTGTTGTAAATCATGGTGTTGTCTTCGCCAATCAATTTAAGCTTTTTACTCATTTATATTATTTATTTGATGGGGTCTGGAATAAGTAATTTATATGTCACTATTTAAGAACAGATTCAAATATCTTTTGGAGCAAGACGAGGATGAAATTAGGCCTCCACAAGATGCTGGTGCTGGTGAAGTTTCTCCACTTGAAGGTGAACTTGAACCTGGTGTGGAACCAAATGATTTGGGTGCTGATGTGGATCCACAAGAAGACATAGCCTCCATCAGGCAAAAGAGCTTGGAAACTCAAAAACAAGAGCTGCAAGGCTGGATACAAAAGCTTGAAGAATTTGTGGAATATCTCAATGCTGTGAATGACAATTCCATTCAAGCAAAGCTGCATGCAGCAGGATGTGACACCATGTTTGAGAAGATAGCCAGTTCTGAAACCAAAAGAGTTGCAAGAGTTGCAGTGGATCTGTCAGCTTTGGTGGAAGCTTTTAAAAGTTATCTAATTGCTGGGGATCAATAACCAGACACCAGCAATCTTCCTTTGAGACCAGAATAGCTATTCTCAATAATAAAATCAGTATCAAAGCTGCTTATTTTTTTGTCAACACAGTAATCATTCACGTCCTTGTACTCTGCACATGATTCCGGCCATATGAACACTGTCTCCCCTGAGTTTATTAAAGACTTGGTCTTGTTCTTGCTGGTGTTGTCCAAGTGCTGATTGTCCAGGACCCATATTTTCTTGTACAGTGGAAACCCTTGCAGTTGCTGCAGTTGAACTTCTGTGAAAGTCTTGGTCTTGCTTTCGTTAATGCCTGCAACTGCCACCCCGTTTTGAATGAACATGGCATCAATTGGACCTTCAGTAAGAAACAAATATTCCATGGAATAGCTTATGTTGTTTATGCCATACAAAGATTTTTCCGAACCTCTCTTTGATAGATATTTTGGCCGAACATCTTCTTCAAGAATTGATCTGGTTTGGTAATGAACTATCTTGTTGTCTTGGTCATAAAATGGGATTATGAGTCGGTTGTCATGAGTTTTATCTGCAAGAGATAGGAAAATGCCCTTTGGTCTGTTGATGGCAGTATCCAGTCTTCTGTTGGTTATTAAACCAAGAGCTCTTTTGACTACTGCATTTTGGGAGTAATACTCCACTTGTCCTTGGTCAAACAGGTTGATGGCATCAGCTGGAAGTGTTTCAAGCTGCTCTGGTTTGTTGATTGCAGATACTGGTTGAGAAAAATAAACTGGTGAATCAAAACTCTCCAATTCTTTTTTGATCTCAGTGAATGTGAGCCCTGTGACTTTTTTGACCCAGTTGTATGGTGAGCTATACCAGCCACAATTGTGACAACACACTGCATTGTCTTTGACAATGTAATAACATCTGCGCTTTTTAAGCCAACTGGACCCTTCACGACAAATGGGGCAGCTGCCTTGATAAACTTTTTGTACCTTGTTGTAAAAAGGCTTGCCACAGTTTTGAAAAAACTTACTGGCAATGTAATCTTCTGTCAGAGGTAAGAACACATCTGATTATAATGGGGATGATGTGTTAATCAATCCTCTTTTGCCACTTCCACGCTGATCAAACCTTTGCGAATAAAAGCTCCAGAAGCTGGATCTATCCAGTGAGCCTCTTTGATGATTTTGTTGCCATGTCTGTTGATGACAATTTTGGGCTCCACTGGTAGTCCACTGATGGGACTAATTATTTTTTTTGGTTCTACGTAATCCATTTTTATTATTTAGGTTCAAAAACTCAAATTCAACTACCTTAAACACTCTCTTGGGCAGCTTTTTAATAAATTCTATAACTCCACCTTGCATGGCAGTCTTGAAATCATGCATGGGCACTGTCAATATGTCTTTGTCAGGTATGGTCATGAGCGTCACAGAACTGGATGTTTTGCCCATGACTGAGATGAAAGTGCCTTTGAATGTGCCATGCAGTACTGCATAGAAGCCCCTGCAAACTGGGTGGCATCTTCTCCAAAAAATCAACCTAGCATACATGCCCTTTGAAGACTTTGACATCTCTTTCAATGGATTCCATGGCATCAGGAAAAGGCAGATTGTATTGATCGATTTTGTTGGTGCTCAACACACAATTGCTGCGTTTGGCCACAGTGTTCAAATCTTTAACATCTATGAAATTCCAATTGGGGTTCTCAACACCATATTTTTTCATGATTGAAACCACATCAGATGCTTTTATGGATCCAGGATTCACTGTGTTGTAGATGCCTCCAGGTAAATCTCTGATGAGGTGCAAAAATCTAAACACAAAATTGTTGAAGTCTGTGACACTTGTGACGCTGTTGGGCATGTCTATCAAATCATTATATTTGAATAATTTTGTGAAGTAATTTTTAGGCACAAAAGTGTTGGTGAACGGTATTCTTATTCTCAATATGTATGCACAGTAACCATCCATCATGATTTCGCAAGCATGTTTGCACTTGCTGTAAAAAGAACTGTCAGTGGAGAAAAGACCAAAATCAGGAGCATCTTCTTCAGTATAAACTTTGTCATAGCCACTGTATATGCATCCACTGCTAACATGTATGACTGGAAGTTTGTTGTCATTGGAAACTTCAAGCACATTCAACGGGCATGTAACGTTGTACTTCCAGCAATCTTCTTTGTTGGTCTCGCACCCATCCACATTGGGTCTGCCAGTGTATCCAGATGTGTTAATGACTGCCAAAAATTTATCCTTGTTATCATTTAAAAATTTGTTGAATACTTCTTTGTCGTTGTAATCAAGCATGGAATTGCTGTAAATGGAATGTTGCACATCATTTTCAGTAAAGTAGTTGGACAGATTGGTGCCTATGAAACCTCTGCCTAGTATTAGTATATTCTTCATTCGTTGTGTTGTGTTATGGGTCCTAAAATAAATTTGTTGATGGCTGTAGTGATGGCATCCATGTCCATCTGAGAGGATGCATGAATGATGTTGAAGGGTTCACCTTTGATGTCATAACCTATCAGCATGTAAGGGCCTAAAAATTCTGATATGATGCCTGAAATGCGGTTGAACAGTTCTTCTCTGTCTTTGATATGTTTGCGCTGACGTGTGGAGTACTCCAGCATTGCGCTCTTAAGCAACTCTTCAATATGAGCCTTTTCAGGTGGAGATAGCTTGTCCATCTTAGGCTTCTTTGGATTGTTTGAGTTGTCTTTCATCACTGCTTGAGTATTTAGGTATGAAGTAGAGTGAAGAAGAGGCAGCATTGTTACTAACTTCCCGTGACAACAAATGACTTATGACCACCTCAATACTTTCTGTCTTTAAACTATAATTTTTAGGAAATCTTTGACCACCATCAGATATTTCAAACATAACATCACCTTCAAACTCTTTGTTGGTGTAACATGTGATGAACACTGAGGCTCCACCTGGGTCCACCAGCACAGTCCATCTTCTGGGATCATGCAACCCATATCTGTTGAAGATTTTAAAAACTATGAAGTTGTTGTCTTTCAATCTTTTGCAAAAGTAAGAAGGTGTGCGTATGGAATTTTTGGGTTTTTTCA
>Ga0247832_1005212_pt1 | contig 15283 bp, 13 predicted proteins | sample LaCruzMarch2015__10_FD_192407 | JGI IMG/M metagenome (GOLD analysis project Ga0247832, IMG submission 192407) | Freshwater microbial communities from meromictic Lake La Cruz, Castile-La Mancha, Spain - LaCruzMarch2015_4m | ecosystem: Environmental > Aquatic > Freshwater > Lake | place: Spain... | reverse complement strand
GACGATATTGGGCTCCTCTGTCATGTCCGCGAGCTTGTCTGGCACAAACTGTTTGACCTGGACCGACAACAATCGAATCGTGACGTTTGTTAAATTTCTTTACAATTTTGGCTAGAGAGAAGAAGAGTTTCGGCGACTGTAGAGGGGAAAAAAACCAAACTGCCGCGAGAGATCGATAGAGCGACCCTATGAGATGGTGCTACCATGGTGGTTTATGCTACAGTCTGTTCCTCGCTGAGTATTGGCGCTTGCGCGTCACGCTATGAGATCGGCGTCTTTTGGGTTGTGTCTTTGTGAGACGTCTCCGGTAGACAAAGGGTTAACAACAGAATCTTTTGTTTCTATTTTACAGCTATGTTACAAGGGATTCCTCTAGCCCTACAATGATGAAGGGAGCAAAGTTGTTCTACGCATAGTCTTCGTCACGTTCAAAAGTTGGGCGGACAGAAACACAAAATGATACTGACTTTGTCTCATCAGTCTCAACCCATGTACCATTCAGTTGATGACGGAGATATTCGTCTGCATTCCTCTTAACAGTTTTCGTTCTTCTCAACTTCTTGTTTGGTTTCAGTAGTCTTAAATTTCCAGGAATTATCTCAGAGCATTCTCTTCCTCCATTGATGATTGTTGAAGAAGGAGTTACACTGTCACTTCCTACAAATTCATAGACCAAAGGCAACGCTGAAGGAATCTTGATCATTTTTGCTGTCTGTTTTGTTGCTACTTCACCATCAATAGCAAAAAGTATGGAGCGAATTGTATTTGCATGTGCAACGACACATACTGTACGACCAGAGCGAAGGTGAGGGGCAATGCCTTGTATCCAAAGAGGGAGGAAACGTTCATATGTATCATGAAGTGATTCAGACAACGGCATGAAGGTCTCATGTTCGATAGTATGCGTATAATTGTTCGTTCGTTTTCTACCATGCTCGACAATTCGAACTCCATCATCATTATCACTCTGTATGCCCAGTACGGCTGGATCAAAAATACCCGTGAGTCCGTCCTCTCCTAATTCCCTGATGATTGACATTGGTTGACAGTGATCCTCAATCTTCCATCGTTCCAACATGGCTAATGTCATGGGTGGAGGTGGACCATTCCAGGTTTCTTTCCATTCGGATAAACACATTTTACCATAAAGTCGTTCTGCTCCTTGCTTGGACATTCCCACAAGAGCACCATAATGTCTCTCGTTCAACCTCCAGCTTTGTACTATGGGTACAGGATATTGATACTTGGGTCTCGTCTCTTCAATATTCCCATTCTCCCGTGATAATGAAGTCACAACAACCTTTTCGGCCAACCCAATTTCGTCAAGTATAATGCTCATTGTATCACACGATCTCTTCAACAACGAGCAAAACACTACATCTATTGCCGGCAGATTGGTTTGATCTTTTGATGGTAGGATTCCCATGTCAACCCCCATCCGTATTGCTCGACCAGCCGCGATTGCCTGATCTTTTCCCTGTTGTGTAAGATCTATGTTTGCCCAACCGGTCTGCGAGTAACATAGTGTTAGTTTCGATGAATGAATGTGACAAAAACCGCACACGCCACAGAATTTACAATAACTTACAAACCTTGCAGTCAATCCACGAGTTGGATCCGTGACATTCCATTCACTTTGACCGTGTCTTACTAAAACCAATCTACCAATTTTTGGTTCCACGGAATCTCCGCCTTCTATTAAATGAGCAAAGTTTCTGTTGCCAAACTGCGTTCCCTTCCTTCGCACAATGCTGCTGACCTGTCGCTGGTGAAGCGATCTATTGCACCATGCTCTCATCTCAACGTGAGCTATCCTATGGAAAGATCGAGCAAAAGTGCCGAAGAGAAATCAACTGCCCTTCGATCGAAGGAAATCAACTGCCCTGCCTCACCCCTACTTTTCAACTTCCCCCCGCCTCAGCGCCTCGCTTCTCCCCCTCCTCCGACCCGGTTGCTCGCATTTCTGAGCAAGCAGCAGAAGGAAGAGAGATGAGTGTACATCATCAATTCACGACACGAGGGATCAAGCATGAGTTCCTAACGACGTACACTAATGATAATGTACACGGTTCAATCGAATTATGTCCCCTCACGAAGGCACTAATTGATACTCGTCACGTACAACGATTGCGCGAGCTCAAGCAGCTTGGTGCAGCCGACCTAACGTATATCAACGCGACACATACACGATTTGAGCATTCCTTAGGAGTCATGTACCTATCCGAGCAGATCCTTCTGTCGATCATAAAAAAACAGCCTAAGCTTAATGTTACACCAAAGGATGTACTGTGTGTGAAGATTGCTGGTTTGTTACATGACTTGGGGCACGGTCCATATTCGCACGTGTATGACGGTCTATTCCGGACACAGCTGATGCAGTCAAAGAAGAGGAAAACCTTGTTGGAGATGATGATTTATCGAACGACAAGATCATGGATGGCTGGGCTCATGAGGATGCGTCGTTAATGATGATTGATTCGATGCTTGCAGATCTAGGTTTGAAGATTGATGAGTCTAATCTCGACGAACCGTTGCGACAGATCGGCGATGGAATTGATGCGAGGCGTTTTGGTTTAAAGGCAGATGTTTCTGAAGTGGCATTCGATGACAACTCGGATAAAGATGGGGAAAGTGATTCTGGTGATTATGACGATGAGTCACCGCTGCCAATGAACAAAGTCCTAACTAGCAGAGACTGGATATTTATTAAAGAGTGTATAGTGGGTGGTCCATTGCCTCCTATAGGCATGTCAATTGCTAAATTCAAAGCCTCTGCGGAATGTCGGCATGACGACTTTATTGGCAGGCCACAATATTTGAATGATACTTGTCTGTACAAAGAATTCCTATATGATGTTGTTTCCAATAGACACTCGGGATTAGACGTGGACAAAATGGACTACCTCGCCCGTGACACGTTAAAGGCTCATGGGTCTAATTGCGTCGCCGATCTCTTACCAAAGTTGATTGAGAAGGCATTCGTCGCTTATGGAGAGCCGCCATGTGACAAAAATGGACAGCGGGAGAAATTATTGATGATATGTTATCCAAATGAGCTAGTGCAGAATGCCATGTCGTTTTTTGAGAAGCGGTATCAGGAGCATCAACGGTTGTACACGCATCAGAAAACGTCGAGATTCCACTACATGTTCTGTGACATTCTCCTATTAGCTGAGCCTTATTTTCGGTTGCGGACATCATCGAATGACAACATTTCAATCAGTACATGTATGGTCAATTCAGAGGCATACCTTCTGCTTACTGATAGCGTGATTGATAAGATCGAGAATACTGCCAGTTCCGAGCTCCGTCCAGCACGAGATTTAATACAGAAATACCGAAAACATAAAAAGTACGAGAAGGTAGGTGTGGAGCTTATTAAGAAGGATCAAGCTTGGACGGAACGATTGTGGGAAATGAGTGAAGATGAAATCTTGGATGAAATACTGAAACTAAGGCGTGTTGACGATGGTCGAGATATCAACAGAGATGATATCATTGTTGAAAAAAGACAAATACATCATGGCATGAAGGAAAAGAATCGTAAGTGACATAAACAATACTGAAGACTTATTCCCCAATCATCGGCACCAACTCACTTTCTCTTTTGCAGCTGTAGACTGTATGAGATTTCTTGATACAAAGAAGTACCATCGACAACTTTACAACAGTCCTGCGGAATTACCAATTGCAAAGTCACTCCCTGGTTCTTCATACCGAAAACCAGATTTGTTTCTACAAAATTCTGTCCGTGTATTCTGTAGGAGTTTTGAGGAGAATGGTAGACCATCTATGAAGCAAAAACTTGTAAAGGCAAGCTACACCCGGTTTATACAAGTATTAAAAGATCAGCAATTCACGCAAGTAGAGTTTGAAGTAGAGTATGACAGAAGTTCCAATAATAGCAGTCCCGACAATTCCGAAGTAGTACTTCCAACTGTGTCTCAAACACCTGAAAAGAATGAAAGCAATAAGCGACGTAGACAATATATGTAGCTTATGTAGAAATAGAAGATATTCCATCCCTAGTAAGAATTTCATGTGGTGGAAGACCTGCCTTTCCTCTTCGCAAGCTCCTGAATAGAATATGACTTTTAGTTGGGGTTGCTCGCAGGTTTCGCTTCATTTCGCTTAAAGAACAAAGCGTGCGACCCAAAGTCGACTTTCATGAAACCATAAGCGATACTCTGCCAATGTGGAAAGGTATGCTTTGTAACACGCATTATCGAACCAAACGCAACCTCACCCTATCGCTCACCTCTACCAAACTAATATGTGGCTTCTACCCATTCTCGTCTTGCTCTTGGGGTGGTCAATGCCACTCACGCTGTCGTCGAAGTCAGCAAAGTTATTCAAATCACCGAAGTTGCCAATATATGAGACGCCATATTCCTACCATGATACGTCCATAAGCTCAAAGACAGCTAGCACAGTGAAAGCACCAATCTCGTCAAAAAGGTTTTTTTTGACGAAAAAATCAGCGTCGAAGTCTATCAAGCATGAAATGAGTCCAACAGCGACTCGCACTGACGATACGACGACAGATGAGCTTACCGATGAACCTACTTATGAACCGACATCGGTGGTTATAATTGAGGAGAACTCCGTCCCAACTCCCGAACCAACTAGTTCTCCAGAGACTACTGCCCCAACTGTAAGTATTATTCAGGAGTCTTGACATTTTTTTATTCTTTCGATTTCATATCCTTATCTTTTCACATTCTCATTCATATTGTATCCTTTGTAGCCATGTGGTAACCGTAAATTCTTCATCATTACAGACATGGAAGGTGTTAAGAAGTGCTCAAACGGGATGGAAATGGTTGACAGTCTAGAATCCTACGATTCTGTAGAAGACTGCTGTGCTAATATTTTTGTTAACCCCAACTATCAAGAAGCGTTTTTGGCCTGCAAGTACATCGACGTGTGCAATCCTACCGGCGAGCCCCCATTAAGCCCTACGCTTTCACCTGCCTCTGGCGTTCCCACACTCTCCCCAGTGACACATGCACCTGTGACACCTGTGCCAATTGAGTCCAAGTCACTCCCAACGTCAGTTAGCTCTGCACAACCGACGTCTAAATCGACGGAACCTCCCACCTCTGAGCCCATTAAACTGATTGTTGATGAAAAAACGGGAGAGGTGGAACAACCCACCGACGAGGTTATACCGACATTTTACCCAAAATATTACCCAACCAGCATTCCAAATTCGACATCATCACCCACGTCCAAATCCACTATTAAGCCTATGATGACTACTGATGTACCCACTTATAAACCAAAGACATTAAATCCTACCAGAAAGAGACCATCACCAAAACCTAAGTCAAAATTAACAACCGCTTTGCCGAGTGACAGCCCCACATTGAATCCTGTGACTGAATCTCCGACTAATGTGCCAACTGTCAAGCCTTCGTCAAAGCCCACGACTCGAAAGCCTTCGTTGACGCCAACGTCGTCCCCTACGACTGAGGAACCAAGTAGTGATGCACCAAGTCCAAATCCAAGTGATTCTCCCACGTCTGAGCCTCCCATTAGTGATGAGCCAACTTTGATCGTTACAGAGTCTTTGATCACTGCTACAATGCGACCAACGCTGATGCCTTCTACAAAGCTAACCACCGCAGTGCAAGTAACCGCAATGCCAAGTGAAGGCTCCACATTTAATCCTGTGGCTGAACCTCCGACGTATGTGCCAACTTATATGCCAACTAGTACATCTGCCACTTTCAAGCCCGCGACTCGAAAGCCTTCGTCAAATCCTTTGTCTGCTCCAGCAACAGAGGAGCCAAGCAGTGATGCACCAAGCCCAAATCCGAGTGATTCTCCCACGTCGGTGTCTCCAAACTGTAATGAGCCAACATTAATACCAACTACAAAGACATTATCACCAAAACCATCGACAAATCCAATCTCTGCAATGCCAAGTGAAAGTCCCACTATGAATCCCGTGACTGCATCTCCTAGTTTTTCTCCAACTATCAAGCCCTCGTCGAAGCCTTCATCTTCTCCAACAACAGAGGAACAAAGTAGTGATGCACCTAGTCCAAATCCAACTAGTACACCTGTCATTGCAATAATCGAACAATTTAGCCTGTCGATGGGAATGGTTGAAATGTCTCTGCACGCAATAGAGAGTGAAAGCAGCTTGTCGATTTACACTGAAACCACCGATTTTCTCAGCATGTCAATGGAAGTTCTCGAGTTGTCGTTGCCCGTTTACGATAATGAAATCAGCATATCTATGGGCGCTATAGAAATACCCCTCGAGCTGGATGATCTTCGCGGGGAGATTACTAGTGAACCGACAAGCAATAAGCCAACGTACAAACCCACCACGCCATGGCCGACTTTTGAGCTTACAAGTAGTCCAATGAAAGCGACCACCAAACTTTCTAATAGACCGTCCTTGAGGTTGGGTAGCAATCCAAGTTTCTATCCAACCTGGTCTTCCGAAGAGCCCATTATCGATGCTCCCATTAGTAAGGCTCCCACTTCCGATTTGTTCAGCATGTCAATGGAAGTTCTCAGCATATCTATGAGCGCTATAGAAATACCCCTCGAGCTGAATGATCTGATTACTAGTGAACCAACAACGTCTTCATCCTCCAAGCCAACACAAACAATACCAGTGACAGAACCTCCTCAGAGTAAGAATACTCCAACTTCTGCTATTCCCATTTCCACGGTCCCCACTTCCGAGACTTTGACAACTATTACTCCTACTTCTGACGGAAATGCAAGCTATATTCCCACAACAACGCACAGTGAGATAGATTCGTCGATTGTGCAATTATTGACGAATAATCCGTCTATTGTTCCATATTTGCATTACGACAGTACAACACAGCCAACGACAATAGCTACTCTGACAAGTACATTTAAAGTGAATTTCCAAGTAATAACAGACATGCCATCGACAGCCCAAGCTACTACTGCCACAGATTTGTTATCCAATCAAGATCAGATTGTTCCCCCCCAGGCCACGACTGCGAACAAGTTTGTTTCGATAGATCGAACTGCAGTCACAGTAACAGTATTGATGCTGTTCATTCTATCTGTTATGCTTGGTCTGCTAGTTAGACAAAAAAGACAAATATTATTGTCGTCATCAGCCGCCCGAGACAATACTTACATTAGTATGAATAATAGTGGACTGATTCAGACGGATTCGATAGTTGACAATGAGCAATATACAACCAACGTATTTGAGAGTCTGCTTGATCGTAATTCACCAATTAGAACAATTCCTGAAACGTCGGATGATCTTCCTCCTCCGACAGAGGACGAGATACTTTGTCAACATGCTCAGACCGTGGCATATGAAGAATGTGCATCATCCGTCGAACACTGCTGTGATGATTTCTGTGGATGTATTACCTCACCCATCATAATCCGACCAAGTACATCCGAAGCGACGGATGAGCTTCTACCAGTGGATGCATTACATACATATAAATCTGAAGCAGCTCCTCATTCTAAAAAACCGCAGCAGGTAGCTCCACCAGAAGATACTGCAGATGACATATCACTTTCACTCTTTCCTCATTCTGAAGCAAAGCAGCAGGTAATCTCCCCAAGATCAGAGCAGTCTCTTTAAAAGATGATGTTTTTGTAGTAGGGTTTAAGGGTTTGCAATATTATGTAGAGAACGTATGGGGACAAAGCATGTCTCGTGTGGTTAAATAAGTTGTTGTTAGGGAATAATGTTGGTTCGAAATCCATCTCTACAACGCAGTTTTGTGGTATGCATGTTCACACAATAAGAAGTGATGTTGTACAGAAAAATATTATATAAAACGTTGCTTTGTGTGTGTATAAGGAAGTATAAAAAAGAGTATCAAAGAGAGATAATTAGTCTCATCTTTGATTAGGTATATATAACGTAACACAATGGCCAGTCATTCATCTCCGCCAGCGTTTTTGTATCATTGATCATCGCGCATTATTCCTGGAATGAGTTTTGACCATTTGGGCGGGAAGCCTTCGTGACACCTCAACTTCAAAAAAAAACAAGGAAGGGGTGACGATTGGCTCTCAGTGGCAAATAGTAGTAGTTGTAATGGATGGAGAACAAATAAGGCCACCTTTTGCCCTCTCTTCTTTGTGACTCGGGGCACTTATATATATTTCATAGCTCATAGCAGCGCAGGAACAAAACGCACAATGTCATCCCTGTCATCATCATCATCATGGACGGAATATCGTAGACCGCCGGAACCGTTCACATCCTCACCCCTTCGAGCAGCAGCAGCAGCAGCAGCAAAGCCACAGCCATCGTGGTCTGCTATTGTGTCAAAAACAACAATTAGTTCGGGAGATGATGATGATGATGATGATGATAGAAAAAATAACGACAACAATATAAATTATGGTATGACTATCATCCCTCCTTTGCCATTGTATGACACATCGTTATCCATAGAAGAGGAGGGATGTACTACGCATACTACAACTGCAACTACTGCAATGTCAACAATAATGAATAGAAATCAACCACAAAAGATAATTCCATCACAACAACACCTTCTTAGACGTAGTGCAACAACTAACGCTACAGTAGTAAAACTACCAACAATACCAAATAATAGAACATTTCATCGATATGATAGTGCTCCACCATCATCATCAACAACAAAAAATAATACAACAACGTCAGTGGAATTGGATAGTATTGTACATACCATACATCAACATTCCAAATTAGACTGTCGCCCTACTAGTAGTAATAATGATGATCAAATTGTATATTATTCATGTGTTGTTAATGGATGTACGCCATTGGGGATGGAATATATCAGCGATCGTATTATTGTAAATTTGGATTACTACCCAACAACAACAACAACAACAACAACAACAACAACGGGAGGAAGAAGAACACGGACGAGAATGGAAAATAATAATTATAATAACGAATACACGATGAACAATGATAGCAACACCAACAATCATATTGTTGTAGTTACAACTACAACAACAACAACATTGGTAGAGTATGTGGCAGTCATCATAGTAAGGTTGAATCAAGCAAGTTTGCAATATAATCAAACTACAACGACTCTTGCCTCGGGAGATGTTGGCGATTGTGATGATGATGGATTGCGTAACATTCTTAGTATACTTGAATTGGCAGTAAAGGACTGTCATCGAGCGATAGAGATAATCAACAATAACAACGGCAGCAATAATGACGTTAGAGGAGGAGGGCGTAACAGTGATGATGATGGTCGTAGACTATGTGTTATTGTAAATTTACTACGGCTACTTGAGGTGATTGTCCAGTCCAATATTGGTACAGTGAATTACAGATTGAATAAGATACGTGAATCACTTACTAGCTATGAGATAGCAATGGCCATTCTTGACAGGTTCAGTGATGATGATGAGGAGGAGGAGAAATGGCATTATGATGATGACAACAACAACAACGAATTTTATCATACCAACTACAACGATAATCGCATCCCAACACGCGATTATCTCCTTCTTGTGATACGTATGAATCTATCACGTGTATTGTTAAGATTCAAACGAACTGATGATGCCACCAAGTTTCGTGATGATATGATTTGTGTGCATAATAATGATAGACTGCAACGGCAGCACAGAAAGGCGAAGTTGTCATTATTACATAGATCAAGATTGTCGTCATCTAGTACTACCGCTGCATTGCTGGCACACGAACATGATATGGACCGACGAATCAATTGGCTTCATTCCGTGGCAGAACATTATATTACAGGTCTTATATATGAAACAAAGGGTGCAACGGCTGATGATTACAAGTTGGCATATCAACATTATAATCAGCTATTATCAATTGCTAGGGTAAAACTCGATCATCGACATCCATACATTTGTACCATACTTGAACGACGTGGTGCAGTATTATTTGAACAACGCAAACTACAATGTTCCATGCTGTCATATTTGGCATGTTTAAAAATAATAGAATATCAACAATCTACCAATAGTATATACTTTAATGTTGCCAACCTATCACGGATACTATATGCCGTAGCACGTGTACTCCATGATAAAGAGGAATATCATGATGCATTACATATATATCAACGTGCATTGAAGTGTCAACGTTCACTTGCCAATATCTCTGGACGACCAACAACGTTAGATGTTATAACGACATTATGTAACATTAGTCGTGTTCATCATCTATCTGGTGAAATTGATGCGGCATTAAGTGCTAATAGAGAAGTGTTAGAATTAACATTAACATTGGTCGGTGGTAGGGTAGATCATCCATTCTTAATACATCGACTAAAGTTTGAAGGTATGTCCATTTCTCATCTTTCCAGTTCATATTCATCATTCTGTTACTGATATTCTGACATTGTCGTAGGTAATTTATTAGTCGAGGCTGGACGGTTAGGAGAGGCCATGTCAACATTTATCAATGCTGCACGTCGATGTGGCAATGATGGACGGGATAGAATGATGACAGAAATGATGGGGGGACCTAATACTACTACATCGGTTGTTTCAAGCCAGGAAGATGCCGATGCTGGTGATAGTTCAGTACTCTCAATTCGGAGTGCGGCTGCGTTGGCTCAGTTGACTTTTTTTCATCCAGCTGCGGCCAGTGCGTGATAATGATTTCTCACTTTCTATCAAGCGAGAGCTGGCGAGCCTGACTAACTGCACACTTTGTAATGCTTGCAATCTCATGAAAATGAGAAGTGAATTCCTTTATATGGCAAGTGACCTTCTACAAGTAGATAGAGTGACCTTATTAGATAGAGTTATTTGCTCCTCCAAATCGTTCAAACAAAACTCCCTAACCTACACGTCAATTAGTGTTGAAACACAGGACAACTCTTAATATATAAACAGTCTACACAAAACTAAGGTATCATCTTCCTTACTGAAGAATTTAATCCAACAATAAAGGAAATATTCATATTTAATCACTGTGGGAAAACTGGTATCATTCACTCAAATATATATCGGGCGCTAGTTCTCATCAAACTCTAATAGCTTTACCCTTGCTCTATATCTATATTCAAAAAAAATTGTACAGTATGCAAATGCAAAACCTCCAGTCACTATCCTCATGCGCAGGAGCTGCAACAACCTCGACAGTCAAATTCTGGAGGAGTACCTGAACAATCTGTTACAAGTACACCCAGTAAGCCCGGTGGACTAGTATTGTTCCTTAATGCACAGACTTCTTCTGGCATTGATCCTACAAAGTTATTAATGCTGAGGAATACAATTCCTGTTTGAAGGGTACAAATCGTGAGATGATTATTAGTAACATAATTACGTGAATAACAAATATGTCGTATAATCAATGAAATACAATATACTTACTTAAACCACTCAATTGTCCCATCGTACTGGGGATAGTAGATGTAAATTGATTATTATCAATTTGCAAAAATGTCAAGCTTGACAAATCTCCAATTGCCGTCGATAGTGTGCCACTGAGTTGATTATCATTCAAATCTAGCTGTTGTAATGCACTTAGACCATATATCGACTCTGGTAATGTACCCGTGAGTAGATTAAAATCCAAATCGATAATCAATAGTCGTTCAAGGTCACCATACTCCGGGGGGATACTGCCAGATATGCTACCCTGTTCAAGGATAAGGAATCGTAGTGATGGTAAAACGGACAATTCTGGTGCGAGTACACCGGAAAGCCCATCATTCTCAAAATCAAGCTGATCTAAACATAAATTCAAATTAGGCGTGTCTGCACCCCAACATGCCACACCACCCCATTCACACTCATTCACTGGCCCAAGCCACGCATCACTACTTAAATCTCCCACACGTTCATTATCAACCCCAAAGCTTGTTACTACTCGATTACATGCTTCGTTTGCCGCAGCGACACTTGCTGGATCATTCACATCATCAGGTGCGGAGCATTGTGCCCAAGTATCACCATTGGTCGCATAGTAGAATAGTGCGAGTACGTACCGTTGGACCATGGAATTCATCCCCATGCCCACACACCCCAATTGATCATCAATATTAGGACATAATGTTGGTACTATTGCATCCTCATTGGTAATCCAATTTAATGCCTGCGCCTGTGGTGTAGCTGGGTTGTCAAATAATACAGGGTCCGAGATAGTTGACATTAGTTCACGTATTTCATCTGCACGTTCTTGTGGAGTCAAATTGCATGGTTGTGTCGGTGAAGCCGATGGAGTAAGTGTAGGTGCCATTGTTGTTGGGTCTGGTGTGGGTGGGAAGGAGGGTTGTAATGTAGTTGTTAGTATGGTAGGAGATACAGTACTTGCGATTGGAGACGGAGTGCTAATGGTTGGTGCCACAGTATTCTGAGTGGGGGGCAGACTGATGGGTGCAAGACTGTTGGGTAGTAGTGTAGGTTCAAAAGTAGGTAAACTGCTTGGAACTGGAGTTGTAACGATTGGAACTGGAGTTGTTGCAATTGGAACTGGAGTTGTTACAATTGATGGAACTGGAGTTGTTGCGATTGGAGGTGGCGATACGACCGTATTGCCTATCGTGGGTACTAGTGTACTAACAATGGGAGGTGTAGTCACAGGAGTAACAACGGTGGGTGGGTCAGTCGCAGGTACCGGAGTTATTGGGGATGCCGTCGTGGGAGCTGGTTCGATCGGCGCAGGAGTAGTGGGAGGAGTCGATGGTTTGGGTGGTGGTAAAGGTGGGTATGACATGTCCATCTTTAATGTCCGTGTCCAGAATGTGACATCTTCGATTGTCATATCCATCTCTCTCGTAGCTTTGTTTTTATATTGTTGTTCAATGCCGTTGCCATATTTAATACGCCTCTTCCGTAGTCTGACGCGTGTGTTTTGTGACGACATAGTTTGTGCATCAATACTTGCACCAGCGAGGCACCCTGCCGCCGCCACGAGAATCGTTGTCCATCTTACACCCACCATTATTTCAACTACTAGAGTAGTTGTCCTATGTAATGACGGTGTTTGTTGTTGCGGTATCTACTCGGGATGGTCGGGATCGCACGGCGCGGACACAATGCAGTGGCGAGTCGGAGGCAAAGTGGATTTTCATGATCAAAAAGAAAGGTACACATTCGCCAGAAAAACGTAAATACTTAACGGTAATTTTTGTATTAGGCCCATGAGAAATCAATACCGGGATAGCGAGATCGAACTCATTTTGGCCATGTCCACCTCTGCTGCATCAACCAACAACAACGGTGGCTGTAGTAGCACCACCATCAGGTATATATCAGTAACCGTGTATAGTGACCTCGCTTGACCTTGGTGCTACGTGGCTCAGAAAAAGCTCGACATCGCTCTATCCACATTCCAGTCCTCATCTTCATCTTCATACGGCAAGCCAATAATCTTTGTGGAATGGAAGGTGAGTATTTCCTTCGTGCAAATATTATTATTTGAAAGACTCTTTGATGGATACCTTGATCATTAATTATTTTCATTCACACCTCTTCATGATCCATCATCACAACTATAACTACACACCATGCACAAAAATGATTATAAACGTACGATATAAAAAAGCCATACATGATTGATCCAAATACCAATATGAATGGTGAAGAATTTGAGGCATACAATATACGACGATGGGGTTCTTCTAGTTGGACAAATTCTTTAATACGTTCAGGACGGGCTGTGGGTGCGAATTTTACTAATTGGCAAACTTGGCCAAATACATTACGTGCACATCAATTAATCGATTATGTTACCAACCCCAAAGGAGACAGAAAAGTGGGAGAAGGACGAAACATATTACCGTCAACGTCAGAGTGCAATGCTGCAATCTTTCATGCCATGTATGAATGTGGTGCAAATGTGTCAATGGTCGATACATTAGTAAACATTGGAGTTGAGAAATTAGGCATTACTAATACTGAAATACTGCGATCACATCTTGAGACGAATGCAGGGTCAAAAGCTGTAATGAGTGAGATACAGTTGGGACGGAACAAATACAATATTGGCGGTGTTCCATATTTCATTGTTGGGGCAATTATTGATGAGGACGGTGGACCACGCAGTGTTGGTAAGTCGTATAAATTCTCTGGTGCTCAAGAATCGGATGCATTCGTGAATATGTTTGACGAGCTCGCAAAAAGACTGGAATAGTCTGTGTGATTGGAAATTATGAGGATGCAGACTGTATACACCATCTGGAATGACCGAATGTACATGCACATTCGTGAAACAAGATGTAACTACACGAATTATTAGTTAGCAGCCAAGATTACATCCGAAGCTGGCTCGCCACCCCATTCCCTTCTTTGAGTTATCGATCGCACTACGAACCTGCATCGAGAGGCACTCGGATTCTTCTTCGTTCATGGGCATCAGACATGGCGCCGACAATCGTCTGTGAGAAGGTTCAATGCTCTTGGCCCTGTCATCCGTCGAAAGTTGTGCACGACTTCCTTCGCTTCCTTCCATGACGCAATCGTTCGAGGGGGGTGATTTATTGTTAGGTCGCCAGATAGATGCTTATTGACCTATGGTGTTTTTCCAGAGTCATCTACGTCGATTGCTGTCGACTCAATACCCATTCGATGGGATGAGTCCGAAGGTGCGATGAGGGTTTGTTGCATCTTATTCGAGCTACGAGCAATTATTTCATTATCGTCATCGATAATGCTTTCCGGTAGGTTTTTGCTTGGCAGATTCGACCTCTTGCCCTGATAACGCCTTTTCGACAACCCTGCTAGTGTAGGAGAATTTCACCATCTCCAATGTTGCCAGCGACGCCTTGATTCCGTCATCGATTGGGACCAACATTCTCAAGTGACAGCGATGTTATTCATTTCGAAATTAATTTTTCAGAGCAGCATTCGATTCGTGGCAGCGTTCGACGACGACGACAGCTATATCGGTGATCGGTGAGAATCGTCCTTCTTTGATTCGCGTTTCATTCTGTTTCACCGTAGTCTAATCGTCCTCATTCCAGAACGCTTCGATAGAGTGGAAAAGGATGAATTCCTTTGGTGATGATGATTCAGTTTCATCGGCAACACCTCCAATGATGACGACAATGTCGATGACGACAACTCCTTCAGTGACAGCGATGTCGATGAGGACAACTTCTTCAATGACGATGATGGTGACATCGTCGACATCGAAATCAACGAAGACTGCGAGTACAACGGGCAACATGATCTCCCGTTTGTTTATCTATTACCATCACGTTCACGTTGGAACCTTGCTCCGCGTGAGCAGGTTCTTAAGAATGCCAAATCGACTATCACTTATACTCTGAATGTGTTAAGTGTAAATGACAAAGGTCCAATAACTTCAAGCGAG
>Ga0247832_1005211_pt1 | contig 15286 bp, 10 predicted proteins | sample LaCruzMarch2015__10_FD_192407 | JGI IMG/M metagenome (GOLD analysis project Ga0247832, IMG submission 192407) | Freshwater microbial communities from meromictic Lake La Cruz, Castile-La Mancha, Spain - LaCruzMarch2015_4m | ecosystem: Environmental > Aquatic > Freshwater > Lake | place: Spain... | reverse complement strand
GCTCAGCGACGTACCGACATAGTCCGATGTCGTATATCCAAGGCCCGCCGTCGCAATCACATCGCGGCGGAACCCGTGACGAACCTCGGCCCCAAAAAACTGCGAACGAACCCCGCCAGACCCCGCATTGGTCGTCTCGCCGAAATCCGACCGCGCCGTCAGCGCGACAGCCGTCAGCGTCGTCGGCCGATAGGTCACGTTGGCATCGATAATGACCCCCGACACGTCGGGCAGTCCAACCCCGGCGGGATGCTGCACACCCCAGCCAGCACCCGCTTCACCGCGCAGAAATTCTCCCGTGGTGCCAAACGACAGCCCAACGCGATAGCGCTCTCCCCGCGACGACCGGTCGATCCCGCTGGCGTCCGTACGCCCGTAGTCACGCTGATTGATCGCCACTTCGCTGAACACCGAGAGCGTCGGCTTGAATTCCCACGACGCCCGCACCGCCTGCTCGTAGGTCGCAAAGTCGCGCGCATCGTTCAGCGTCGCGACGCCCCCCGTCTCGCTTGCGCCATAAGCCCGATCCGTCACCGACCCGCGCAACTGCAGCCCAAGCCGGTTGAACCGGTGATTGAGTGCAACGGTCGCTACATCCGTCACCACATCCGCGCGCGTCCCAGCCGTCCGCGCCTCGATCGCCGACCGGCTTTCCTGCGCCACATCCCGACTCAGCGTCGCCTGCACGTTCGTCCGCTTGGAAACATCGAGCCGCCCGCGCGTCTCGAGCGCGTAAGCCGTCTCGTTCTCCGTCGTGAATTCGTTGTAAAACGAGAACGCCCCACGCGCATTGAACTCCAACGCATGACGCCGCCAGTTCGAGACAAGCCGCGCCGATGGCCGCACATCGAACGACACATCCGATCGCGCGCGCGGCGCACGAAAGACGTTTGAAAACGCGTTGCCGCCGATTTCCATCTCGGGAAACAGCACGAAACTGCCAACCCTGACGCCGATGGGATCATACGGCTCAAACCGGAACAGCCGCTGCGGCCGCTTGTCGAGGATGGGATCGAGTTCTTCGATCTGGAAGAGCAGCGCGTCGACAGTGGAGGCCGGCGCTTCAAACAGATCGGCTTCTTCCTTAGGCCGAAGATCGACCGCCGATGGATCGGCACCGTCGATGGGCGCGGCTGGCTCGGTGATGTCGATGACGCCGTCCCGCAGCATGGGGGCCACCGGATCGCTGAGATCGCCATCCTTCAGAATCGGACGCTGCCCAGCGCGCGGCTGATCGCTGTCGTCATCGGTAGCTTCCGCCATGACGGCAGACGCGTCGTCGCTGGGAATGACCGCTGGCAAATCCGGTGCGGCAGCCTGATCCCCAAATAAGCCGTCGGGCACCGGCACAGTCGTCGGTCGAACAGGGTCGGCCGGGCGACGACGCGTCAGCGACGATGCTCCGTCCTGCGCAACAGCCGGGGGGACTGCACTGCAAACGCCGATCGTCGCTGCTGCCAGCGTCAACGCAATCCCAACGGGCCGCAGGCGAGTGATCGGCACAGTGGCGCCCCTCCAAGTGAACGAGGCCCATCGCGGACCTCAGCTTGTCAAAACGCACACGCACGGTTGAACACTAGGCACAGTCGGTTAACGATGCGTTGAGACTTGTCTGGAAAGTCCGTTGCTTGGCCCAGCCGCCACACGCAATCTGTCCACATGGGACGAATTTCTGCGCCCTCGTTGTGGTGACAACCGCTACAGTCTGATAAGACCTCAACTTTTAGCCGCCCGCCCGTCACGTCCAACGAAAGCCGTCCCCCATGTCGACCGCCGCCCGCCAGTCCAAATCGGCCCGCGTTGCATCCGCCCAGCTTTCGGCGTTGCGCACGCTGGCTCTGGAAGCCGACGGACTGGCCAGCCTCAAGACGGCGCTTGAAACGACCCTCCTTGAGCCCTTCGAAAACGCCGTCCAGACCCTGAAGGCCGCCAAAGGCCGCGTCATCGTTTCCGGCATCGGCAAAAGCGGCCATGTCGGCCAAAAGCTCGCCGCCACCTTCGCCTCGACCGGCACGCCCGCCTTCTTCGTTCATCCCAGCGAGGCCTCCCACGGCGACCTGGGAATGATCACCCCCGACGACGTTATCCTGGCGCTGTCGTGGTCGGGCGAAACGGTCGAGCTCAAAAACATCATCATGTATTCCCGCCGTTTCCGCGTACCGCTGATCGCCATCACCTCTGGCAGCAACTCAGCGCTTGGCCAGCAGGCCGACGTGGTTCTCGCCCTGCCAAAAACCAAGGAAGCCTGCCCCCACGGCTTGGCCCCGACCACCTCGACCACCATGCAACTCGTGATCGGCGATTGCCTCGCGATTGCGTTGCTCGAAAGCAAAGGCTTCACCGCTCACGACTTTAAAATGTTCCACCCCGGCGGTTCGCTGGGTGCCAGCCTCAAATACGTGTCCGACCTCATGCATAAAGGCGACCTCCTGCCGCTCGCCCGCGAAAGCGACCGCATGAGCGAAGCGATTGTCACCATGACCACCAAGTCGTTCGGCTGTCTGGGCGTGCTGAATGGCAAAGGCAAACTGGCCGGCATCGTGACGGACGGCGACTTGCGTCGTCACATGGGCGATTCCCTGATGACCGCCACCGTCGCCGAAATCATGACCAAAAAGCCCAAAACCGCTGCGCCGAACATGCTGGCCGCCACAGCGCTGGAAATGATCAGTTCGTCCCGCATTTCCGCGATCTTCGTGGTCGACAGAGGCAAGCCGGTCGGCATCATCCACATCCACGATCTCGTCCGCGCCGGCGTGACCTGATCGCTGGGCCAACCCCCCTTGCGTTAGCCAGGCCCCGCGCGCAAGATCGCAAAGTCTTGAAGTTGCCGGACAACGACGCGTAGCAGGCAAGGAAACTCATGCCGACTGGATCAGACCTGCGCCGCTTGGCCCTGGCGCTTGACGGCACCACAGAAGCCCCGCACTTCGACCGCGCGGCCTTCAAAGCCGCGCGCATATACGTGACGTTGGCAGCCGACGGCAAAACCGCCAATTTCAAATTCAATCCCGGCCAGCAACAGCTCAAGTGCGCCACCGCCCCCGATGCCTTTTCCCCCATCCCAAACGCTTGGGGCCAACAAGGTTGGACAACGGCCATCTTAGAGGAACTCACGCTGCTCGAACTCGAAGCGTCCCTCAAGACCGCCTGGCAACACGCCCAGCCCAAACCGGCCTCGCGCAAAAAAACCACCTGACCCTGACGTGACCGGACGCAGATTAGCTCCGCACCAGCAGCGGGCTATCCGCCATCCCGCCCGCCAGATAATCGCGCACGGCCACCGCGAGCATGGGCGACAGCAAGAACCCGTGACGGTACGCGCCATTCGCGCGGATCGTGCGCCCGCCATCTGCCACGATCGCACGCGGCACGTTGTCGGGCAGCGACGGTCGCACGCCCGCATCTAATTCCAGGATCTCAGCCTCAGCAAAGCCAGGATGCAACGTGTAAGCCGCACCCAACAGCTCCAGCGCCGACCGCACCGTCATCGGCCCCGCCTCGTCGGTCTCGATCACCGTCGTGCCGATCAGATAAATCTGCCCCGGCCATGGCACCACGTAGAACGGCACCCGAGGGTGCAACAACCGCACTGGCCGCCTCAGGTGCACGTCGCGCGCCCGAACCACGATCCGCTCTCCGCGTACCCCGCGCAACCCCGGCAGCACATCCCGCGCCGCTCTTCCCCGGCAGTCGATGAACACGCCGTCCCCCTCGTCCGGCAGCGTCGCATCGACGCCGAACGTGACCGTGACGCCCGCGTCCCGCACCGCACCCAGCAAAAAAGCCAGGGCGTGGGGCGCATCCATATGTGCCTCATCGGGAAAATAGAGCGCCGCATCGAACCGCTCGGTCAACTCAGGCTCAATCTCCGCAAGCCCCGCCCGGTCCAACAGCGTATGTCCTTGCGTCAGGCGGCCATACCGCACCAGATCGCGCGGATCGCGCGGCATCGGCACAACGAGGCTGCCCTTATTGATCAGTCCTGGATAAGTCGCCCGCCAAATGCCCAGCGCTTGGCGACCCAGATCGCGCACCAGCAGCGGCGCCGATTCCGCCTCGCAGTCGGGTGCCAGCATCGCCCCCGCATACCGGCTCGCACTGGCAGCGAACGGCGCACCTTCGCTCGACGCCTCCACGAGACGCACGCGGTGCCCCACCCGCGCGAGCGTCAACGCCTGCCACAGCCCTACGATGCCAGCGCCCGCCACCGTCACCGGCCAAGATTTGCTCATTCCAGACTGCCCTTTAAACGGCGCGGATCCAGGGACTAGTGGCCCGTCGCGCCTAAATCGCTGTGCTAGCCGGAACCGCTGACGATTTAGGCGCGACATAAGGGCCACAAGAGAAATCATAGACTTAGTGTGGCGTTCAGCGCGCCTTAATTGACACCAACCTTGCCGCACCCACCAGTCAATTAAGGCGCGACGCCACACTAGTCCCTGGTTGGGGAGTTTGACGGGCGAAGAGCCCCTCAACTTCACTTTTGCGTATCGTATCTGAGATAGGTCCGCCTTGGCACCCAAATCAACCGCCGCGATCAAACGCCGAGCGCTTTGGCGAGGCGGGCGACCAGCGCGCGGGCCTCGGCTTTTACGATGGCGACCCGCTCGCGAACCCAAATGCGCTGCGGCTTGAGCGAAATCCACGTCTGCGTGACCCACCGCTTAACGGCAACCCGCACGATCCGCCCGTTCCGCCACACCGCCGACGCACGAATTTCGGCAAACATCCGCTCCTTCCACGGCATGAAGATATCGTAAGCGAACTTAAACCAACCGATCCGCATCAGTTGCGGCTGGGTCAACACGAAGATGTGCGCGACGACAGCCGTGCCGACGATCTTGGCCCCCGCAATGATGCTGACACCGAGCACGGGATGCCCGGTTGCAAACAGATACAGCGCCACGAGTTTCAGCGGAAACAGACACACGGCGGGTGCGGCAAACATCGCCAGTGCCCCGTACGGCGGCAGCGACTGAACCCACGCCTCAAGCCGCGCAAACACGAAATACTTGTGCAGCCGCGCCAGCGCCTGCTCAAGCGGCCGCCATCCCCACTCAAGAAACAGCACCACCAGCGCTGCAACAACCTGCGCGGAAACGACCAGCACATGCCGCACTGGCCCGGCCACAAACGCAACCAGCCACACCAACGCCCGCCACAACCGAGGCCGCGCGAACGCCCAACCCGTAACGAGGCCGTCCTTGACACGCGCGAGTGCCCGCAAAAGTTGCTGTTGCCACATCATGAAATACCGATCCGTTGCACCCCGATATCAGGACGCAGATCCGCGCAGTCTAAGGCACAACCTGTCACGGACAGTTAACACGAGACGCCAACCCGCTGAATGACCGCTCATCTCAGCCGATTTATGCACGACGTGTGCGCCAACCTCTGTCATCCCGGCCAAGCGACGCCCCCTCAGCGGCGCGCAGAGCCGGGACCCAGGACCCGCCGGCCCAAACCCACCCTACCGCACGCCAGTCGGCAACTTGGTATCTGCCGGTCGCAACGCGCCAGCCTTCTGCGCAGCCTCCAGCGCCAGCGCAAGGTCCTCGCGCGCTTTCTCCGCCTGCCGCTGACGATCCCACAAGCTGGCATACAGCCCGCCCTTGTCGATCAATTCGGCATGCGTGCCCTGCTCGGCAACCTGTCCCTTTTCGAGCACCAGGATGGTGTCGGCATGAATAATCGTCGACAGACGGTGCGCAATCACGAGCGTCGTCCGGTTCTTGGAAACCCGGTCCAACGCGTCCTGAATTTCCTTCTCCGTGTGGCTGTCGAGCGCACTCGTTGCCTCGTCCAGCACCAGGATCGGCGGCCCTTTGAGGATCGTCCGCGCAATCGCAACCCGCTGCTTTTCCCCACCCGAGAGCTTGAGACCCCGCTCGCCCACCATCGACTTGTAACCCTGCGGCAGCGTGCGGATGAACCCGTCGATCTGCGCGAGCTTGGCTGCCGCAAAAACCTCGTCATCGGTCGCATCCGGACGGCCATACTTGATGTTGTAGAAAATCGTATCGTTGAACAGCACCGTATCCTGTGGCACGACCCCGATCGCCGCCCGAACCGATGCCTGCGTGACATCGCGAATGTCTTGCCCGTCGATGGTCACGCGGCCCGACTGAATGTCGTAGAACCGGAAAAGGATACGCGAAATCGTCGACTTGCCAGCCCCTGACGGCCCGACAATCGCCACCATCTTTCCCGCAGGCACCTTGAACGACACGTTCTTCAAAATCACCCGCTCGGGATCGTAGGCAAAACTCACGCCCTCAAATGCGATATCCCCGCTGGAAATCGCCAGCGGCTTAGCCCCCGGTTTATCTTGAACCTCGGGGTGTTCATTCAGCAATGCAAACATCGTCTCCAGATCGACCAGCCCTTGCTTGATCTCCCGATAGACCATGCCGAGGAAGTTAAGCGGGATCGAGAGCTGGATCATCAGCGCGTTGATCATCACGAAGTCGCCGACCGTGTGCTGGCCATTCATCACGCCACGGGCGGCCAACAACATGCACAGCGTCGTCCCGACGGTGAAGATCAGCGCCTGCCCAGAGTTCAGCACGCCCAGCGAATAGTACGTCTTAACGCTGGCCTCTTCGTACTTGCGCATCGACACATCGAAGCGCTTAGCCTCCAGCCCTTCGTTGCCGAAATACTTGACCGTCTCGAAGTTGAGCAAGCTATCGACCGCCTTGGTATTGGCGTCGTTATCGCTGTCGTTCATCTCGCGCCGGATGGCAATGCGCCATTCGCTCGCCGAGAACGTGAACCACATGTACGCCCCGACCGTCAGCAGTACGATCACGACATAAGGCCACGAAAAGAAATACCACAGCATCCCGCACACGAGCAGCAGTTCTAATGCCGTCGGCACGAGGTTCAAGACCCCCAAGCGCAGAATGAGTTCGACGCCGCGCGTACCGCGCTCGATCACACGCGACAACCCGCCCGTCCGCCGCTCCAGATGAAACCGCAACGACAGTTTATGGAGATGTTCGAACACGCGATTGTTCAACTCACGCGTTGCATGTTGCCCCACGCGGGTAAAGATCACGTCGCGCACTTGGTTCAGCACCATCATCAGCACGCGCGTCGTGCCATAGGCGAGGATCAACGCCATCACGCCAAGCCCAAGCCCCTGCGCAGCACTGGTGCCCGGCACCAGCGCATCTGTCGCCTGCTTGTAAAAAACCGGGACCGCAATCGTCACCAGTTTCGCGATCACCAGCACGGCGAACGCGTACACGACCTTCGCCCGCAAGTCCGGTCGTCCCTGCGGCCAAACCATCGGTGCCAGCCCGCGCAACACCGTCCAGTGATCGGACCGGTTGGCAAGCGACAGCGGATCGCTTTTTGCGCCGCCCCCTCCAACAGCGGAAACATGCGCATGCGGACTGGGTCTCATGAAGCCATAATTTCTAAAAAAGGGTCGCCAGGCCGGACACCTGAAGACGAGGACGGACAACGGCGTGCCTCCCCCACCGGTCAGTGGAGCACGGCAGACGCGCGGATTTGCTTATAACCTAGCCATCCGCTCCCACCTTGACCAGCCCCCATGCCCGCCGCTGTCAAACCGCCTATCGGGGACCCTCAGGACGCGTCTCGCTCGTCCATCGGCATAATCAGAAAAAACGCGTGCCTACCCGGCAGATAGATCTTTTGGCAGGGGAAAATCATATCGGGCGACTCGATCTTGGCAGAGTTTGCGCGCACAATCTTTTCGAATTTGTAGCCCTTGTCGTAGTAACGCCTGGAGATGTCCCACAGCGTGTCGCCACTTTTGACGACGTACATGGCTGGCAAATCCACGCTCCGACCCGCCCGTGCGCACTGCCCACGCCCACTGTGCGCTTTGCGGGCCGATACCTTGACCCGCGATTTCGAAGACGTGGCCGCCGTCTGCTCAATAGGCAACTGTCCAGCCGACCTTGACTGATCTGCCGTGGCGCCGACCGTTGCGCCCTTAGCCCGCTTAGCCGCATCGGTCGCCTTCTCAGCCGCAACCTTTTCAGCCGCTACCGCAACTTTGCGCTCGTTCGCCGCCTTCTCAGCCGCAACCTTCTCAGCCGCAGCCGCAACTTTGCGCTCGTTCGCCGCCTTCTCAGCCGCAACCTTCTCAGCCGCTGCCGCAACTTTGCGCTCACTCGCCGCCTTCTCAGCCGCAACCTTCTCAGCCGCAGCCGCAGCCACCCGGCGATCCGTTTCTGCTTTCTCAGCGGCGGCCTGTTCCGCCGCAACCGCCGCCTTGCGCTCCGCTGCCGCTGAAGCCTCCATATTTGCGGGCACATCTCCCTTGCGCCGCGCTTCTTCAGCCAACCGCGCCAGTTCAGCCGTCTTCTGGCTCTGTCGCGTCACCTGGTCCAGCTCCGCCGTCTTACGGGCCTCCGCCACAGCCTTGAGTTGCTCGGCAACCCGTTGTGCATCGGCATTGCGCTGCTGCTCCAGCTTGCGCGCCTCGATTTGCCGTGTCAGCGCAAGTTCTCGTTCTTTGGCCGCAGCAATGGCTGCAGGATCGCTCGGACTCTCCTTTGGGGGCTCCATCCCCAACAATCCCTTGATTTGGTCGAAAACACCCACTCCGGCAGGCTGGCCAACGGACCTGGCCGCCTCCACCGGCAAACTCTTGCCCGTGGGAATCGAAAGCTCTTTCATAACGTTGTCTTGATATTCGCGATTGGCACGCTCCAGCCACTGCGTAACCGGTTGCACCACCGCATCCACCGGATCTGACGATGCTCCCGGCCCGCCCGGTCGCGCCGCAGGGTCAACCGCCCCAGCCCCTTCACTTGCGCCAACCAACGCAACCACTATCGCGGCGGTGGCCCAGGCCCGAATGGAACTTGACGGCCACGACGAATGAGATTTTTGCATCTGTAAGGTCTCGGTTTTCCACGAGCTTCAAGAACGTTCCGCTTTGGAACCAATTGCGCCGTTCAATCGTCACGCCAAACACTATTCCATGCCGAACTATTGCAACCAATAGGCTGGACACAACACTTATCGTATGACATCGCCCCGGGTCATGTCGTCCAAACCCGGCCTGTAGGCCTCAATTTAAGCCCATAACAAGCAATAATCGCGCGCTGAAACAGGCACGCATGTCGCAAACTTGTTAAGACGAAGTGTTGAGACTAACCGGGCGGCATTGCCGTTGACCACAAGGATATGTCGATGACTAAGGCACGAAAATCCGGCGCACCGGTCAAACCGGCCAAACACCAGTCGGTCCCGCCGGTCACGCCTGCCCCAGTGCTGCGTTCCCCGCTCAAATCCGTCTGCGTGTATTGTGGCTCGGGCCGCGGCGTCAATCCAGCCTATTCCCAAGCCGCCATAACCTTGGGCCGCACACTCGGCGAGCGCGGCATTCGTCTCGTTTACGGTGGCGGCGGTCTCGGCTTGATGGGCGACGTCGCCCGCGCCACCATTGCCCACGGCGGTGCCGTCACCGGCATCATCCCGGAATTCCTTTTGGACAAGGAAAAAGCCCTCGAAGCCGTCGACGAACTGATCGTCACCAAGGATATGCACGAGCGCAAGCGCCTGATGTTTGAGCGCTCCGACGCCTTCATCGCTCTGCCGGGCGGCATCGGCACCCTGGAAGAACTGGTCGAACAACTGACCTGGGCTCAACTGGGCCGCCACTCCAAGCCGATCGTCGTCGCCAATATCCAGAACTTCTGGTCCCCATTCCTGGATCTGCTGGCCCACATGAAAACCGACGCCTTTATCCGCGCCGGGCTCGACGTGCGCTTCACCGTCGTCGACGACGCCGAGCACATCGTCTCAGCCGCCGAATCAAGCCTATCGTCCACCGCAACGGTGCCCCACGGCGCGATGGTTGCCCTGTTTTAATGATGCAACGATCCCCAAGCGTCACCGAAACGTAACCGTTTCGCGCACAGCCGAATTCGCCCCCTCGTTGCACGAAATCGAAAATCCGCCGATAACCCAACCACGGGCGAACGGGATCGGGGGAGCGTGCCACGCTGACCCGACGCGAAGTCCTGCAAGGCGACTAAAGAGAAATCGTGAGTTTGCGTTCTTAGATCGGTCTCTGCCGCTTGAGCTGCAGACGCAAACGAGGGTGGAATGGATGACCACATACCAAGAAGATCCACAAGCTCTTGCCCCAGGCGCGAGCCCCACACATCCCCCCTCCGCGCCACAAAGCCCGCAGGTCCCCACCGCCGCGCGCCCTAAGTTCAGCCTGAACGGCGCCGCGCTCCAAAGCCGATGGGACGCAGCATGGGACCATGCCCAACGCTGGGTTTTAGAGCAACGCGACGATGCTGCTCTTTTGATCCCTGCGTCGCTCTATCTGTGTGTCGTTGGTGCCCTGATGTTCGACAGCGTAGGCATCGCCATTGCGCTAGGGATCACGGTCCTGCTCGCCCGCCTTGGCCCCAACATCTCCGCCGACACAATGTTATCGCTCTACCGTGCCCAGCCCATCGCACCGCGACAGGGTGCAGCGCTGCGGTCAGCCATCGCCCTTCTGTCTGAACGCGCAGGCCTCTCCTCCCAGCCAGCCATCGCCATCATTCCCAGCATGGCAATCGGCGTGTTCAGTGTCGGCCGCCATCCGCGCACGGCCATCCTGCTGACCGAAGGCCTGCTACGCCGCTTCAGCCTGCGCGAGATCGTCGCCATCGCGGCCCACGAAATCGCCCATATCAAAGCGGGCGACCTGCCGACCTTCTCGCTCGGCGACGCCATGACACGGTTCGCCCAACTCCTATCTTACGCTGGCGGCATTCTGTTCGTGATCGGTGCGGCCGTTTGGCTGTTGGGCGAAACCCTCCTCAACTGGTGGCCGATCGCCCTGCTGATCCTCGCGCCGTTCCTCAATTCGCAGCTCCAGCTATCCCTGTCCCGGCAGCGCGAATACAACGCCGACCGGCTGGCCGCCACCTTGTTGGGCGACCCCACTCAGGTGGTCTCCGTTGCCCTTGCGATGGAACCCGATTTCGGCTCGCCGCTCGACGATTTCCGCCTCCCGGTTCCGCAGCGGCGCAATCCGATCCCTTCCCCCATCCGCGCACACATCGCCGGTGCCGAACGCGCCGAACGCCTGCGCGCCGCCGAAAACAACCCGCTCATGCAGCCGTTGACCGTTGCCGACGAACCCCTCGTCTCTCTCGTCGGCGTCGGCCCAATCGAAATGCGACCCCGCGACCGCTGGCCCGGCTTATGGTTCTAATACGAACAGCCAACCAACCGCCAAGGACCCTCACGTGACGGCGCCAAGACACGACCCCACCATTGATGCCCGCATGACAGCCCTGCGTGCTGGCAACCGTCGCGAAATCGCTGCCTGCATCACCGACCTTGAGCGCTTGTCGCCCCACGCACCAGCCCTCCTGCAAGCCATGCAACCCTACCTCGGCCATGCCCGCGTCGTCGGCATCACCGGGCCGCCAGGGGCTGGCAAATCAACCCTCGTCAACGCATTGATCCACTCGGCGCGCTCAAATGGCCGCCGCGTTGCCGTCATCGCCGTCGACCCCTCAAGCCCGATCTCGGGAGGCGCGATCCTGGGCGACCGCATCCGCATGACGGCAGCTCTCGACGACGACGGCGTCTATGTTCGCTCGCTGTCGTCGTCGGGCTACCTCGGCGGGCTGTCGCCTGCCGCCGTCCGCATCATCGACGCACTGGACGCAGCAGCCTTCGACCTGATCCTGCTTGAAACCGTCGGCGCCGGCCAAAGCGAGGTGGACGTTGCCGAAGTCGCCGATGTCCGCGTCGTCGTCTCAGCCCCGGGCCTTGGCGACGACATCCAAGCCATGAAGTCCGGCCTGCTCGAAATCGCCGACATTCTCGTCGTCAACAAGGGCGACCGCGAAGGTGCCGACCGCACCATGCACCAATTGATGGGCGCGCTTTCGATCCGCGCCGATGACCGCGCCAACGTCCCGGTCCTGAAAACAACGGCCACCAACGGTGACGGCATCGCCAGCCTGCTCGCGGCCATCGACACCGTGGGCGCAATCATTGCCGCAGACGGCCCCTTGGAACGCCGCCGCCGCCGTGCACGCTACCTGATCGCGCGCGCCGCCGCCGACCTCGTCCGCGACCGCATCCGCAACGGTGGCCAATTGGCCATAGACACCCTAGCCGACGCCGTCCTCAGCGGCCTGATCGTCCCCTCCGAAGCCGCCCGAAAAATCATTTCCTGACGTGGGGCCACGGGCCGCTTTGAGCGCCCGGACCGCCAGGTGGCTGGCCCGACCAGACAGTCCTTCATCCCGCATTTACCCTGCCGCAAACAACGGCCCGCGTGAAAACTGTTTCACCCAAATGCGGTCACCTCCATTAACCACCCCATTATCCCTTGGGCCGTAGGTGGAAGGTCCAACGGTGCACTTTTACGCGGTCGATCATGCAGCCACCAAACCCGACAGCCAAAGCCAGCGGCCAGCCGCCGAGTGCAATCCAACGCGCTATCGACATGTGCACCCCTCACCTGTTCGACAAGCGCCGTTCGATCTCGCGACCGATCTTCCTGTTTCTTGTTGCCGCCAGCGACGTGGCAGCCGTCGCACTCGCGGGTCTCCTCAGTGCTTGGCTGACTGGAACCGCCAATCCCCTGCAGGCGAACTTTGTCGTGGCAGCCAGCGCCTGCGGCCTGCTTGTGGCCTCCGTGCTTCATCAGCAATGGTCCTACACCATCCACGCGTTGCGCAGCACAACCACCCAGATCATCAAGGTCGCAACTTCGCTCTATGCGGTCTTCCTGGCCGTCGCCGGGCTTGCCTACCTGCTGGCCATCCCCTTTTACGCGCCAGGACTGTTGGGGTGCTGGATCATTCTTGCCCTGACGGCGATGGCGATCAGCCGATGGGTGACCCAAGAGGCAATCGAAAGCCTCTCGCGCTCCGGCAGCCTCGTGCGCCGCACCGTCATCGTCGGCGGCGGAAAAGACACCGACGACCTGATCGCAGCCCTGGGCGATGAACACGCCAGCCACCTCAAGATCTTCGGCATCTTCGACGATCGCCTGGGCGAACGCGATGGCACGCCCCGCAGCGCGATTGCCCGCCTCGGCACCTTCGATCAACTGTCCACCTTCTGCCGCGAAAAAGGCATCGACCTGCTGATCGTGACAGTCCCGCCGCGCGCCGAAGACCGCCTGATGCAAATCCTCCAGCAACTCTTTGTGCTGCAAATCGACATCCGCGTTTCAGCCTTGAATTCCAAGCTCCGCCTGATCTCATCGGCCTACAGCTACATCGGCAAGGTCCCGATGCTGGCGATCATGGACAAGCCGTTGTCCGACTGGGATCGCGCCGTCAAAAACATCGAAGACCGCGTCCTGGGACTGGCCCTGCTTCTCGCCGCAAGCCCCGTCATGGCGCTTGTCGCCTTAGCCGTGCGCCTCGACAGCAAAGGCCCGATCCTGTTCCGCCAGAAGCGCTATGGCTTCAACAACGAATTGATCGAAGTCTACAAATTCCGCTCGATGTACGTGAACGATCTCGACGCGACCGCGAGTAAACTCGTCACCCGCAACGATCCCCGCGTCACCCGCGTCGGTCGCTTCATCCGCGCCACCAGCCTGGACGAACTCCCCCAGCTCTTCAACGTCCTGCGCGGGGAAATGTCGCTCGTCGGGCCTCGCCCGCACGCAACCCAAGCCAAGGCCGACCGCGAACTCTACCAAGATGTCGTCCAGGGCTATTTCGCCCGACATCGCGTCAAGCCCGGCGTCACCGGCTGGGCTCAGATCAACGGCTGGCGCGGCGAAACCGACACCCACGAAAAGCTCCAGCGCCGCATCGAGCACGACATCTACTACATCGACAATTGGTCGGTCGCCCTCGACCTCTACATCATCGCCATGACCCCGTTCTCTCTCATCTCCGGCAAGAACGCATATTAGGGGGCGCACCGGAATCAAAACGCTCGGGGGAATGTTTCCCCCGAGCGCTCCCGCGTTTTAACCCGCTATCGCGGTCATTATGCCAGATCGAAGCGATCCAAGTTCATGACCTTGCTCCAGGCCGCCGCAAAGGCGTGCACGAACCGCGCCTGCTGGTCGTTTTGCGCATAGACTTCCGCGATGGCACGCAGCTGAGAGTTCGAACCGAACACGAGGTCGGCACGGGTGCCGGTCCACTTGACTTGGCCCGTCGCGCGATCACGCCCCACGAACTCGTCCGCCGCCGACGACACCGGGGTCCAAACCGTGCCCATATCGAGCAGGTTGACGAAGAAGTCGTTGGTCAGCGTCTCTGGCCGCGTCGTGAACACGCCGTGCTTGGACTGACCCGCATTGGCGCCTAACACGCGCAACCCGCCAACCAGCGTAGTCAACTCGGGCGCGGACAGCGTCATCAACTGGGCTTTGTCGACCAGCAGTTCTTCCGCCGTCACCGAATACGTCTTCTTGATGTAGTTGCGGAACCCATCTGCCACCGGTTCGAGAACCGAGAAGCTCTCGACGTCGGTTTGGGCCTGCGTCGCATCCGTCCGTCCGGCAACGAACGCGACCTCGACGGGATGACCCGCAGCCTTTGCCGCTTGCTCGACGGCAGCCGTCCCGCCCAACACGATCAGATCGGCAAGCGAGACTTTCTTGCCGCCGGTCTGCGCCGCGTTGAACGTCTGCTGGATGCCTTCCAGCACTGCCAGAACGCTCGCCAGTTGCACAGGCTGGTTGACCTCCCAATCCTTTTGCGGGGCCAACCGGATGCGTGCGCCGTTCGCGCCGCCCCGCTTGTCGGAACCGCGATACGTCGCCGCCGACGCCCAGGCTGTCGACACCAGCTGCGAAATCGACAATCCCGATGCCAGGATCGTGGCCTTGAGTGAGGCGATATCGGCAGCGTCGATCAAAACATGATCGACCGCTGGAACGGGGTCTTGCCAGATCAGCTCTTCGGCAGGAACCAGCGGCCCGCGATAGCGCGAACGCGGACCCATGTCGCGGTGGGTCAGCTTGAACCACGCGCGCGCGAACGCCTCCTGGAACAACGCCGGGTTCTCATGGAAGCGCTTCGAGATCGGCCCATAGATCGGGTCCATCCGCATCGCCATGTCGGCCGTCGTCATCATGGTGGGCACACGCCGGTTGGGGTCGTCGACCGACGGCGCCAGATCCTTTTCCGCGACGTTCTTGGGAGCCCACTGCCAAGCACCGGCGGGGCTCTTGGTCAACTCCCACTCATAGCCAAACAGCATGTCGAAGTAGCCGTTATCCCACTGGATCGGGTTCGGCGTCCACGACCCTTCGAGCCCGCTGCCGATCTGGTCGCGACCCTTGCCGCTGCCAAAG